>Ga0066477_1000016_pt1 | contig 57161 bp, 51 predicted proteins | sample LakWasM115_HOW13_2_FD_59554 | JGI IMG/M metagenome (GOLD analysis project Ga0066477, IMG submission 59554) | Freshwater sediment methanotrophic microbial communities from Lake Washington under simulated oxygen tension - Sediment Metagenome 115_HOW13 | ecosystem: Environmental > Aquatic >...
CATGCAGCCCGGCAACGTGTACGTGCTCAACGACCCCTACCACGGCGGCACCCACCTGCCCGACATCACCGTGGTCACCCCGGTGTACCTGCACGACGGCGACGCCCAGCCCAGCTTCTTCGTGGCCTCGCGCGGGCACCATGCCGACGTGGGCGGCACCACCCCCGGCTCGATGCCGCCCTTCTCGAGCCGCATCGAAGAAGAAGGCGTGCTGATCGACAACTTCTTGCTGGTCGAACGCGGCGTGCTGCGCGAGGCCGAGATGCTGGCCCTGCTGCAAAGTGGACCCTACCCCAGCCGCAACCCGGCCCAGAACCTGGCCGATCTGCGCGCCCAGATCGCCGCCAACGAAAAGGGCACTCAAGAGCTCAAGGCCATGGTGGCCCGCTACGGCCGCGCCACCGTGGCCGCCTACATGCAGCACGTGCAGGACAACGCCGAAGAATCGGTGCGTCGCGTGATCACCGCCCTGCAAGACGGCCACTACACCTTGCCGCTGGACAACGGCGCGCAGATCCAGGTGGCGGTGCGGGTGGACCCGGTGCGCCGCTGCGCGGTGGTCGACTTCAGCGGCACCAGCCCCCAGCTGAACAACAACTTCAATGCCCCCAAGGCCATCACCATGGCCGCGGTGTTGTATGTGTTCCGCACCCTGGTGGACGACGCGATTCCGCTGAATGCGGGCTGCCTCAAGCCCATCGAGGTCATCGTGCCCGAAGGCTGCATGCTGAACCCGCGCGCGCCCGCCGCCGTGGTGGCCGGCAACGTCGAGACCTCCAGCTGCGTGACCAACGCGCTGTATGGCGCGCTGGGCGTGATGGCCGCGGCCCAATGCACCATGAACAACTTCACCTTTGGGGACGCCGAGCACCAGTACTACGAAACCATCTCGGGCGGCTCGGGCGCTGGCGCCGGCTTTGCCGGGACCAGCGTGGTGCAGACCCACATGACCAACTCGCGCCTGACCGACCCCGAGATCCTGGAGCTGCGCTACCCCGTGCGCCTGGAAACCTACGAGATCCGGGCCGGCTCGGGCGGCAAGGGCCAGTGGCAGGGCGGCGATGGCGGCAGCCGGCGGGTGCGCTTTCTGCGGCCGATGACGGCCTCGATCCTGAGCAACAACCGCCTGCAGGGTGCCTTTGGCGCCGCCGGGGGCCAGGCCGGCGAGCCGGGCTGCAACCGCGTGCTGCGGGCCGATGGCCGCGCCGAGACCCTGGACCACATCGGCCAGGTCGAGATGGGCGTGGGCGATGTGTTCATCATCGACACCCCGGGCGGCGGCGGCTACGGAGCGCCCACGGCCGCGCCCACCTCGGCTGCCACCGCCGGCGCCGCCCCCGGGGCCCAAACCTTGACCGCCGAGGTCTGACGGGTTGCTCCCCCGCCAGCGGCCCCAGGGGCGCTGGCGGGGGCCGGCTGCTCTCCCCCCATCCCACCGTCTGGAGTCGATCACCATGCCTACTTTGTCCCTGCGTCAAAAACTCTGGCTGCCGCTGGTGCTGGCCTGGCTCAGCCTGCTGGCCCTCAGCGTGTTCCATGCCTGGCAATCGCGTGAGCTGCAGTTCGAAGCCCGGCGTGCCGCGCTGGCCGACATCACCGACATGTCGCTCAGCCTGGTGCGCGACCTGGCCCGCCAGGCCAGCGAGGGCAAGCTCACCGAGGCCGAGGCACGCCAGCAGGCGCTGGCCCGCCTGGCCGCCCAGCGCTACGGCAAGGACGGCTATGTGACGGTGGTGGGCGCCGACTCGGTGATCGCCATGCACCCCATCAAGCCCGAGCTGCAGGGGCGCAACATGATCGCCTTCAAGGACGCCAAGGGCACGCCGCTGTACGTGAACATCGCCGCCGCGGGCGCCTCGGCCGAAGGCCATGGCTATGTGGACTACTGGTGGCCGCGCCCGCAAAGCGAGGCCCCCAGCCCCAAGATCGCCTGGGTGGTACGCTTCAAGCCCTGGGGCTGGGACCTGGTGGCGGGCGACTATGTGGACGACATCGAGCAAGGCTTTCACCGCGCGCTGCTGCAGTCGGGCGCCGCCCTGCTGGTGTTGGGCCTGCTGATGTCGGCCCTGAGTGCCGTGCTGGCGCGCAGCATCGAGCGCGCGGTGGGCGGTGAGCCCGCCCAGGTGGCGCGCCAGGCCCTGAGCATGGCCGAAGGTGACCTGGCCAGCGAACTCGCCCCCCGCGGCGCAGACCCCCACAGCCTGGCCCATGCCGTGAACCACCTGCGGCTGCAGATGGGCCACAGCCTGGCCCAGGTGCGCGAAGCCACCACCACCATCGATCACGCGGCGCGCGAGATCGCCCAGGGCAACCTGGACCTGTCACAGCGCACCGAGGCCCAGGCCAGCGCCCTGCAGCAGACAGCGGCCACCATGGACCAGTTCAGCACCACCGTGCAGCACAACGCCGACAACGCCCACCAGGCCAAGCAGCTGGCCCAGAACGCCTCCGACGTGGCCAGTCGGGGGGGCAGCGTGGTGGCCCAGGTGGTGCACACCATGAAGGACATCAACGACAGCTCACGCCGCATCGGCGACATCATCGGGGTGATCGACAGCATCGCCTTCCAGACCAACATCCTGGCGCTGAACGCGGCGGTGGAGGCGGCTCGCGCCGGCGAGCAAGGCCGCGGCTTTGCCGTGGTCGCCAGCGAGGTGCGCCAGCTGGCCGGCCGCAGCGCCGAGGCGGCGCGCCAGATCAAGACCCTGATCCACACCAGCGTGGGCCAGGTGGCCCAGGGCAGCACCCTGGTCGATCAGGCCGGCCAGACCATGGACGAGGTGGTGAGCGCCATCCGCCAGGTCAGCGACATCGTGAGCCAGATCAGCGCCGCCAGCGCCGAACAAAGCGCCGGCGTGGGCCAGATCGGCCGGGCCATCAACCAGCTCGATGAAACCACCCAGCAAAACGCCGCCCTGGTCGAAGAGGCCAGCGCCGCCACCCACTCGCTGGCCGCCCAGGTGGCCGTGCTGCGCGAGCAACTGGCCTTGTTCAGGCTGGGGCCGGTGCCGGCGGGGCGGCCGCTGGCCTTGGCCAGGGCTTGAGGCCACCAGGCTTCAGGCCACCTGCAGCCCCAGCGCCGCCACCAGCGCCACAGCCTGGCGCACCGAGATCGTGGCGCCCTTGAACAGGGCCAGGTTGGCGGGTTGCAAGCCCCCCAGATCCACCTCCCGCAGATCGGCACCTTCAAAGCGGGCCTGCTTGAGGTGGGCATCGCGCAGGCTGCCGCCCTCGAACACCGCGTCGCGGAAATCGCTGCCCGACAGATCGGCTTCAGAGAAGTCGATCTGCTCCAGGCGCTGCTTGCGAAACGAAAAACCCCGCAGGGTGGCGGCCACCAGCAAGGTGTCGCGAAAGCCCAGACCCAGCGCGCTGTTGTCGGCAAAGCGCGCCCCCGTGAGCTTGACGCTGACAAAGCTGGCCGAGGCCAGCTTGGCCCGGCCCCATTCGGTGTTGTTGAGGTCGCAGCCCACAAAGCGCGCATCACTCAAGTCGGCCAAGCCGAAATCGGCCTGCCTGGCGCGGCAGCCCGACCACTGGCTGCCCTGCAGCTGAGCCCGGGTGAAGTCGACCTCGGCCAATTGGCAGTCGATGAAGCAGGCCTGGCCCAGCGCCAACTGCCCCAGGTCCTGCTGCTCGAAATCGCAGCGCTCAAAACGCAAGGCAGCCCCATTCGCGACCCTCACGATGGCCTGTACCTCGTCACGGCCAAGGCGCTGATCACAAAAGGTAGTGAGTGGCGCGGGTACAGGGTCAGAGACAAACAATTCGGGCTGATGCATGGCAGGTGACGGTGGCGCACAGAAGCAAAAAGGGGCACAGCTTGCCACAAGCAGACCGCCCCTGCGGCAGGCATGCACCCAAGGTAAGCCAGGCCTCAAGCGCACCACCGGCCCGGATGAGAACCTTGCGGCAGAGAGACGGGCCCGCCACTTCTAGGCCGCGAGCAGATGCATCACGGGCATCCGGGCCCAGGCGGCGGTCTGAAGTACCTGCTGCTCGTGCTGACACCGAGCCCGCCGGGCACCAAGCCAAATCACGAAGGCGGCCTTCGCGCATCGCCTGCATGGCCCACCGTTCCCTCTGGACAGGATTGAGAGATGAACGGTATCCTGAACGTGACATGCCATGAAGGCCTTGCCCAGCGGGGGCATTCGAGATGCGTGAACGGCATCCTTCAGAACATATGACCAAGGACTGTTCATGGCGCTTCACCGCCCTGCAGTGGCGGCCATAAAACCAATAAATGAGCACGGAAGCCATGTCGTTCATCGACAGGCTGCGACGTCAACAGCTCTACCCTTGAGGGAGGGATATGCAGGGTCTTGCGGGGTTCAATCCGTCTTGCCGCCATTTGCTGGACGCCACGCTGAATGTGGTGCCCCACGGCATGGCCGTTCTCGACGCGGATTTCCGATATCTGAGCATCAACACCTGTTTGGCCCAATCGAACGGCCTGCCCGTCGCTGCCCATCTGGGCCGAACCGTGCGCGAAGTGCTGCCTGCGGCGGCCGACCGGATCGAAGAGTTGCTGCGGCGTGTGCTCAGCACGGGGTTGCCGGTGATCGACGAAGTCGTCATGGAGCCCAGCGTTGAACCCACCCCGGGTGCACAAGCTGAGGCGGCCCGCTGCTGGCGGGCCAGCTACCACCCCTACCGCGATGACCAGGGCGCGCTGCAGGGTGTTCTCGCGTTTGTTCAAGATGTGACCCTGCAGCGGCAGACCGAGTTGCAGAACGAGGCCCACGAGCGGCATCTGCAGAGGCTGCTCAACACTTTGTTCGCCTTTGTCGGAATTCTCCTGCCCGATGGCACGCTGATCGAAACCAATCAGGCGCCTCTGGACGCCGCGGGCATCGGCATGGAGGCCGTGCTGGGGCGCAAGTTCTGGGACTGCCACTGGTGGAACTACGATCCCGCCGTCCAGCAACAACTCAAGGATTCGGTGGGCCGGGCCACCAAGGGTGAGGTGATGCGTTTTGATGTGGTGATGCGGTCGCGCGAGGACGGCCGCATCACCACCGACCTGATGCTCGCCCCCCTGCGCGACAGTGCCGGCCTCATCACGCACCTGATCGCCTCGTCGATCGACATCAGCAGCCGCCAGCAAAGCGAACAGGAATTGCGCCAGAGCGAAGAGCGCTTCAGGCAGGCCGTGGAGTCGTCTCCAGACGGCATGGCCATGGTTGATATCCATGGACGGCTGCAGATGGTCAACGGAAAAATGGTTGCGCTGTTCGGCTATTCACGCGAGGAGTTTCTCGGCATGACGATCGAGATGCTGATGCCCGAGCGCTACCGGGCGCGCCATCCCGGCCTGCGCCAGACCTTCTTCGCCCAGCCCTCTGCCCGTGAAATGGCGCAGCGGCGAGAACTGTACGCTCGTCGCCGCGACGGCAGCGAGTTTCCGGTGGAGATCGGCCTGAACCCGATCACCACCAGCCAATCCCAGCGCGTTCTGGCCACCATCGTCGATGTGACGGATCGCAAGGCAGCCCAGCTGCAAATTGAACGGGCTCTGGGCGAAAAGACCGCCCTGCTGGGGGAAGTGCACCACCGGGTCAAAAACAACCTTCAGGTGGTCTCCAGTCTGCTGAGCCTGCAGGCGCGGCACGCACCGGCGCAAGCGCAGGGGTTGCTCGAAGAAAGCCAACGCCGGGTCAAGGCCATGGCCCTGATCCACCAGTTGCTGTATGAGCGCCACGATTTCAACGAAATCGATCTTGGCACCTACCTGGAACGACTGGCCAGCCTGCTGCGCGAATCGATGCTCCGGGGCCGGCCGCATGTGCAGCTGCAGGTGCACCACCGCCACAAAGTGGCACTCGACCTGCAACGTGCCGTGCCCTGTGGCCTGCTGGTGACAGAGTTGGTGACCAACGCGCTCAAACATGCTTTCCCTGACCAGCGGCACGGCGAGGTCCAGGTCATTCTGGACCGTGACACCCAGGGCCGGGGCCGCATTGTGGTCAGCGACAACGGCATTGGCCTGCCTGAAGGACCGGCGCTGGGCCAGGCCCGATCGCTGGGGTTCCAGCTGATCCCGCTGCTGGTGGACCAATTGCAAGGCCAGTTGCACATGGCGAGCGAGCAGGGAACCCGCTTTGACGTGGTCCTGCAGCCGTCGGACGACACCCCCCAGGAACACCGGGAAGCGCCATGAAAAACACCCGCATCCAGATCGTCGAAGACGAACGCATCGTGGCACTCGACCTGAAGCAGGCCCTGGAGGCCCTGGGATGCGAAATCACAGGCATTGTGGCCACAGGCCCCGCAGCGATCGAATTGGCCCGGCGCAGCCCACCCGACCTGATTCTGATGGACATTCACCTGGAAGGGCCGATGGATGGCACCGAGGCCGCACGCGCGATCCGGTCAATGGTCCCTGTGCCCATCATCTTTCTGACGGCCTATGCGGAAGACGACAACCTGCGCAGAGCCGCGGCCAGCGCCCCCTATGGCTACTTGGTCAAACCCTATGAGATGCGCGAATTGCGCGCCACCTTGCAAATGGCCCTGAGCCGGCGCACCGCCGAGCTGGACATCGAAAGTGCCGAAGAGCGGCTGCGGCTGGCAGTCGACGCCGCTGAGCTGGGTGTCTGGGAGTGGGACACGGACAGCGGTCACCTGAAAGTTGGCGGCCATTTCTCCCGCATTGTGGGGGGCGCGCCCACGACCTTTCTGGAAGGTGAGAGCGCCTTGCTCCATCAGGTTCATGGCGACGACCGCGCCCTATTGGTCGAGGCCCTGCAGCAACCCGGCATGGCCTGTGCCACGGTGCGCCTGCAGCGCGATGCCGGCGTGCACCTGTGGGCGGAGATCCACGCCAAACGACACGGTGAACACCGGGTTGTCGGGGTGCTGCGCGATGTGACCGAGCGCAAGGAAATGGAGGAAAAGCTGCGCCAGGCCAGCGTCGTCTTCCGCACCACCGCCGAAGGCATCGCGATCATGGACAAGCAGCAACGCATCGTGTCAATCAACCCTGCGTTCACCTTGCTGACGGCCATGGAAGCCGACGAAGTGATCGGCAGCACACCGGACGAGGTGCTGCATGCGCGTCGGCACAGCCCCGTCTTCTACGAGCGGCTGGAGGCTTCGGAACACGGCTACTGGAACGGAGAAACCGTGTGCCTGAGGCGGTCAGGCGAACGCTTCACCGCCTGGGAGCACGTCTGCGCCGTGCGCGACGACCTTGGCCAGGTGGTCCAGTACGTGCTGGCCTTCTCCGACCTGAGCGCCATTCGTGACGCGGAGCTGCAGCTCAATCACCTGGCCTTCCATGACGCGCTCACAGGGCTCGGCAATCGCAACCTGCTGGCCGAGTGCATGGAGAGTGAAATCGAGCGCTCCCGGCGCTCCGGCATACCGATCGCGTTGATCTTCATCGACCTGGATGGATTCAAGACGATCAACGACACCCTGGGCCATGCAGTGGGTGACGAGCTGCTCAAACAGGTGGCGCAGCGCCTGCGTGGCACGATCCGACGCGCGGACATCGCGTTTCGCCTTGGGGGCGATGAGTTCGTGGTGCTGGCCCCCGACATGCTTCGCGTCGAGGACGGCGCCGGCCTCGCCGACAAGCTGCTACGGGCGGTGCGCGAACCACTGGACCTGAGCAGCCACAAGCGCCTGGTGGTGTCGGCCAGTCTCGGCATCGCGGTCTTTCCGGCCAACGGCGAAGACGTGGACCACCTGATCCGGGCGGCCGACAGCGCCATGTACGACGCCAAGCGACGCGGACGCAACCGCTATTGCTTCTACGCACCAGAGATGGCAGAGCGGGTCCATGAACGCATGCGGATCGAGCAAGGCCTGCGCCACGCCGTGGAACACCATGAGCTGACGCTGTACTACCAACCGGTCGTGGCGCTGCCGGGGCGCCACATCATCGGCGTCGAAGCGCTGGTGCGCTGGCAACACCCCGAGAACGGCCTCGTGTCACCTGACCGATTCATCCCCGTGGCCGAAGAGTCCGGACTGATTGAGGCCGTGGGGCGCTGGGTATTGCACGCGGCCTGCCAGCAAGGTGCTGCCTGGCACCGGCAAGGCCACACGGACCTCACGGTGGCAGTCAACGTCTCCGTCCGCCAGATGGCAGCAGAAAACTTCATACAGGATGTGACCGAAGCGCTGGAGGCCTCGGGATTCGCGCCGCAATGTCTTGAACTGGAGATCACGGAGAGCCTGCTGCAGGAACTGGAGCTGAGCAGGCGGGTGCTGTGGCAATTGCGGTCCATGGGCATCCGCATCGCGGTGGACGACTTCGGGACCGGATTTTCCTCCTTGTCCTATTTGAAGCATCTGCCCTTGGATCGCATCAAGATCGATCAATCCTTTGTCAGGGACCTGCCAGGCAATGCCAACGACATGGCCATCGTGCGAGCCATCATCGGGCTCAGCAAAACCTTGGAGCTGGAAGTGACCGCGGAGGGCATCGAGACCGAGGCACAGCTGGCCTTTCTTTGTGCGCAGGGTTGCCCCATGGGGCAGGGCTATCTGTTCGCACGCCCGATGCCGCCGCAAGAGCTGGCCATTTTGCTGGGACCGGACAGCCCTTGACGACTCGGCCTCCAGCGGCCGGGTCAGACACCGGGCGCGGTCGTGGGCTGGACCAGCGGTAGGTGCACACTGAACCTTGTCCCGACACCGGGCGTAGATTCGACCTCGATGCGGCCACCATGCTTCTGGACGATGGAGTAGGAAAGCGACAGGCCCAAGCCAGTCCCTTGCCCCACAGGTTTTGTGGTGTAGAAAGGTTCAAAAATGCGATTTTTGACGTCCTCAGACATGCCACACCCGGTATCTGACACAGAGACAACCACCCAGCCGTTGCGCAATTCAGTCTGAAGCACAATCCGACCTTTCTCCTGAATGGCTTGCGCCGCATTGACAATCAGATTCATGAACACCTGATTGATCTGGGCAGCCAGGCACTTCACCCGAGGCAGGGCAGCGTAGTTCTTGATGACCTCGGCCTTGTACTTGACCTCATTTCTGACGACATTCAGGGTCGAATCCAGGCCCTGGTTGATGTCGGCCTCTGCCCACTCATCGTGGTCCACCCTGGAAAAATCCTTGAGGTCTTGCACAATCCGCTTCACACGATGGAGACCCTCTTCGGTCTCGCTCAACAGATTCGGCAGGTCTTCAGCCAGAAACTCAAAATCGAACCGCTCAAATGCGCCGGCAAGATCAGCCCAGGGGCCCTCTTCAGACGCGTGATCCGGTGATTTGAGCAAGGCCATGGCGGTCCGCCCCACCTCCAGAAGGTCTTTAGAATACCGCCCCAATGCCCCAATATTTGAATTGACAAATCCGAGGGGGTTGTTGATTTCGTGGGCCACACCAGCTGCCAATTGCCCAATCGAGGCCATTTTTTCAGACTGAAGCAACTGATTCTGAGCCTCCTCCAGTTTGTTGTTGATGTCCTTGATACGGTCAAAATTTTTCTGTAGATTTTCGTGGGCAGTCTTGATATCAGTTCGATCCAGCAAGAGCCACCATGAGCTTTCATCGCCAGCACCAGGTTGCGCCGGATAACCAATCAATTGAATCCAGCGCAGGTTTCCCAGATGGGTTTTCATCCTGGCTTCATAATTAAAAGCCACCCCTGCCTTGAGCATCGGACGTGACATTTTGCGAATAAAATCGTAATCATCACGGCTGGCGAATATATGCTCAACCCGCAATTGGTCGATGGGCAGATCTTGCAATTCAAACATACCGACGAAGGTATCGTTCAATCGCGAAATCAAGCCATCCTGTATCTTGACGATGCCGATGGGGGCATTCTCCAGCAGCGCCTCGATTTGCTGGTGCTGCGCGCGCACCTCGGCGGTTCTCTCGGCTACCGACCACTCCAGCGCCAATTGCTGTCGACGCAGCGCATCCTCGGCGTCTCTTCGACTGGTGACGTCCTGCAAGGTTTCGATGGCACCAACCAACTGACCTTTTGAGTTGCGCAAAGGCGCCGCCGAGAAATACAACCAGCACCCGCTGGCACCGATATTTGGAAAAAAGTCCTCGGCCTCGACGGCATTCGGTATCAAGTTGGATTTCTTCCCGAGACCCTTGTAAAGCTCAGGCATCGCGGTGTCCACCGAACCTTCGATGATCAAATCGGCCAGGATCGGCCGCGCACTGGCATAAAAAGGGCGCCATCCGTCACGCCCACCGACCATGGCTGCCTTGCTTACCCCAGTCAAATGCTCGGCCGCCGCATTCCAATGGGTCACAACATGATCGACATTCATGACCAGGGTCGCCACCGGATCATTCTCAATGATCTGGTTAAGCCGTTGCCCCATTTCCATCAAACTGTCTTGGACAATTCGGATATCACTCAGGTCCAGGCAGGTGCAAATCACTACATCCTGCTCCGCTGTAGCGTGCTTGACGCCTGTGAGTTCCATGCATCGCATCAAGCCGCTTGCAGAACGGATGTCCAACTCGATCGATGGGGACTGCGCCTTGCGGTTCAGGCAAGTGCGCAAGTAAATATTTGCCTGGCTTTCGTGCTCAGCAGAGAAAAAATCAATACTCGGCGCGGACAGCAGATCCGCCAGACTGCGTCCCAGCAAACGCAGCATCTTCTCATTGGCGTGAACAATCACATGCCCATCGTATACAAATATGGGCTGACTGACGGCATCAAGTATTTTTAATTCCAGAGCACCCATCATCTACTCACAAAAATACCAAGTTAACCGCGACACTGTCCTGGGAGAGCTCATTCAGCCAGAGGATTCGGGTCTGAATTGCATCAATCCCACACCAGCCAACTCTCTCTGGTATCGGTCATCGGACGCCTTATTCAATGCCATACCAATATCCCGACACAACTCTTCAGAGACCCACGGCTTGATGAGGTATTTGTATATATTCAACTCATTGACCGCTGTGCGCATGACCTCAAACTCTGTAGAGGCACTGAGCATCAGAAGAACGGCATCTGGCTGCAGCGTCCTGGCGATCTTGATAAATTCAAGACCACTCATATCGGGCATCAAATAATCTGAAACAATGACATCAAACTCGATCTCACGCACCCACTCCAGCGCCTTTTGTAGATCGGAAGTGAAATAAATATCGGCATTTTCAGAAAGTGCCGGGATCAATACGCGCTTGAGTGCCGAAATAATATTCAGCTCATCGTCGATGAAGATGACTCTTTGTTTCATGATTGATCCTCAGTCATTCTTGATGTAAAAAACATAATGACTCGACTCTCTGACTTCACGCGACCGAATGCGTTTTATCAGATCGCCATGAATCACGTGGCCGGCAGACAACAAAATCAGCCCTTCAGGAGATATCAGATCCCGTGCCAGGCACATACCTTCACGCAATGTCTCTGAGCGCAACTGACGCGGTGGCTTTTCAGCCTGGAGTTGAGCCGCCAGCAGCACTTGCAAAAACACATCAACTATTTCTGGATCAAATTGGCTGCCTCGCCCTCTGGAAATCACCAGACGGGCATCCGCATCACTCAGTTTCGCACTGGTGATGCGTCCGAAACGCAGGTCATCGTAGGTGTCCGCAATCCCGATGATGCGAGCCCCCAGTGGAATCTGCGTGCCGTGCAGTCGGTCTGGAAACCCTGCACCATCGTGGCGCTCGTGGTGTGAGCGGATGATGCTGGCCACCCCCTGTTGATCATCCTGCGACAACAGGATCTGCTCGCCAAAAGAAGGATGCCTTTCATAGCGTAGCAAATCATCGCCCTGCAGCAATGAAACTGGCTTTTCGATCACTGAATCAGAAAGCGATATCAGGCCGATGTCATGGATCAGGCCTGCGATAAATATATCTTGAAGCTCTTGCTCAGAGCAATCCATGGCTTTGGCGAGTTTTCGCGCCATATCGGCCACGCGACGCGAATGTCCGGCCAGCAAACCTTCACGCCATTCAAGCAAAGTTGAGAATATCTTGATGGAATTGATCTGACTTTTCCTGATTTGTTGCGCCATCCGCTCGACTTCTTTGGTGCGAGCTTGTACACGCTCTTCCAAGGATTCGTTCAGACGATTCAAATCCTCATTCCTCGAATGAAGCTCTGCTTGCAGGCGCAGATTTTCTCTCTCCATGCGTTGACGCTCGAATGCTTGGTTAATGACGCCTAGCACCTCAATATCATTCCAGGGCTTCGCAATATATCGATAAATCTCGCCCTTATTGATCGCCTCAATCGTCGAGCTGACATCCGAGTATCCGGTCAGCATGACCCGGGTGATCGAGGGCCAGTTTTGGCGCGCAATCGCCAAGAACTCCGCGCCCTGCATGCCTGGCATCCTCATGTCAGAAATGATTAAATCCACTTTTTCTTCTGCAAGCCGGGCAATCGCTTCCTCGGCACTGCTGGCTCCGAGAAACTGATAGCCGCAGGGCTTCAACAGCCTGCGCAGAGAACTCAGGATGTGAGGTTCATCGTCGACACACAAAATAGTCCAGCTTTCACCGGATTCTTGGGTCGAAGCAGTCATTGCGGGTCCTCTCTGCTGAGATATTCATCGGCCCGCTGCTCTGAAACCTACCGCCATATTTTCAAAAAGGAACGGTGCCTTTGTTCAGTCTACACAAGACCAGATCTTTTTCAGGCTGGATTAACCCTGTATTTATAGGTGGTTGATGAAACCCTTCAGACATTCAATGCCAAGGCGCGCTGGCATGGCCACCTGCTTGCGTTGATCCGGCCCATGTCGGCCGCAAGGCCAACCTAGCCAACTCAAGGGGGCCTGGCCGTCCAACCCCGCCCAGCCCGACGCCTAGAGCCGCCTGGTGCAGCACCTGGGCGAAGACCGCACCTTTGGCGCCGCAGCCGACCGACACGGCCTGCTGTTCCTCTGTGGCGAGTTTGGCGGCCAGGCCGTGTGCAACCCCCAGGGTCTGGCCCTGGCCGAGGCCTGCATCGAACGCCTGATGCAGGGCATGGGGCTGCTGCCCCCAAGGCTGGATGCCCTGCCACGCGAAGCCACCCACCTTTACCGTGTTGAGGGCGACACCCACTATGTGTTCGCCCCGGTACCCGGCCTAAAAGCCTGAATCGATCGCGTGGCTGGCCGCCCGCGGGGGCATCGCCGGGGCCCAGGCGCTGTCACATCGCACGGGCGTGCCGCTGCCGGCAGCCGCCGCAATGGCACCGGATGCCATTGCAGCAAAGCCCGCCCAGGCTGTCCGTAGCGGCTTTGCCGGCGCGCTGGGCTGCATGAGCGCTCCGGCCTGCTGCTGGTGTACTTGTTTCGGTGATCAACCGGCGCAGGACAAGGCTGCGAAATCCGGGGCGATTATCAGAAATGCCGGGCTTGCACCCGCAGGCCGAACAAAGCCGGGGCCTCTCTTGCCAACAGCTGTTGCGCCACCCTGTTCATTGTGTACGCCTTGATACATATCAATCGGGTGAGCGCCGCAGAGGGGAACATGCATGCGAGTCCTGGACCGCTGGACCGTTGAGCATGTGTCTGAGAACCCGGATTGCTTCGTGCGTTGAGCAAACGACCAACTGGGTTCGTCACTTTGACCGCTGCCTTGGCCCATCTGAAGGGATGCCCTGCGTCATATTTTTGGGAACATCCATGTCACTCTTCAGCAAAACCAGTCTCAGCACCCGTCTGTATGTCGTTTCATTGGCGCTCATCGCCGCACTGATCGCCGTCACCGCCAGCGCCTGGGTTCAGCTGCGTGAGGTGAGAGATCTCTCGCATCGCACCGGCAACATCAAGGTCCTTCAACTCAGCTTGATCGCAAGCACGGAGTTGAAAGTGTCGCAAGCCCTGTCGGACATTCGACAGGCTTTGCTGTCCACCAAGCCAGAGACCATCGAGCAAGCCGCCAAGGATGTGCAGCGCAAGCGCGAGCAGATCGCCAAGAACGATGCCGACTTTCTGGCCGAGATCACGGATCAGGCAGGTCGGGATGCCTTCAAACGCGACTGGCTGGACCTTCAGGTTGCCTCGTGGCCCGTGGCCGAGAAGAACCTGGAGTTGATCCGCAGCGGGCAACACGAAGCCGCCCTGAACATGCTGGCCGACACCACTTTGCCCCAGTTTGCCAAGATCCAGACCTGGCTCAGCGAGGAGCGCGACCGCCAAGCCAAGGTGCTGGGCCAGGATGTTGCGGCCATCGGCAGCAACGTGGATGAGATCCGCCTGCAGCTCTCCACGCTGGTGGCTGCCGTGGCCTGTGGCCTGGTGGCCTTCTCCTGGTTCATGGCCCGTTCGCTGCGCACCCGCGTGGCCCAGGCCCAGACCGTGGCCGACCGTGTGAAGGAGGGCGACTTTTCAGTGGCGGTGGTGGACAACAATGCCGACGAATTCAGCCCCTTGTTGAGCGCACTCGGATCCATGCAGGTGTCGCTCACCGAGGTGGTGGCGCAGGTGCGCGAGAACGCCGAGGGCGTGGCAACAGCCAGTGCAGAAATCGCCCAGGGCAACCAGGACCTGAGTCAGCGCACCGAAGAACAAGCCGCGGCGCTGGAACAGACCTCGGCCACCATGAGCGAACTCGGCAACACCGTGCGCAACAACACCGAAAGCGCGCGGCAGGCCAATCAACTGGCACAAGGCGCGTCGGCAGTGGCCGTGCAGGGCGGCGATGTGGTGGGCAAGGTCGTCACCACCATGGAAGGCATCAGCACCAGCAGCCGCAAGATCGGGGACATCATCGGCGTCATCGACGGCATTGCCTTCCAGACCAACATCCTGGCACTGAACGCGGCCGTGGAGGCGGCTCGCGCTGGCGAACAAGGGCGCGGCTTTGCAGTCGTGGCATCGGAAGTGCGCAGCCTGGCTCAGCGCAGTGCCGAGGCCGCCAAGGAAATCAAATCGCTCATCAGCAGCAGCGTTGAACAGGTGGAACAAGGCACGGTGCTGGTGGACCAGGCGGGCAAGACCATGGGCGAGATCGTGGCCTCGATCCAGCGGGTCAGCCACATCGTGGCCGAAATCACCTCTGCCAGCGACGACCAAAGCTCCGGCATCGAGCAGGTCGCCGACGCGGTCGGGCAGATGGACCGTGTGACGCAGCAGAACGCAGCCCTGGTCGAGGAGAGCGCCGCGGCCGCCAAGAGCCTGAAGGGCCAGGCCGATCAACTGGTGCAGGCCGTGGCGGTGTTCAAACTGACGCAGGGTGGCGCACGAGGCTCAGCCCCCATGACCCACGGCACCGCAGTCAGGACACCCAGCCTGTCGCATCGTTCAGCCCCAACCCGGACAGCGGGCCATCAACGCCCCGCAATGCGCAGCGCATCGAAGACCCCGCCCGCATTGACCTCCAGCGCCAGCCAGTCCCAGACATCCAAGGGCGACAACGAGAGCTGGGAGTCGTTCTGAGCCGGACGGCGGGCTTGGGCTGAGTGCCGCAGCGCTCCAGGGAGCGGCGGAGGCGAGGCGGGCAACATGGTAAAACGCTCGCCACCCATCGCTGTCTATCGCCCCTGAGAGCCGCCCCCATGCCCATGCCATTCGAATACCAGAACGCCTCGCGCCAGTTCGAGCAGTTCATGATCGATGCGCGCGACTGCGCCGGTTTGGCCACTACCAACATGAGCTGGAACATGGTCATCGGTGTACTGCACACCTTTCGCAGCCGCTTGCCGGTAGAGCAAGCGCTGGCGTTTGCCGACGCCTTGCCGCCGGTGCTGCGTGCCCTCTTCGTGGAGCACTGGGATGTGAGCCAGCCGGTGCGCTTGTTTGGCACGCCGGAGGAACTGCTCGACGAAGTGCGCTCCGTGCGGCGGCAACACAACTTTGCCCCGCCTCACGCCATCCGGGCCGTGGCCGAGGCCCTTCGAAAGAACATGGACCCCGAGGTGCACCAGCGCGCCATGAGCAGGCTGGCGCCGGCTGCACAAGCCTATTGGGGCTATCAGCCTTCCTGTTGAGCCTGGCCACAGGTCGAACTGCTCGCACCCCACGCCCACCGAGGGAGTGAAAGGCATGCTCTGGATACGCTTCAGCCACCCCATTCAATTGCCAAAAGAGACATTAATTAATTTTCAAAATGTCTTTTGTTGCCATTTCAGGAATAGCCAATTGCCTGGAAAGCCGTTTTTCTGATCAGTCGATCTCTCTAAACTTCGGCCACGCGCTCCACCCGGCTCTGGGCCGGAGACGAGCGCTGCGCCCATCCCGCCCACTGTGGTCTCGAGACCTGGGCGCCAGAACCCCAGCCTGCCCCATCCAACGCTCGCCTCATGAATCGTCTGCTCAGCATGCAGGTCTTCTGCCGTGTGGTCGACTGCCAAGGCTTTGCCTCGGCGGCCCGCACCCTCGACATGTCGCCGCCCGTGGTCACCCGCCTGATCTCTGACCTGGAAACCCATCTTTCGGCGCGCCTGCTCAACCGATCCACCTCACGCAAACTGGTGCTGACCGAGGCCGGTCGCATCTACCTCGACCAGGTGCGCCGCATCCTGGCCGACATCGAAGAAGCCGAGGCCTCCGTGCAGTCGGCCACGCAGCGGGTGGGAGGCCGGCTCAAGGTGCTGGCGCCGCCCTCGCTGGCCACCTACGAGCTGGTGCGACTCATCCGCAGCTTCAAACAAATCCACCCCAAGGTGACGATCGAGCTGACGACCAACGCCCAAGCCGAAACCCTGGACGAAGATTTCGATGTCTGCCTGGTGATGAGCCATGCGCGACCCCTGAACGGCGACTTTGTGGCCCGGCGCCTGGCGCACTCGCAGCTGGTGCTGTGCGGCTCACCTGACTACCTGAAGGCCCAGGGCCGCCCGCAGCATCCCAAGGACCTGATGAACCACGCACTGGTGACCCTGCCCTTTGTGCACGACCTGACCTTTCGCCGCCCCCCCGCCAGTGCCCGGGACAGCCAGCCCGACGACAGCTATGCCATGGCCTTCACGCAAGTCGCGCTCAGCACCACCCAGCTGGAGACGGCCCGCTCGGCCGCGCTGCAAGGCCTGGGGCTGGTGGTCTTGCCGTCCTTTGTGGCGGCCCCGGCCTGCGCCAGCGGCGAGTTGCAAAGCGTGCTCACCGACTGGCGCCTGCCGGCCCTGAGCATCCATGCCGCGATCCCGACGCGCGAGCATGTACCGGCCAAGACCAAGGCCTTTCTGGACCACCTGGCGCAGGCCTTTCCCGACAGCGAAAAAGACCCCTGGCTGACCCGCTGTACCGCCAACGCCGATTGACCCGCCACAGCGGCGTGCTGACGCCGCTGCCCCACGAAAGAACCCATGACGATGCCCAGCGGGCGGGAATGGCTGTTTTCCGTCAAAACCTTTGCGGCCTCGATGCTGGCGCTGTACATCGCGCTGGCGCTGGGCATGCCCAGGCCCTACTGGGCCATGGCCACGGTGTATGTGGTGTCGCACCCGCTGACGGGCGCCACCCGCTCCAAGGGCGTTTACCGGGCTGGCGGCACCCTGCTGGGCGCCGGCGCCGCGGTGCTGCTGGTGCCCTGGCTGGTGAACCAGCCGGTGCTGCTCAGTGCGGTGGTGTCGCTGTGGACGGGCAGCCTGCTGTACCTGTCCCAGCTGGACCGCACGCCCCGCAACTACCTCTACATGCTGGCCGCCTACACGCTGCCCATGATCGCCTTCGGCGCCGTGGGTTCGCCGGCCGAGGTGTTCAATATCGCCGTGGCCCGCACCCAGGAAATTCTGCTGGCCATTGCCTGCGCCAGCACGGTGGCCGCCCTGGTGTTCCCGGGCCGGGTGGCCCCGGTGCTGGACCAGCGCATGGGCGTGTGGTTGCGCGACGCTGCGGCCTGGGCCACCGAAGCCTTGCAACCTGGTCAAGTGCCGGGCGCAAGCCGCCACCAGTTGGCTACCGACATCCTGGCCCTGGACCAGTTCATCGGCCAATTGGCCTATGACACCGCCAGCGTGGACGTGGTGCGCCATGCCCGCGAGCTGCGCTGGCGCCTGAGCCTGCTGCTGCCCATGCTGTCGTCACTGCAGGCCGCGCTGGCCGAGCTTCGCCAACTCCCGCAAGGCCTGCCGGCGGGGCTTGAGCAAGCCCTGGCGCAGGTGGCTGACTGGATGCAAAACCTTGACGCCCAGGCGGCCCCCCTCACTGGGCTCCATTGGCAAAACCCCGATGGGAGTGGCCCGGCCGGCTCTGATTGGCCGGCGGTGTTGACGCAACACACGCTGGCCCGGCTACACACCCTGGTCTGCCTGTGGCAAGACTGTCTGGCACTGCGCCAACGCATCGCCCACAACAACCATGGCCGCACCGGCTTGGATGACTGGGTACCGGCCTACCGCCGCCAGCACCTGGACAGCCAGGCCCGCCATGTGGACCACGGCATGGTGGTGTTCTCGGCCCTGTCGGCCTCGGCGCTGAGCTTTGGGCTGTGCCTGCTGTGGATTGAAACCGGCTGGCAGCAAGGCGCCAGCGCGGTGATCATGGGCACCATCACGGCCTGCTTCTTTGCCGCCCAGGATGAACCGGCCCGGGCCCAACGTGGCTTTTTTGCCTGGACCTGCGTGGGCATGCTGCTGACCAGTGTGCTGCTGTTCTACGTGATACCGGCCACCCATGATTTCGAAACCCTGGTGCTGGCCCTGGCCTTGCCTTTCCTGCCCCTGGGCACGCTGGCCTTGCGCCCCAGCTTTGCCCCCATGGCGATGACCTTGACCGTCTGCACCGCCTCGTTTCTGGGCCTGTCGGGTGCCTACGACGCCAATTTCGCAGACTTTGTGAACAGCAACCTGGCCGGCATCGCGGGGGCCTTCGGCGCGCTGGTGTGGACGCTGCTGACCCGACCCTTTGGCACCGGCCTGGCCCTGCGCCGCCTGGTGCGCAGCCTCTGGCGCGATCTGGTGCGCCACGCCTGGGGCCGCCATCAGACCGAACACGCCGCGCTGGGCGCCATGGGCGATCTCATGCTGGATCGCCTGAGCCTGCTGCTGCCGCGCCTGGCCGCCAGCGCCCATGACCGGATCACCGATGGCTTCAGTGAGCTGCGGGTGGGCTTCAGCGTGCTGGACCTGCAAGGCAGCGGCGCGCCCGCCAGCCCGGTTGGGCAACCCTTGCGCCGGGTGCTGGGGGCCGTGGCCGCCCACTACCGGGCGCGCCTGAACCAGACCCCCCACCCCCACGCGGCACAGGCCCTGGGCCAGCGCATCGACCGGGCCCTGCACACGCTGGCCAGGCAGGACAGCCCGCAGGCCCGGCAGGCCCGCCATGCGCTGGCCGAGTTGCGCATCACGCTGTGCCCAGGCCGGCCGGCACCCGCACGGGCCCTGGTCACGCCCGAACCCACACGGAGCCCCACTGCATGAATGCCGAAATCGACCTGTACGGGGTGTTTGTCCCCAGCTTGCTGCTGCTGGCCGTGCTGGCCCTGGGCCTGACCGCTGGGCTGCGCCTGGGGCTGGCCCGACTGGGCTTGTACCGGCTGGTATGGCACCGCTCACTTTTCAACTTCTGCCTGTTCGTGGTCGTGTTGTCGGCCTGCGTCCAAGGCAGCCTCTGGTGGAGACCTTGATCCCATGACACCCTTGCCCCTGTTGCACACCCTGAAACGCCGAGCCATCCCGGTGTTGCTGACGCTGCTGATGGTCGCCGCCGCGGCCAAGACCGGCCAACACCTTTGGGTCTATTACAACGACGCCCCCTGGACCCGCGACGGTCACCTGCGGGCCGACGCCGTGCAAGTGGCACCCGATGTGTCGGGTCTGCTGACCGACGTGCTGGTGCACGACAACCAGGCCGTGCACCGGGGCGATCTGCTGATGGTGGTGGACCGCGCACGCCACGAACTGGCAGTACGCCAGGCCGAGGCCGCCTGGCGCGCGCAGCGTGCCGTGGTGGCCCAGGCTCGGCTGGAGGCCGAACGCAACCACCGCCTGAGTGACCTGGTGGCGCGAGAGAGCCAGGAACAAGGTGACGCCCGGCTGGAACAAGCCGAGGCCCAATTGGCCAGCACCGAGGCGGCCCTGGCCCTGGCCCGGCTCAATCTGGCCCGCACCCGCATCACCAGCCCGGTGGATGGCTTTGTGAACGACCGGGCGCCCCGCGTAGGCGACTACGTGAGCACCGGCCGACCCGTGCTGTCGGTGCTGGACCGGGCCTCGTTCCACGTTGACGGCTACTTTGAAGAAACCAAGCTCGACCACATCCACCTGCAGCAGCCGGTGGAGATCCGCATCATGGGCAGCGAGCTGCGGCTGCGGGGCCACGTGCAAAGCATGGCCGCCGGCATCGAAGACCGCGACCGCAGCAATGGCGCCAGCCTGCTGCCCAACGTCAACCCCACCTTCAACTGGGTGCGGCTGGCCCAGCGCATCCCCGTGCGCGTGGCGCTGGACGAAGTGCCGCTCAACTTCCACCTGATCGCCGGGCGCACGGCCACGGTGTCGGTGCTCGATGACGCGCCCGCCGCCCATGGGGCTGAACCCAGCACGGGAGGACACTCATGATCAGGCAAGCTGGCACCGTCGCTGCCACCGCGACCCCTCAACGCTGGCGCCAGAGGGCCCTGGTGCTGGCCTGCGCCAGCGCCCTGGCCGCCTGTTCGCCCCTGCCGGCCACCCCGCCGCTGGCCGACCAGGCCGTGGCACGGCAAGCCTTTGCCCAGGCCGGCTTCGAGCAGGCGCGGGGCCCCGCGGTCTCACTGGGGCCGGTGCCCGACAACTGGTGGCAGCTGTATGCCGACCCTGCGCTGGACAGCCTGGTGCAGCAGGCCTTGCAGGCCAACACCGGCTTGCGCGAAGCCCGGGCCCACCTGCAGCGCGCCCAGGCCGTGGTGCAGGCGGTGGAGGCCGAGGCGGGCCCTCATGCCAGCATCGAGGCCGCAGGCAAACGCGCCCAGGAGGCCGGTGAAACCTTCTTGCTGAAAGAAAAACTGCCCGTGATGAACGAGGGCAACCTGGGCTTCAGCGTGTCCTACCAGATCGACCTGTTCGGCCAGCTGGCCCGGGCCGAAGAGGCCGCCCACGCCAGCCAGCAGGCCACGGCGGCCGCGCTGGATGTGGTGCGCGTGAGTGTGGCCGCCGCCACCGTGCGCGCCTACGTGCTGGGCTGCTCGGCCACCCACGGGTTACACCGCGCCGAGGCCGCCCTGGCCGTGCAGCAACGCCGGCTTGAGCTGGCGCGGCGTCTGGCCGAGGCCGGCCGCAGCCCCCGCACCACGGTGCAGGCCGCCCAGGCCCAGACCCTGGCGCTGCAGGCCCAGCTGCCGGCGTATGCCACGGCCCAGGATGCGGCCCACTACCAACTGGCGGCCCTGCTGGGCCTGCCCCCCCAGGCCCTGAGCCGCGAGCGCACCCGTTGCGCGGCCCCGCCAAAACTCGCACAGCCGCTGCCGGTGGGCGACGGTGCCGCACTACTGCAACGCCGCCCGGATGTGCGTGAGGCCGAACGCCAGCTGGCGGCCGCCACGGCGCGCATTGGCGTGGCCACAGCCGCGCTTTACCCCAGCATCCACCTGGGCGCCTCGGCGGGCCTGAGCGGGGTGCTGGGTGACCTGGGCAATGCCTCCACCGCGCGCTGGGGCCTGGGCCCGCTGATCAGTTGGCAGATCCCGGACAACGCGGCGCGTGCGCGCGTACAGGCCTCGCAAGCTGACGCCCAGGCCGCCCTGGCGCACTTCGACGGTGTGGTGCTGAACGCGCTGCGCGAAACCGAAACCGCCCTGAGCCACTATGTGCATGACCTGGACGAGCAAGCCCGCTTGGCACAAGCCCGCGAGCAGGCCGATCAGGTGGCCCAGGACAACCATCGGCTTTATGAGAGTGGCCGCGCACCCCTGCTCAGCCAGCTGGAGGCGCAAGGCGCGCTGAGCCGCCTGGATCAACAAGTGGCCCAAAGCCAGGGCCAGACTGCGCGGGATGAAGTCGCCCTGTTCCTCGCCCTGGGCGGCGGGTGGCAGCAACAGGCTACCCCACCCGGCAGCGCGCACTGAGCCAGCGGCTGGCGCATGCTGGCGCGGCAGACAACGCGCCCCCCCTCAGCCCACGCCAGCGCTGCGGCCCCCACGCAAAAAACCCCGCCACACTGAAGTGACGGGGCAACGCAATGGAGAAAAACCGCTGGGTGTCAGGCGCTCACGCGCCCGGCATCAGAAACGATGCTGCAGGCCGAAGGCCACACCGGTGTTGTTGCTTTTGCCGCTGGCGGTCTGGGCCGCCGTCACGCCATTGGCCTTGGTGTAGTCGAGTTCGGCATACACATCGGTGCGCTTGCTGAGGGTGTAGCGGGCGCGGGCCACATAGGTGTCGTACCGGTTGGACGACAGGCCGTCCGCCGAGTACTTGGTGTTGTAGTACGCGCCCACCACCTTCACCAGGTCACTCACATTGAAGGTCACGCCCACATCGACCACCTGGGCCTTGAGGCCGGTGGTGCTGGCACTGGCGCCATTCAGGAACTTGTACAGCGAGGTGCTGGCGCTCGAACTGGTCAGGATCGAGGTGTTGCTGTTGGCAAAGTTGGCGTCGGCCTGCATCTGGGTGTAGCCGCCGGTCACGCGCAGGCCATTGAACAGGTAGTTGCCGCCCAGGGTCCAGGTGGTCTGGTTGCGGCCGGCCACGTCGCGCAGGCGGTCGTAGGCCGCGCCCACTTGCACCGGGTTCACGTCGTACTTCAGCATGGCCTGCACCGACGAGTTGGCGGCGGTCGAGCCGGCCACATTGCCAAACGAGTAGGCCAGGCCGAGGGACGTACCGGCCCACACGGGGCTCTGGTACTTGACCATGTTGTCGCGGCGCGAGGTGTCCAGGCTGCCGCCCACCAGGGTGCCCAAGGGGTTCACCGTGGTGGCAGCCACTGCGGCGTACTGCTTGTTGTTGGTCAGCTCCTGGCCCAGCGGGTCGTTGATGTAGCCGGCTTGCAGGTCGTAGTTGAAGGTGGTGTTGCGGCCCAGGTCGATGCGGCCCCATTGGTTTTCCAGGCCCACGATGGCGCGGCGGTCAAAGATATTGCTGGAGCTGGAGGTGGCGCCAGTGGCAGTGTTAAAGCCCGACTCCAGGTTGAAGTTGGCGCGCAAACCGCCGCCCAGGTCTTCCGTGCCCTTGAAGCCGAAGCGCGAGGTGTTCAGCACGCCCGAGGAGAGCTGGGTTTGCGAGCCGGTGGCGCCAGTGCTGGACTTGACGGCAGCGCTGTCACTGCGCACGCCTGCATCAATCAGGCCGTACAACTGCAGGCTGGAGCCGGATTCGGCATGGGCGGCGATGGAGCCGGTCAGTGCGCTCAGCGCAGCCAGGGCGATCAGGGATTTTTTCATGGGTGTCATCGGATGGAGATGGAGAAACAAGAAAAGCTCGAAAGGGCCGTGGCGCGTGCTCAGAAGCTGGCTTCACCGTGCGGCAACAAACCGGCTCGGTTGGCGGCCGCAGCCGCAGCACGCACGTCCTGTCGGCTCACCGCCGACTTGACGGCGGGCAGGCCCTGGGACATCGGGTCCACATCGGCCCCATGGCGGGCGGCTTGCACGGCCTCGGTACGCACTTCGGTACGACTGCGTTGCGCCACGCTGGGGGCGTTCAACTGGTCCCGGTAGGTATCGGCCTCGCCGGCGGCAAAGCTGCTGGACGCAGCAAGGGTGGCGACGGCCACCAAGGCGGCGGAGAAAAAGGTGCGGGGCATGGCGGGGTTCCTTGAATGAGGTTTCAGGCCGGGGCTTGGCCCGGCGGGTCGGGGAAGGCAGAACGCGCTTCCGTATCCGATGCGTGACTTTAGAACGCCAAGATCGGCAATAAAACAGGTTTTTCTGGAATTGGTAATTTCTGAATTAGAAACAAATTCAGCCTGCGCAGGCGTCACAGGCGAGTGCCTGCGATACCGTCTCTCGTGCATCTTGTTTCGTTTTTGGAAATTTCCAATTTCTATTTAACTTGTTTTATTGTCATTTTGGGAAGAATAAAGTTCACCCATCGACGAACCAGACTGTGGACAAGCCGCCACGGCAGGTTCAACGAATGCCGGATGCAAGGGCACCCGACAAGCCCTGTTGATCACCCCTGAAAGGACTCCAAAATGAACCGCTCTCTCATCGCCATGGCCCTGTTGGCCGCAAGTACCGCCCTGACCGCCACCCCCAGTTTTGCCACGGGAGAGGCCGATACTTACAAGGAGCAATTCGCACCGGTGGTGTCGCAACGCAGCCGCGCCGAGGTCAATGCCGAAGCCGTGGCCGCCGCTCAATTGAAGATCGCAGACCCCAGCCTGCTGGAAATGTCGCGTGTGCAGCCCCTGCTGAAGTCGACCCTGACGCGCGCCGAAGTCAACGCCGAAGCCGCCCGCGCCAACCGCCTCGGCCTGATCCCGCACGGCGAACTGACTTACTGATCAGTACGCCCCGGCAGACCGTGGCGAGCTGAGGTCAGCGGTCTGCAAACAGCTCGATCAGCAACTGCCGCAGCCACAGATTGGCCGGGTCGCGGTTGAAGCGCCCGTGCCAGAACAAGTTGATGGCGATCTCGGGCAGGCGCACCGGGTGCGGCGAGCTGACCAGCCCGAAGGGCTGCTCGCAACGCAGCGCAAAGCGCTGCGGCACGGTGGCAATCAGATCCGTGCTCTGCAAGATATGGCCCACCGCGATGAAGTGCGGCACCACCAGGCGCATGCGCCGCTCGATGCCGGCGCGCTCCAGCTGCCCATCGACCTCGCCATGCCCTGTGTGGGCGGCCACCACGCCCACGTGTTCCAGCTCGCAGAATTGCTTCAGGCTCATGGGCACCCGCGCCGTGGGGTGCCCCTGGCGGAACATGCACACATAGCGGTGTCGGAACAGCCGGCGCTGAAAAAACCCGCTTTGCAGCTGCGGCAACAGGCCCAGGGCCAGGTCGACCCGGCCCTGGGCCATGTCCTCTTTCAGATCACCCGTGTGTGGGCGCAAGGTGCTGATGCGGATGTGCGGGGCCCGCTGGGCCAGGGCCTCCATCAGGGGCGGCATGAAGTACATCTCGCCGATGTCGGTCATGGCCAGGTGAAAGGTGCGGGTGCTGCTGAGTGGGTCAAAGGCATCGCGCGTAGCCAACGCTCCTTGCAAGGTGTTCAAGGCCTGTGCCACCGGCTCGGCCAGGTGCAGTGCGTACGGCGTGGGCGCCATGCCATGCGAGGTGCGGGTGAACAGCTCATCACCCAGGCCGGCACGCAGGCGTTTGAGGGCATTGCTGACCGCGGGTTGGGTCAGGTCCAGGTGCTCGGCAGCCGCCGAGACGCTGCGGTCCAGCAGCAGTTGGTGGAACACCACCAACAGGTTCAGGTCGATGTGGCGCAGGTCCATGGCGGCGGCTGTTGAGGCTGTTGAGATTGAATGCCCAGAACTTGGCAGCAGGAGCGCTGGATCAATGCACCGGTGCCGCAGGAAGCGCGCGAAACACCGTCGCACCGAGCACCAGCAGCGCTGCAATGCACAGCAGAACCCCCACATAGGGGTCGCTCCCCAAGGCGGTGGACCACGAGGCCGCAAAGCCGCTCAGGCTTTGCACGATGGCCACCCCCAGAAACATGGACATGGTGAACACCGACATGGCACGCCCGGCAAACTCGGCGCCGTAAGAAGCCCGCACGTTGGCGTACTGGAGCACCCCGGCACCCGACAGCACGGCCAGAGCCACCATGCCGCCAACCCCCACCCAGGCCGAGGGCACGAAGGCCATCACCCCCGACACCGCCGCCATCAGCGTCACGGCACGCACGATCCACTTTCGCCGCCGCGCCGGACCCGGGTCAAAATGCCCGAACAGGGCAGGGGTGAACAGCGAGATCAGCGACACCAACAAGGCCACGTTGCCGGTCTGCACCAAGGTCATGTCATGGCGGTGCATCAGCATGGGGCCCAGCCACAGACCCCGCAGCGTGAGAAACGAGGCGTAGTTGACCCCGGCCAGCCCCAAAATGCCCCAAGTCTGCGGCAGCAAGAAAATGACGCCAAAGCCACGCAGGGCGCTGACCAGCGTTTCTGGGCGCTGTTGGGAGGCGGCCAGCCCCTCGTGCAGTTGGCGATAGACCAGCAACCACGAGATGCAGGCCAGCCCGGTCAGCACCGCAAACCCGCCACGCCAGGAGCTGGCGTGGATGAGCCAGGCCAAGGGGGTTCCCGTGAGGATCAGCCCCAGCCCCCCCAAGCCCATGGCCGTGCCTGAGACGGCGGCAAAGCGCTTCACCGGAAAGCGCCTGCCGATGAACAGCGTGCACACCACAAAGGCCGGCGAGCACCCCATGCCAATCAGAACCTGGCCAAGCACCAGCACGGAGAAATCAGGGGCCAATGCAGAAATGAGGGCACCCAGGATGGCCAGAGGAAAAATGCACAGCCAGGTGCGACGCAGCCCGTAATAGTCGAGCGCGATCCCGACGGCAAACTGGGTCAGTCCGAAAGCGAATGCAAAGCTGGCGGCAAAAAAGCCCAGGTCCTGCGAAGACAGCCCGAACTCCTGCTGCAGACCGGTCGCCATCATGGCGGTGACCGTGCGAAAGGCCTGGCTCAGTGCGAAGGCGCTGATGAGGGTCAACAGGGTCGGCCAGGGCAAGGCGGCTTGGGATTCTGCGGGGGATTCATTCGAAGCGGACATCGTGGTTTTTGTGGAGGTGCAGACCCAGGCTTGATCGGCAGATCAAGCACGCAGTGTTATTCACACCCGTGATTCGACCTATGCATTTAACTGCATGGACTTATATCACCCCCCTGCGCAGAATGGCATCACACAAGAGACAAGCCTGCCCACCCGCAGGCCAAACAACATGAGCCAACCCCACAGCGCCGCGGCGCCCGCCTGGCCGGGCCCCGATACCAGCCGCATCCCCTTCTGGGCCTACACCCGGCCCGACCTCTATCAGCGCGAGCTGGAGCGCCTGTTCTACCAAGGCCACTGGTGCTATGTGGGGCTGGAGGCCGAGATCCCTCAGCCGGGGGACTTCAGGCGCTCGGTGATCGGTGAGCGCTCGGTGATCATGGTGCGCGACGCAGAGGGCCACATCAACGTGGTCGAGAACGTGTGCGCGCACCGCGGCATGCGCTTTTGCCGCGAGCGCCACGGCAAGGCCCAGGATTTTCTGTGCCCCTACCACCAGTGGAACTACAGCCTCAAGGGCGATCTGCAAGGGGTGCCGTTTCGTCGCGGCGTGAAGCAGGACGGCCAGGTGCAGGGCGGTATGCCCAAAGACTTCAAGCCCGAGGAGCACGGCCTGACGCGGCTCAAGGTGGCGTGCCGCGGGGGCGTGGTGTTTGCCTCGTTCGACCACGCGGTGGAGTCGCTGGAAGACTTCCTGGGCCCCAACATCCTGCCCTGGTTCGACCGCGTGTTCAGCGGCCGGCCGCTGAAGATCCTGGGCTACCGGCGCCAGCGCATTCCGGGCAACTGGAAGCTCATGCAAGAGAACATCAAGGACCCCTACCACCCTGGGCTGCTGCACGCCTGGTTCTCCACCTTCGGGCTCTGGCGGGCGGACAACAAGTCGGCACTGAAGATGGACGCCCACCACCGGCACGCCGCCATGATCTCGACCCGGGGTCAGGGCGGGCAGCCTGCAGCAGCAGCGGCCGAGGTGGTGGCTGGCGTGGACAGCTTCAAGGCCAGCATGCAGCTGAACGACCCGCGCCTGCTCGACATCGTGCCCGAGCCCTGGTGGGGCGGGCCGACCGCGGTGATGACCACCGTGTTCCCCAGCCTGATCATCCAGCAGCAGGTCAACAGCGTGTCGATGCGGCACATCCAGCCGCATGGCACGGGCTCGTTTGATTTTGTGTGGACGCATTTCGGCTTCGAGGACGACAGCCCCGAGATGACACAGCGCCGCCTCACCCAGGCCAATCTGTTCGGCCCGGCGGGCTTTGTGTCGGCCGACGATGGCGAGGTGATCGAATGGTCGCAGCAAGGCTTCGATCAAAAGCCCGAACACCGCACCCTGGTGGAGATGGGTGGGCGCGACATTGCCGACAGCGAGCACATGGTGACCGAGACCCTGATCCGCGGCATGTACGCCTACTGGCGCCAGGTGATGGAAGAGTGACGAAGGAACAAGCCCCATGCAATCCCTTGATTTCGACACCTTCCAGCAAGTGCTGGCCCTGCACACCGACTACGCCCTGGCCTGTGACTCGGCCGACTGGGAGCACTGGCCCGACTTCTTCACCGAAGACGGCAGCTACCGCCTGCAGCCGCGCGAAAACCACGAGCAGGGCCTGCCCCTGTGCCTGCTGGCCCTGGAGAGCCAGGCCATGATGCGCGACCGGGTCTATGGCGTGAAAGAAACCCTCTACCACGACCCCTACTACCAGCGCCACATCGTGGGCCTGCCCCGGGTGCTGCGCACCGAAACCGGCCCGAATGGCCGCGTGAGCGCACTGCACACCCAGGCCAACTACGCCGTGTTCCGCACCAAGCTTGACGGCGAATCGACCGTGTTCAACGTGGGCGTGTACCACGACCACATCGTGTGCACCCCCACCGGCCTGAAGCTGCGCGCGCGCCTGTGCGTGTACGACAGCGAAATGATCGCCAACTCACTCATCTACCCCATCTGAGAAGCCCTATGACAAGCCTGATGACAAGCGCTATGACAGGCCCCTGGACCGATGCCCTGGCCCGCGACGATGTGTTCGAAGGCGAAGTGCTGGGCGTGCGCATCGCCGGGCGCGACATTGCGCTCTATGAGTGCGAGGGCGAGGTGTACGCCAGCGACAACCTGTGCACCCACGGTGCAGCCCGCCTCAGCGATGGATTTCTGGAAGGGCGCGAGATCGAATGCCCGCTTCACCAGGGCCGTTTCGACATCTGCACCGGCCAGGCCCTGTGCGCGCCTCTGACCCAGAACCTGCGCACCTACCCGGTGCGCATCGAGGGCGATCGGGTGTGGGTGATGCTGAGTTGAACGTCGTTGCGTTGGATAGTTGTTGCGAACATCAGGACTTCACCAAAGCGGTGAAGTCTGACCACTGCTCGATGCGAAATGCACGAATGTCACGCACCGACTTCGGAAACCACGCCTTGGCCTTCAACACCTGAATGGCAAGAAAGAGCTCTGCCATGTCTTCGTTGTCGGTCACATACAGGCTGCCTTGCACCCGACGAAAACCCAACTCGATGAGAACGGATCCAATGTCGGTGTAAGCCTGTGTCACCCCCTTGGGGTGGTGCTTTTCGGTATCGGCCACCACCAGATCAAAGGCAAGCGCATACATCAAAGCGCGTCCGGATCAGCACGCAGCCGCGTCCATCGGTATTGCGTCTTCTCGCCAGTTTCGATCAAGATGATCTCGACCATCCAATCACCGTCTTCTAGCTGAAACACGGGGTGTCCCACCTGGTACTGAGGCCCGAAAGGGCCAAAGCTTTTGATCTTGCCAACGGGGACGGAGGGCGGTGCGACGACGGCGTGCATGACGGTGCTCCAGAGGAGGAATCAAGCTTCATCATAGGTGAATCAAGTGCACTCGCAACACCCCAATAGTTGCCAAATGTCGCCCAGGCGGAGCTGGCTCAAGGACGCGCGCCGCGCTGCGCCGGCGCCACCATGTCGGGCAGGCTGAGCGTGGCCTCGGCCACGTCGAGCAGGCGGCGGTTGTGGTCCATGGAGGCTTTTTGCAGGGCGCGGAAGGCGGCCTCTTCGCTCAGGCCCAGGCGGGCCATCAGGGCGCCCTTGGCGCGCTCGATGATCTTGCGCTCGTGCAGGGCACGGCGCGCCGCGTCCAGCTCCACCTCCATGCGGGCCAGCCGCTCCGATTGGGCCTGCAACAGGCCGGCCAGCGAGGCAGCGGAGCCTGGGTCGGCGGCACCAGGGCTGGCCACCGGGGCCGCTGCCTGGGCCAGGCCACTGGGCTGAAAGAAGCGATCGGCCTCGTGGGCACGCGGCGGCGGGTTGTCGCGCAGCTGGCGCAGCAGGCCGGCCGAATCCTGCAAATCGCTCTGGGCACGCTGGATCTGGCTTTCGCAGGCCTGGTGCAGGCAGTCGAGCAGGGCCTGCTGCAGCTGCCAGAGCTGGCCAATGCGCTCGCTGGCCACCTCGAACCAGGTCTCGCTGAGGCTGGGCTCCAGGGCGGCGCCGTCGCGCGCCATGCACAGGCTGCGGCGCAGGCGCTCCAGCATGGCCGTGTTGGGGCTGAGCTGCAGCTGTTGCCAGCGCTGGCGCAGCTCGGGCTCGGCAAACTCTTCGAACAGGCGCAGGCTGCGCTCCTGCGCATCGATCAGGTGCACCAGGCGTTGTTGCTGCTCGTCGCGGCACAGGCCCGAGGCAAACAGCTGCGCGCCCACGGCGCGCTCCTGGCCGGCCGTTTCCTTGCCTTGCACCAGGTGCACAAAGGCCACCAGCAGGCGCGACACCTCGGGGTAGGGAGCCGCATCGGCCATGTAGAACACCAGCTCCAGCAGGCCGGCAATCAGGCGGCTGTAGGCGCCCACGGCATCGCTGGCGCTGAAGGCCCGGCGCTCGATCTGGTAGCGCAGTGCGGCCAGGGCCTCCAGGTCGAGCAGGGCCCAGGCCATCAGCGACAGCAGGCGCGCCGAGGCGCCCTGCTCGGGGGCCATCTGCGCCTCGACCTGGGCGCGCAGCAAGGCCTCCAGGGGCTGGCTGGTGGCGCAGGCAGCTTCGCGCTCGGCGCCAAAACGCGCGCCCTCCGAGGCCAGGTAGACGCTGCTGGCCCCGCGCTCGCGCTGCAGGGCGTCGATCAGTTGGCCGACGATGCCCGCCAGCTGGACGCGGGCCTCCAGATGGCGCAGGGCCTCGATCTCGAGTTGCTTGGCGCGCAGGACGAGCTGAGAAACAGACTGGTGCATGGAGCCATATTGTGTTGCCAAAACAGCGGGCTCGGCAGGGTGCATCTCGGCTTTGTGCGGCATGGAGCAACCCTCGCGCTCAGGCTGCGGCCAGCAGAACCCGGTCCTGCTCCAGGCGCACCGCATAGGCGCGCACCGACAGGGCCGGGTCTTCCAGGCATTCGCCACTGCGCAGGTCGAAGTGCTGCTTGTACAGCGGCGAGGCGACCACGGTGCGCTCGCCCAGGCTGCCCACCAGGCCGCGCGACATCACGCTGGCGTGGGACACCGGGTCGATGTTGTCGATCGCATACAGCTCGTTGTGGCCCACGCGGAAGATGGCCACATGGTGGCGCCCCAGGCGGGCACACACGCCGGTGTTGGGCAGGATGTCGTCCACCGCGCAGACGGCGGTCCAGCTGAGGGTTTCGGTGTTCATGGCTGAAGGTCTCCGGTTCAATGCGTTTGCGGGGCGTGGGCTCAGGCCGGCAGGCCGGTGCGTTCTTCGGGGCGTGCCGGCCGGATCTGGCCGCGCTCCTCGACAAACACGATGTGCTCGTCGGGCTGGTCACTGTTCACGAAAGAGCGGAAGCGCTGGCGCGTGGCCGGGTCGCTCACGGCAGCCTTCCATTCGCAGGCATAGGTGTCGACCACCTGCTGCATCTGGGCTTCGAGCTCGGCGCCCAGGCCCAGGCTGTCTTGCAGCAGCACGTCTTTCAGGTAGTCCAGGCCGCCCTCCAGGCTTTCGCGCCAGGTGCTGGTGCGCTGCAGGCGGTCGGCAGTGCGCACATAGAACATCAGAAAGCGGTCAATGGTGCGGATCAGCTCGTCCTGGCTCAGGTCAGAGGCCAGCAGCTCGGCGTGGCGCGGCTTCATGCCGCCATTGCCGCACACATACAGGTTCCAGCCCTTGTCGGTGGCGATGATGCCCACGTCCTTGCCCTGGGCCTCGGCACATTCGCGGGTGCAGCCCGACACACCGAACTTGATCTTGTGCGGCGAACGCAGGCCCTTGTAGCGGTTCTCCAGCAGCACGGCCAGGCCCACGCTGTCGCCCACGCCGTAGCGGCACCAGGTGGAGCCAACGCAGCTTTTCACGGTGCGCAGCGACTTGCCATAGGCATGGCCCGACTCGAAGCCCGCCGCGATCAGCTCTTCCCAGATGGCGGGCAGTTGCTCGACCCGGGCACCGAACAGGTCCACCCGCTGACCGCCGGTGATCTTGGTGTACAGGCCGTACTTCTTGGCCACCTGCCCCACCGCGATCAGGCCGTCGGGGGTGACCTCGCCGGCCGGCATGCGCGGCACCACCGAGTACGAGCCGTCTTTCTGGATGTTGCCCAGGTAGTAGTCGTTGCTGTCTTGCAGGCTGGCCAGGTCTTTCTTGAGCACGAACTCGTTCCAGCACGAGGCCAGCATGTTGGCCGCTGCGGGCTTGCAGATGTCGCAACCCAGGCCCTTGCCGTGGGCCGCCAGCAGCTCGTCAAAGCTGCGAATGTGGCCCACCCGGATCAGGTGGTAAATCTCCTGGCGCGAGTAGGCAAAGTGCTCGCACAAGTGGTTGTTCACGGCCAGACCCTGCTTTTTCATCTCCAGCTTCATGACCTGGGTGGCCAGGGGCACGCAGCCGCCGCAGGTGGCGCCGGCCTTGGTGCAGGCCTTGAGCTCGCCGATGCTGGTCACGCCGCCAGCCACGGCCGAGCAGATCTGGGCCTTGCTAACGTTGTTGCACGAGCAGATCTGAGCCGAGTCGGGCAGCGCGTCCGGCCCCAGGCCGGGCTTGGCCTGGCCTTCGCTGCTGGGCAGGATCAAAAACTCGGGGTTCTTGGGCAGGGCAATGCCGTTCAGCGCCATCTGCAGCAGGGTGCCGTACTCGTCGGCATTGCCCACCAGCACCGCGCCCAGCAGGCGCTTGCCGTCTTCGCTGATCACGATCTTCTTGTAGACCTGGGCGATCTCGTCGCTGAACTGGAAGCTGCGGCTGCCCGGGGTCTTGCCGTGGGCGTCGCCGATGCTGGCCACGTCCACGCCCATGAGCTTGAGCTTGGTGCTCATGTCGGCACCCACAAAAGCCACGTCGTCCTGACCGGCCAGGTGGCGGGCGGCCACGCGGGCCATGTCGTAGCCCGGCGCCACCAGGCCGAAGGTCTGGCCGTTCCAGGCGGCGCACTCGCCAATGGCGTAGATGTCGAGGTCGCTGGTGCGGCATTCGCTGTCGATCTCGATGCCGCCACGCGGGCCCAGGGTGAGGCCGCTGGCGCGGGCCAACTCATCGCGCGGGCGGATGCCGGCCGAGAACACGATCATGTCGGCTTCAAGGTGGCTGCCATCGGCAAACACCATGCGATGGCGCGCCGCCTCGCCGTCGATGATCTGAAGCGTGTTCTTCTGGGTGTGCACCTGCAGGCCCAGGGCCTCGATCTTGTGGCGCAGCACGCGCCCGCCCCCATCGTCGACCTGCACCGCCATCAGACGCGGGGCAAACTCAACCACATGGGTCTGCAGGCCCAGGTCGCGCAAGGCCTTGGCGCACTCCAGGCCCAGCAGGCCGCCGCCCACCACCACGCCGCTGCGGGCGCGGGCGCCGCATTCGGTCATGGCCTCCAGGTCTTCGATGGTGCGGTAGACAAAGCAGTCGGCCCGGTCATGGCCCGGCACCGGCGGTACAAAGGGGCTGGAGCCGGTGGCCAACACCAGCTTGTCATAGGCCAGCACCTGGCCGTCGACCAGGGTCACGGTGCGGGCGTTGCGGTCGATGGTGGCGGCACGGGCCGCCAGCCGCAGGCTGAAGCCGGTGCGCTCGAAAAAGCCGGGCTCGACCAGGGAGAGATCCTGCGCCGACTTGCCGGCGAAGAACTCCGACAAATGCACCCGGTCGTAAGCGGGACGCGGCTCTTCGCACAGCACCGTGACTTCGGCACTGTGCAGGCCGGCTTCGGCCAGGCTTTCGAGGAATTTGTGGCCCACCATGCCATGTCCGACGACGATGATTTTCATGTTGCGTGCTCCTGAATGAAGTGCGCGGCGCGGCGCACCGGCGGGCGGGGCGGGGGGCGCCGAGCCAGCCATGGATGGAAAAATCAAAGGGGGTGTTGCCGTGTCGGTGCAGGCAGCCCGGGCCTCAAGCGCCAGGCTGCAACCGACACGTGTCCGCCGTCGTTAGCGGTGCAGAAAGGGCCGGCGGAGCGTCGATGCTGCCGGCCACGTGAAGGCATAAGCAGCTTCCGTGCCTGCAAAAAATGGCTCATCTCATCGCTTGAGAGCCCGCAGGCAGGCCGGCTTGCACCAGATCAGGCCAGGTCAGCACCGATGCGGTGCACACTGAGCCTCAAACATCGATCGCCGAAGGCGCAGCCTGCCGGATCAGCTCGATGAAGCGGCTCAACCGTGCCGGGTACAGCCGGCTGTAGGGGTAGACCAGGAACACCGGCAGCGGCGGAGCCTCCCACCCAGGCAACAGGCGCACCAGCCGACCGGCTGCGATGTCTTCGTCCACCAGCCAATGCGAGAAGATGCCCAGGCCCAGCCCGCGCAAGGCCGCGTTGCGCAGGGCGTACAGGCTGTCGGTACTGAAGCGCGGGCGGATGGCAAAGCTGAACGATTCGCCGGTGGTGCGTTGGCTCAGCAGCACCTCGTTCTGGTAGAAGGTGCGCACCGCCATCCAAGGCAGGTCGGCCAGCTCGCTGGGGTGGCTGGGCGGCGTGGCGGCATTCACCCATTGCGGGGCGGCCACCACCACGCGACGCACCGCACCCAGTTTGAGCGCCACCAGCGAGGGGTCTTCGACCGGGCCCACGCGGATGGCGCAATCCACGCCCTCGGCGATGAAGTCGGGCAGCCGGTCATGCAACAGCCACTCGAGCGACACCCCGGGGTAACGCTCCAGGTAGTCGGCCACCGGGCCGATCAGCTGCTGCTGGCCGAAGGCGTGCGGCGCCAACACGCGCAAGGTGCCCTGGGGCTGGGCCGCCTGGCCACGCAGGCCCTCGTCCATGGCCTGCCAGGTCTCCAGCAGGCCCCGCGCCAGCGTCAGGCAGCGTTCGCCATCTTCGGTCAGTTTCATGGCATGGGTGCTGCGCTGCAGCAGCTTGAGGCCCAGTTGCTGCTCCAGCGCCGTGAGGCGGCGACTGATGGTGGGCTGGGTGCTGCCCATCTGGCTGGCCGCTGCCGACAGGCTGCCCGCCTCGACGATGCGCACAAAGGTGTCAAACAGCTCGATGCGGTCGACCTGGCGGCTGGCGGGCAAGGTGTTTTTCATGCGTCAAGCGTATATCAATTGTTCAAATCGGGACACTACCAAGACCGAACAGGGCTATCTACAGTTCATGGCATCGCTCTTGACCGGAGAAATCCATGACTTCCATACCCACTGTGCATGACCCTGAACGCATCACACCCGCCGTGCCGGCGTTGAGCCAGAAACACCTGGCCCTGCTGGCCGCAGGGGCAGGCTTCAGCGTGGCCTCGCTTTACTACAGCCAACCCATCCTGGGCGTGCTGGGCGCCGACCTGCAGGCCAGCGCCAGCCGCATCGGCCTGGTGCCCACGCTGACGCAGCTGGGCTATGCCCTGGGCATCCTGCTGCTGGCGCCTCTGGGCGACCGGCTGAACCGGCGCCGCCTGATTCTGACCAAGGCGCTGGCCCTGACCGCCGCCCTGCTGCTGAGCGCCTTCGCCCCCTCGGTGCCCTGGCTGCTGCTGGCCAGCCTGCTGATCGGCCTGTCGGCCACGGTGGCGCAGGACATCGTGCCGGCGGCTGCCATCCTGGCGCCCGAGGCCAGCCGGGGCAAGGCGGTGGGCACGGTGATGACGGGGCTGCTGCTGGGCATTTTGCTGTCGCGGGTGGTGAGCGGCCTGCTGGCCGAGCAACTGGGCTGGCGCGCCGTGTACGGCGCAGCCGCGGCCTCGGTGGCGGTGCTGGCCGTGGCGCTTTGGCGCGGCCTGCCCGACTTTGCCCCCACCACCCGGGTGTCTTACACCGCCTTGATCGGTTCGATGGGCCAGTTGTGGCAACGCTACCCGGGGCTGCGCCACGCCGCGCTGGCCCAGGGCCTGCTGGCGGTGGGCTTCAGTGCCTTCTGGTCGACCCTGGCGGTGATGCTGCACGCCGAACCCTTCCACCTGGGCAGCGGCGCGGCCGGGGCCTTTGGCCTGGCGGGTGTGGCGGGTGCCCTGGCGGCACCGCTGGCCGGGCGCATCTCGGACCGGCGCGGCCCGGAGTTGGTGACCCGCCTGGGCGCCGGCCTGAGCGCCCTCGCCTTCGCCAGCATGGCGGGCGCCGCCCTGCTGCCGCCGCAAGGCCAGTTGGTGCTGATCGTGCTGAGCGCCGTGGCCTTCGACTTTGGCGTGCAAGCCACTCTGGTGGCCCACCAGACCCTGGTCTATGGCCTGGAGCCTGCCGCGCGCAGCCGGCTCAATGCCTTGCTGTTCGTGGGCATGTTCATCGGCATGGCCACCGGTGCCTGGCTGGGCAGCCTGGCCCTGGCCCAATGGGGCTGGCTGGGGGTGGTGGGCCTGGCCACGGTGGCCGCCTTAGGGGCCCTGGCGGTGCGGCTGGCGGTCAGCAACCGGCCGGCAAGTCTGACCAAGGCAGGTCTGGCCCAGGGCTGACGCTGAAGCTGGCAGCTCTGGTAGAGCTGGCAAAGCTGGCGGGGGCCTCGCTGTGGTTCAGGCCCAGGACCCCAGGGGCAACAGAGCGGGCCGTCAGGCCATCACACGCCGGATGTTGTCGTCGATCCGGCCCTGGATCATGCTCAGGGTGCCGGGCATGATCTGCCCCGCAAAGTGGCTGTGCGCCGTGGCGGTGAAGGTGCTGGCCACGCTGCAGACCCGCTCCAGGACCGCGGCCACTGCCTGGGCGGAGAGTTCAGCCTCTCTCAACCCCAGTTGCAGCAGGTGGTTGCGGCCCACCTCCAAGGCCTCGCCCATCACATCCATCTGGTGGTAGCCACCCGGGCCTTCGCAGAAGGTGACGTCGTAGGCAGGCGCCAACTGCCATTGGCCCGTGGGCTGCATCAGGTAAGCGAAGTTCTTGGGGTGGTCGTCGCGGTTGTTGAACACCACGTTGAAGACCACCCGCTCGAAAGCCCTGCCCTTCTCGCGCATGTCGTTGGTGCACAGCTGGGTGGCCCGCAGAAAGTTGACACTGTCGAGCGCGCCGGGGATGCGGAAGTCGGCTCCGGTGAAGGCGGCCAGGCTTTGCTGGGGAATGCGCTGGCCAGTGTGCCGATCGAAGCGGCGCGATGCAAAGGCGGCATGGCCGTTGGGCAGCTCGAAATAGGCCGTCTCGGGTGTCTCGATGCCGCAGGCCCGCAGGCACTGGGCGTAGACGGCCTCCACCGCGCATACCTCAGCGGGCTCATGCCGACCTGGGAACTTGATCAGCCAGGCCTCCAAGCCCGCAGCATCAACCGTGCTGAACACGCCCGTGTCGGGGTCGCGGTACAGCAAGGCCTTGGGCCGGGCACCCTGAGGCGAACCGCCCATCTGCAACAGGCTTTGCAGAAAAGCCCCTCCCTCGCCTCGCAACACCTGCTGGACCTGCGTGGCCAATTGAGCCAGAGCCAGAGCCTCTTGCAAGCCCTGCGCCTCGGGCGCCGCAGGCACAAAGCTCAAGGCGCCCATGGCACTTGCACCGACACAGGCCAGACGCGCCAAAGGGCCGACCCGGGCTGCTTGCAGCCCCTGCCGCTTGAACCAGCGGTCCATCAGTAGCATGCCCCAACCATCGGGCAGGGCGTCATAGACGGGGCCGGGCAAGCCGGCTTGGTGATGCGGGAAATCTCTTCTGAGTCGCGGGCCCTTGAGCGGCAAACGCAAGGCCGACAGCTCAAGCCCCCGGGCCAGCGCCTCGTCGCAGTACTCGAAGGCCACCAGAGGGCGACCCGTGATCGCGTCAGACGACACCAGGCGGCCCCAGCGCCAATGCTCGCCCCAGCCGTTGTAGAACACATCGATCTGCTCAGGCACGGCTGGCCTTTCGTTTGACCCGGTGGCGTTGAGTGCTGGCCTCGTAACGCAGCATATCGTCCAGGCTGTCCAGCCGAGGCTGGAACAGGGCCGCCAGCTCTGCCGACCGCCCCAGTACCATGGCGACGCGGACCACACTCTCAAAGCTGGTGTTACGGCCAGATTCGAGGTTGGACAAGGTGTTCACGCCCACACCGGCACGGGCCGCCACCTCGGCCTGCGTCATCTGCTGGGCCAGGCGCTCTTGCCGCAAACGGGTGCAGATCTGACTCACGATCTCATCGGGGCGCTGGTAAATCAAATCCATTTATTTAGGTGTTAAGTCTGATTAACAGGCTTAACACCCAATATTTTAGATTTATGAATCCATTCCGTCAAAACCATTGATCGTCGTCCAAGCCCGTCGAACTTGGATTGCAGCAGGCCCAACGGACACCTCAGCCTCCATCGATCTTCAGCGCTGCCTGCAGCACCTCAATGGGGGTATCAGGCATTCAGCACACGTCGCACATCAGTGCTGCGCGCAGGGGCCTGGTCTACCTGGCCAAGGTGCTGACGAATTGCTCGTACATCGCATCAACGGCGCTGGAGCGCTGTGAGCTTTTGCTGCGGAACACCGCAACATCCATGGCGCCCAGGGCGGGCAGCTCAAACCCCTTGGGCAGGCCCTGCAGCGGCTGCAAGCTGGCGGGCACGCTGCAACGCGTCAACACCGCCACCGCCAACCCGCTCTCCACGGCAGCCACCTGGCCGGCCAGGCTGGAGCTGTGATAGACCACGCGATAGGCGCGGCGCCTGGCGGCCAAGGCGGCCATGGCCTCGATTCTGGCCAGGCTGCCTGATTCGTAGACGGCAATCGGCAAGGGGTTCTTGCGCCAGACTTCAAACTGGGGGGCCCCGACCCACACCAAAGGCTCCTGGAACAAGAGCCTGCCGCGCTGGGGCTTATCGCGGGAGATCAGGGCCAGGTCCAGGTCGCCACGCAGCACCTTGGGGATGAGCGAGGTCGACTGCTCGCAGGTCAATTCAATCTCCACCCCCTGGTGACGAGCCGCAAAACTACGCAACACCGGCGTCAGGTAGGTGGCTGCATAGTCATCAGGCACTCCCAGGCGAATGCGGCCTTCCAACTCGGGGCCGAACATCACGGCCTGGGTCTGTGCCTGCAGTTCCAGCATGCGGCGCGCATAGGACAGCAACTCGGCTCCGGCCGCCGTGAGGTCCATGTGGCGCGGGCTGCGCACCAGCACAGCTTTGCCCAAGGCGCCCTCCAGCTTCTTGATCTGCATGCTCACCGCCGACTGCGAGCGGTGAAGCAAGGGGGCTGCCGCCGACAAGGAACCGGCATCCACCACCACCACAAAGGCGCGTAACCAATCGATTTGAAGATCCGGGTGTTTCATTGCGACAGCCATCCATTCGATAAACGCATGGTATCTGTCAAAACTATGCGCTTTACTGAATTCTTGCGCCTCGGGAAGATCGCCACATGCAAAACAAAAGCGCCCTCACCGCCACCCCATCGTCCACAGCACGCGCCGCCGCCGAGCAGCGCGGCCTGGGCCTCATGGTCGTAGGTGGCCTCTTGCTAGGCACCCTCGGCGTGTTTGTGCAAGAGGCGGCTCAACACCCGCTGGTGACCGTCTGGTTTCGCTGCGCTTTTGGTGCGCTGGCCCTGTTCCTGTGGTGCGCAGCCACAGGGAATCTGAAAGGCCTTCATCTACAGGGCAGGCGCCTGGGCGTGGTCTGTGTCATGGGCTGCCTGATGGTGCTGAACTGGGCCCTTTTCTTTGCCGCCATTCCACGCACTTCCATGGCCGTGGCCACCGTGGTGTTTCACATTCAGCCCATCTGGGTCATCGTGTTTGGCGCGTTGTTTCTGCGCGAGCGGGTGTCCAGGGGCCAGTGGATGGCCACGCCGGTGGCCCTGTGCGGTTTGGCCCTCACCACCGGTTTGCTGGACGAACTGGCCATCTCCCACGCAGCCCACAGCGACCATGCCCTTGGGCTGCTGCTGTGCCTGGGGGGCTCGCTGAGCTATGCCGCCGTGACGCTGCTGGCCAAGACCCAGCAGGGAATCGTGCCCTTGACGCTGGCCTTCTGGCAGTGCGTGGTGGGCAGCCTGGTGCTGGTCTGGGCGCCCTGGGTCTTTGGCTGGCCCCAACAACCCGGCACCTGGGCCTGGCTGGCGGGCCTGGGCGTGTTGCACACGGGCCTGGCCTACGTGCTGCTTTTTGCAGGCATGGCCAGGCTCACGCTGGGCACCATCGCCGTGCTGCAGTTTGTCTACCCCTTGGCGGCCGTGCTCTTCGATTGGGGCCTGTATGGCACCCGCTTGAGCCCCACGCAGTTCGCAGGCATGGCCTTGATGGGGGCTTCGGTTTGGACCATTGTCAAAACCAGGGGCGCAGCGCAGCCTGCGCTGGATGACTGAGTACGGCGACTCACGGTGATCCAGTCCACCCCTGCCGCTCAATCTCGCTGCAACGCTGCCTGCAGCATTTCGATGAAAGCACGGGTCTTGCTGGGCATCAGACGCCGGCCCAAAAAAACGGCCCAGGCGGGCTCGGGGGGCAGGCACCAGGCGCTCAGCACACGGCGCAGTTCACCGCTGCGCACACGGGCCTGGGCCATGGTGTCGGGCACGGCCACGATGCCGCAGGCGCCTACCGCCATCTCCAGCAGCAGGCCAGGGGCGTTGGCCACAAAGCTGCACGGGGGCGCGCCCTCCCAGCGGGTGTCGCCATGCAGCAGCGTCCAGCGGGCGGGCTCGAGGTTGCGCTTGAGCAGCAGCACGCTCTTGTGGTAGGCCAGGTCCTCAGGCGTCTGGGGGTCGCCATGCTCGGCCAGGTAGGCCGGCGCGGCATACAGGCCGATCGACAGCGTGGCCAGGCGGCGCGCGGTGAGTGAACCATCGTCCTGCAGCTCGCCGAAGCGCAGGGCCAGGTCAAAGCCCTCGCCCACCAGGTCGACCCGGCGGGGCGACAGGTCCAGCTCCAGCGTCACCGCGGGGTGCAGGGCCACAAAGGCGGCCAGCATGTCGCGCAGCAACAGGGTGGCCACTTCGGGAGGCATGGACACGCGCAGCCGCCCCGTGGGCTGCAGCTGGCGGTGTTCGCTCAAGGCGGTAACGGCGTCAACCTCGGCCGCCACCTGGCGGGCATGCTCCAGCAGTTGCAGGCCAAACTCGGTGAAGGTGGAGCGGCGGGTGGAGCGCGACATCAGGCGCTCGCCCAGTTGCTCTTCGAGGTGGGCCACGCGGCGCGACACCGAGGACTTGGGCAGGCCCAGGCGCTCGGCCGCCTTGCTGAAGCTGCCGGCCTCGGCCACCCGGGCGTAGATCAGCAGATCGTTGGGGTTGAGGGATTCCATCGGCGGCAAGCGGCGCTCAGGCCTCAGCCCGGGGTGGCAACGAGCGCCGACTCGATGTGGATCTCGCCACTCAGCAGGCGGTGGATGGGGCATTTGTCGGCGATCTCCAGCAGGCGCTGGCGATCGGCGTCCGTCAGCGTGCCTTCGATGGCGATGCGCCGCTGCAGCTGATAACGCACGCGGCCATCGGCGGCCTTGTCTTCGACATGATCGACCGTGACGCGCAGGGCGGTCACCGCCAGTTGCCGGCGGCGGATGTACAGCTCCAGCGTCAGCGTGGTGCAGGCGGCCAGGGCCGAGTCGAGCAGGTCATGTGGATCGGGCGCCCGGTCTTGCGAGCCCAGGGTCTTGTCGATGTCCGAGTTCCACACGTGGCGGCCATTGCTGAGGGTGGTGAGCGCACCGTTGGCGCGCTGCAGGGTGGCTTCGATGGTCATGACGGGCTCCGTTCAGTTCAGAAATTAGGCTTCCGTGGCACGGCCTCAGGCCGCTTCCTCACCCAGGCGGCCGTCGCGGAAATCGTTCAGGGCCTGGTAGATTTCTTCCTTGCTGTTCATCACAAAGGGGCCGTACTGCACGATGGGCTCCTTCAGAGGCTGGCCGGCAATCAGCAGCACACGGGCATCGGCCGTGGCCTCGATGACCACGCCATCGGCCTGGGCCTCGTTGCGCAAGATGGCCATGCGTTGCAGCGGCACGGCCTGGCCGGCCACCGACACCTCGCCCCGGTACACATACACAAAGGCATTGTGCTGCGCCGGCAGGGCCTGCTCAAAGCGCGCGCCCTGAGGCAGGTGCAGGTCGAGGTACAGCGGCTGGGTGATGGGGCGCTGCACGGCGCCTTGCACGCCATGGCTGCTGCCGGCGATCACGGTCACCGCCACGCCCTCGGGGGTGACAAAGTGCGGCAAGTCGGCGGCCTGGAAATCGCGGTACCAGGGGGTGTTCATCTTCTCGCTGCTGTGCAGGTTCAGCCAGAGCTGAAAGCCCTCCATCACGCCCTCTTCCTGCTGCGGGATCTCGGAGTGGATCACGCCCTTGCCGGCGGTCATCCACTGCACACCGCCGTTTTGCAGCAGGCCTTCATGGCCGGCGCTGTCGCGGTGCAGCATGCGGCCGGCGATCATGTAGGTGACGGTCTCGAAGCCGCGGTGCGGGTGGTCGGGAAAGCCGGCGATGTAGTCGTTGGGGTTGTCGCTGCCAAAGGCATCGAGCATCAGGAAGGGGTCCAGCCGGTGCTGCAGCGGCTGGGTCAGCACCCGGCTGAGCTTGACGCCCGCCCCATCCGAGGTGGCCTGGCCGCGCACCAGTTGCTCGACGCTGCGCGATTGGGTGACCGGGGTGATCTGAACAGTGCTGGAGGACATGGTGGGCCTTTCGGTGGTGAAGGGTTGAATCGAAGACCTGACTTTATTGTTGCTCCAGATTTTATGGAATAGCGTATTGAGCGCTTCTTTGTTGCTCAGACGGAACAATGGCACCGCAACTGACCCAGACAGACCGGGCACCGGGTTGTTTTCGGGCGCGATCAGTGGGGAACAGCGGATGACGGCTCAAGCAATCGGTGCAGCGCGGCGGTCACCTCCTGAGCCTGCGCCTGCAGGCACTGCACCAGGGCCTGCGTTTCTGACATGGCCGGCCGCTTCCTGGTGGCCGAATCAGGCGTGCTGCTGGGTGAAGTGTGCGCCACCAAGAAGGCGGGCAACAATCACTTTGTGCTGGTGGATATGGGGCTCAACGAACTGATGCGCCCCTCCATGTATGGCAGTTTCCATGCCATCAGCGTGCTGCGCCGGGATGGCAGCCATGGCCCCAGCCAGCCCACGGTGGTGGCGGGCCCGCTGTGCGAGTCGGGCGACGTGTTCACCCAGGGCGATGGCGGCGTCGTATTGCCTCGCGACCTGCCGGCGGCGGCGGTGGGTGACCTGCTGGTGATACACGACACCGGGGCCTACGGCGCATCCATGTCATCCAACTACAACACCCGCCCGCTGATGGCCGAAGTGCTTGTCAACGGCGCAGAGCCCCGCCTGATCAGGCGCCGCCAGACAGTGGATGAGTTGTTGGCGCTGGAATTGGGGTTGTAAAGCCAGCAGCCTGAGCGCCCAAACGCGCCCCTGGTTCCACGCTGGCCATCGGCTCGACCAAGCCCTCGATAGCAGCAGCCCCCACTGGCTGATGCGCCAGCAGCGAGCGCACCCGGCCCACCAGGGCCGCCCGGTTGGCGACGCGCAGTTTCTTGAAGGCATTGCCCAGATGGAAGCGGACGGTCGGATACTCCAGCCCGAGCCGGTGCTGGATCTCCTTGTCTGGGCACCCGCAACTGACGAGCCAGGCCACCTGGGCTTCACGCCGGCTCAAGCGCCCCTCGCGCTGCAGCGTGGCCTCGGCGCATTCGCCGTCGTCTGGCGCCAAGGCCTGGTCTTTGAGGCCCAGGCGGCTCAGGGCCGCGGTGATGGCGGGCTCAACCATGCGCAGGATGTTCAGCTCGCTGGTGTCGAAGTTGCCGCGCTCGCGGTGACGCCAGATGCGCACATCGCCCACGCATTGGTCCTGATCGTAAAAGTAGGCATTGACCCCCCAATACATCCGGTCGCGCAGCAAAAAATCATTGAAGAACTCGGTGCGGGACAGGTCGGTCTGGCACATGACCTGGGTGGCGACCGTCGGCTTGCGGCGCTGCATCATGGGGAAGGTCAACGGGTCCACGAACCGGAAGTGCTCATCCCACGAGCGCAGGTTGTCCTCGGACATATTGAGTGCCGTCACGCGCTCGAAGCGCTGGCGCCCGCCATCCCAGACCATCGACACATAGGTGTCGGCCCCCAACAGATCCAGCATGGGCAGCGCCATGCGCTCACGAAGCTCATCGGCATCGGTCGCATCGGCGATCAGCTTCATGAGGTCGGCGAGCGCCCGGGTCTGGACGGTGGAGAGGTGCATGCGGGGATCCAAGCAAGGTTCATGCGCGGGTGCTTGATGCTAAGGACGGTCGTGCGGCTTTGCCCTCCGGTCAGACCCTGGTTTTTCCGACCCACCGGAGGGGCCCCCTAACGATTACTATAGGTCAAGACCGGAAAGCCGCTTCGTAAATTGGAGCCCATCACCACGGATGGATGACCCCATGCACGCTTTTGACCTTCCCCTTCATGAACAGCGACGGCAGCTGGATGCCCAGATGGTGAGCAGCACAGAGCTCGCCGACATCTGCATTGCCAGGGCCACGGCCAACCAGGACCTGAACGCCTGGTCGAGTTTCAACCCCCAGGCCCTGCGCGATGCGGCCCGTGAAGCCGACCGGCGCCTCGCGGCCGGAGAGCGCCTGCCCCTGCTGGGCATCCCGATGGCCCTGAAAGACAACATCGAGGCCACGGGCTTCCCCTGTGGCGCCGGCACGGCGGCCCTGGCGGGCCAGGCGCCCCGGGCCGACGCCGAGGTCGTGACCCGGCTGAAGGCCGCTGGTGCAGTCATCGCAGGCAAACTGGGCATGCACGAGCTGGCCATGGGCATCACCAGCCACAACGCGGTCACAGGCGCTGTGCGCAACCCTTGGGACCGTACCCGCAGCCCTGGAGGTAGCAGTGGCGGCTCGGGGGCCGCCGTGGGCGCCCACCAAGTACCGGCGGCGCTGGGCACCGACACCGGCGGCTCGATCCGGATCCCTGCCGCCTTGTGTGGGGTGACCGGGTTCCGCCCCACGGTGGGGCGTTACGCGAATGGGGGCATTGCCCCGATCTCGACCACGCGAGACACCGCCGGCCCACTGGCCGCGACCGTGGCAGATTGCGCTCTGATCGATGCCGTTCTGACCGGCACGCCGGTCACGCACACACTGATCGGCCAGCAAAATCTGCAAAAACTGAAGGGCCTTCGCATCGGCCTGCCGCGCGCACCGTTCTGGCGCGACCTGGAACCTGGGGTCCAAACGAGCTGCGAAAGCGCCCTGAACACACTGAGCGATGCCGGCGTTGAATGGGTCGAGGTCGAGCTGCCGGGCCTGACCGAGCTGTGTGCTGCGGCCAGCTTCCCCATCGTACTGTATGAGTTTGTGCGCGACATGCGCGCCTATCTGCAACAGCGCAACCGGGGCGTGTCCCTCGAAGAACTGATCACCCAGGTCCGCAGCCCTGATGTGCGCCAAATCGTCGGCCCCCTGTTGAGCGGCGGTGGCATTGCGCCAGCAGCCTACCGTGCTGCGCTGACGGCGCGGGCCGAATTGCAGGCCCTCTACGCCCGGGCCTTCGAGACCCACCGGGTGCAGGCTTTGGCCTTCCCGACCACAGCGCGCACAGCCGCACGCATTGGCGAAGACGAGACAGTCGACGTCAATGGTGTGCAGATCCCCACTTTCAGCGCCTTCATCCGGCAGACGGACCCCGGCAGCACGGCCTCTCTGCCCGGCATCTCGCTGCCGGCGGGCTTGTCCAACGGGCTGCCCGTGGGCCTGGCGCTGGACGGCCCCATCGGATCCGACCAACAGTTGCTCGCCATCGCCGAGGTCGTACAGGCAGCCCTGCCGCCCGCGCCCCAAACCCCCATCCCCGCCTGAACCCAAAGGAAACCGCCATGGACCGTCGTTCATTCCTGCACCACACCTTGGCTGCCACCGCGGCCGGCATCGCCACTTCGGCCTTCGCGGCCAGCCCTCTGAAGGTGGCGGTGCTGATTCCGCAAAGCGGGCCGGCCGGCCTGTTCGGCCCCTCATCCAAAGCCTGCGCCGAGATGGCAGCGGCCGCACTGAATGCCCGTGGGGGCCTTCTCGGGCGCCCGATTGAACTGTTGTTTGGGGACGCCGGGCTGGCACCGGCCGAATCGGCGCAGACCGCATTGAAGCTGTGGAAAGGCCAGCGGGCCGAAGCCTTCATCGGCATGCACGACAGCGCGGTGCGCGGGGCGCTGGTCGGCCTGTTCAAAGGACAGGTGCCTTATGTCTACACGCCGGTGTATGAAGGCGGCGAATGCGCCCGGGGCACCTACGTGACAGGCGAAACGCCCCAGCAGCAGCTGGAGCGCGTCATCCCCTGGCTGGCCACCGAGCGTAAACCCACCAAGTGGTACCTGATCGGCAACGACTATGTCTGGGGGCGCGACACCAACGCAGCCGCCAAGGGCTACATCGAGAAAACCGGCGCCAAGGTGGTGGGTGACGAGTACCTGCCCTTCACCGTGGACAACTTTGACGCCAGCCTGGCACGCATCCGCGACAGCGGTGCCGATGCGGTGCTGGTCTCGCTGGTGGGGGGCTCGTCGGTCACCTTCAACAAGGGCTTCGCCAGCTTTGGCCTGGCCGACAAGGCCTTGCGCCTGGGCACCCTGATCGAAGAAAACACCCTTGCGGGCATCGGCTTGGGCAACGCCCGCAACCTGTATGCCAGCTCGGGCTACTTTGCCAACCTGGACACGCCGACGGCCAAAGCCTTTGCCGCCGACTATGCCAAGCGCCTGGGTGCAAATGCGCCCACGTTGAACGGGCTGGCCGAATCCACCTACGAAGGCTTCCTGATGCTGGAAGCCCTGGCCAAAAAGGCGGGCAGCCTGGACGTTGCCAAGATGGACGCCGTGGCGCAGAGCAGCACCTACAGCGGCCCCCGAGGCACGGTGACGCTGCAAAACCGCCACACCGAGCAAGACATCCACGTGGCCGATGTCACCGACAAGGGCTTTCGGGTGCTCAAGACCTTTGCCAAGGTCGGCGCTGGCCAAAGCTGCAAGGTGTGACGCATGGACAGCGGCACGGTCTTGCATGCTTTGAACCTGGCCTATGAATTGGCCACGCTGGCCCTCACCACGCTGGGCCTGGCCATCGTCTTTGGCTTGCTGGGGGTGATGAACATGGCCCACGGCGAGTTCGTGATGATGGGCGCTTACGCCGCAGTCACGGTGCAACAGTGGGGGCTGCCATTGATCACCGCAGTGCCGCTGGCCGTGGTGGTTTGTGGCGGGCTCGGCTACGCGGTGGAACGCTGGCTGATCCGACCGCTATACGCTCGGCCCTTCGACACGCTGCTGGCCACCTGGGCGCTGGCCATGCTGCTGCGCAAGCTGGTCGAAGCGATCTTCGGCCGTGGCTACCGCAACGTCGAATCGGCGCTGACGCAGCCCACGCTGATTCTGGGCTCGCCCTACCCCGTGTACCGACTGGCGTTGATCGTCTTCACGCTGGCCGTGATGGCGGGTCTGTTCGTCTGGTACCGGCAAAGTGCGGCTGGCCTGCGTGTGCGAGCGATGACCGCCAACCCGATCCTGGCCCAGGCGCTGGGCATCCCGACCCGGCGCCTGGCCTCCCAAGCGTTCGTGATCGGCGTGGTGCTGGCCGGCCTGTCGGGCGTGCTGTTGGCCCCCCTGATCCGCATTGAGCCAGGGATCGGGGTCGACTACCTGCTGGATGCTTTCTTCGTGTTGGTGGTGGGCGGCCTGGGCACGCTGGGGGGCCTGTTCGGCGGGGTTGGCATCATCGGTGGCGCTCAGGCCATCACCAGCAGCATTGCGGGCCAGACCAGCGGATACGCGGTCGTGCTCATGATCTCCATTGTCTTTTTGTGGTTGAAACCCGATGGCCTTTTTTCGCGACGCTAAACCGGCGGCTGCACTCGCAGCCGTGTTGGCAGGCCTGCCCTGGGCCAGCAATGACTTCACCACCTACCAAATCGCCCTGTTCCTGGTCTACGGCATGGCCGCCCAGGGCGTGGCGCTGTGTTGGGGCCGGCTTGGCTTTCTGTCGCTGGGCCATGCGCTGTTCTTCGGCCTGGGGGCCTACCTGAGTGGCGGGGTGCTGCGGGCGGCGAGCAACGAGGCCCTGTGGTACCTGCTGCTGCCGCTGGCCATCGCGGCGCCTGCGCTGCTGGCCTATCTGATCGCGCGTGTGGTGTTTGCGCGCAGCACCCGCAGCGGGCCTTACTTTTCGCTGATCACGCTGGCCCTCACCATACTGGGCTTTCTGGCGGCTCAGCAATGGAGCGGCCTGACGGGCGGCTTCAACGGCATGGCCGACATTCCGGAGCTTCCGGGTACCTCGCGCTACGAGACGCTTTACTGGGTGATTGCGGCTTGCGCGGTGGGGTCCACGCTGGCGCTGTCCTTGCTGGTAGCACGCCCCATCGGGGTTGTCTGGGAGGCCATCGCCCAGAACGAGGACCGGCTGCAACTGCTGGGCTACGCCACCGACCGCATCAAGGCCCTGGCCTTCGCGGGCTCGGCCTTGCTGACCTCGCTGGCGGGTGCTCTGTTTGCCGCGCACCAAGGCATCGTGACCCCCCAGGCCATGGGCTTTGTGCTGTCGACCGAACTGGTCATCTGGGCGGCTGTCGGGGGCAAGGCCAGTGCGCTCGGCCCCCTGCTGGGCGCCACCATCGTCGGATACGCTTCGGCCGAACTCCGGGAGCAACTCCCTTACTGGGAGGCCGCCGTGGCCACGCTGTTCATCGGGGTCGTGCTGTTTTTGCCAGACGGAGTGGCCGGCTTGATGCGCCGGGGCCAGGCGCCACGGCGCGCCAGTGCCGGGCAGGCCAAGCCCGTACGGCGCCCTTTTGCCCCAGCAGCCTCGCTGGCGCTGGCCGAGGTCCAAACAGGCCAGTCGGGCGTGCGCATCCTGGACGGCTTGTCGCTCGGGCTTCAGGGCCCGGGCATACGCTGCATCATCGGCCCGAATGGCGCGGGCAAGACCTCGATGTTCAACCTCATCACAGGGCGATTGCCGCTGCTGGGCGGCAGCGTCAGGCTGAACGGCCACGACATCGGCGGCCAGCCCGCCTGGCGGGTGGCCCGCCAGGGCATAGGCCGAAAGATGCAAGTGCCCTCTGTCTTCCCGGCGCTGAGCGTGCGAGAAAACCTGGGGCTGGCGCTTTGGGCCGGGCGGGCCCACGGCACAGACCTGCTGTGCCTGGCCACCCTGGGCTGGCAGACCCCCTTGCTGACCGACATCCTGGGCCAATTCCAAGCATTGAGCGAACGCCTGGACAACCCGGCCGGCAACTTGGCACAAGGACACCGGCAGGCCCTGGAGTTGGCGATGACCCTGCTGCCCGAGCCCGGCCTTGTGTTGCTCGACGAGCCTTGCGCCGGGCTATCGCCGGCAGAGACCCACCACATGATCCAGGCCATCCAGTCGCTGGTGCTACGCATCGGGGCAGCGGCCCTGCTGATCGAACACGACATGTCGGCCGTTGATGCGCTGGGCGGTGAGGTTTATGTCCTGCACCAAGGCCGCCTGCTGGAGCAAGGGCCGCTGGCGCAAATCCAGGCCAGCTCGGCCGTACGGGCCATCTACGCCGGAGGCCGGAAATGAGCCTGACATTCACCAACATCGTCTGCGGCTATGGCGACACCCTGGTCGTCAAGGGCGTATCGGGCCAGGTCCAAGCTGGCCGGGCACTGGCCATCGTGGGACGCAACGGGGTCGGCAAAAGCACCCTGCTGAAGGGCTTGGCGGGCCTGTTGCCCCTGGCCCAGGGGCAGTTGATCTGGGGTGGTCGCGACATCACCGGCAGCGCACTGCACACCCGGGTGGCGCAGGGCATGGCCTACACGCCGCAAGACAATGTGGTGTTCGCCGAGCTGAGCGTGGCCGAGAACCTGTGGCTGCACCTCGACGACCGCGATGCCGACCGCTACACCGAGCTGTTCGAGCAATTCCCCTTGCTGGCCCGGCGGCAGAGCCAGCGCTCGGGCTCTTTGAGCGGCGGAGAACGCAAGCTGCTGGCCTTCACCCGCACCCTGGGCCTGCGCCCCAAACTGGCCCTGCTGGACGAGCCCACTGAAGGAGTACAGCCCGAAAACATCGACCGCATGGCCCACTTGATCCGGCAGCGCAAAAGCACAGGGGCCAGCTTCCTCATCGTCGAGCAGAACCTGGAATTCGTATCGGCCTTTGCGGACGATGTCATCGTGCTGGACCACGGCGAACAGGTGCTTCAGGGGGCCTTGGCCGACCTGGGCCGCGAGCGGATCGAGCGGCACCTGGTGGTCTAGCACGGGTCCAACAGGCCGATGCCCCTGGCCTGGCATGCCGTCAAGTTGTCACACAAGTTTGGAAAGATCCCGAGCTTTCTGCAACTCAACATTGATGGCGACCATGAGCCTGAAACCGACCTGGGCCTTGCGCCCCCTGATCCTTGCCCTGTCCACCACCACCTTGCTGGTGGCTTGCGGCGGCGGCGGCTCCGAGCTGAGCCTGCCTTTGCCGGCCGAGCCGGTCGGGGTGGGTGCTGCGGACACGGCCCCGGTGCCTGCGGCCACGGCCTATGTCGACACGGGTGCCACCAACAGCCGCAGCAACCCTTGCAACGTGACGCTGGCCACCAATGCCGGCGCCCGCGTGCTGCAAGGCTTTCTGGACCTGTGGACGCCCAGCAGCCTGCTCGTCGACGCTGGCGTAACCCTGGCGGCGGCCAATGGCTGCCCCGCCGTCACGGCGTCGACCTGGACCGGCATTCCGGGCGACAGCACCGACGGCACGGTCAAGAACAGCACGGTGCATGCCGGCAACATCAACTACGTCAAGACGGCCACCCAGAACCGCAGCACGGCACAGGCCCTGGCGGCCTACCTGGATGACCGCCGCAACAAGGGCTACAGCGTGAGCGATGGCCTGGGCCCGCTGACCAGTCTGTGGCGCCAAGGCGCCCAGCAGACCACCACCATCACCAGCGTGGACCCGACCCAGGCCGTGAGCCCGGCTGTCAGCGACAGCGGCAACAACCTGGGTGTGGGCTCCAGCGCCAATGCCGACCTGGGCCTGGCGGTGGACTTCATCGGCGGCCTGGCCGATGGCTCCACCGAGCCGCCCAAGCGCTTCTACAAATACGCCCGCCCCTGGCGCTGGAGCAGCGATGTGAAGGTGGTGCCGGCGCTGGAGTCGGCCAAGAGCAGCACGCCGGCCACCGATGGCGGCTTTCCGAGCGGCCACACCGCCGAGGCCTGGCGCGACACCCTGGCCATGGCCTACCTGGTGCCGCAGCGCTACCAGGAGCTGATCAGCCGCGCCATGGAAATGGGCGAGAACCGCATCCTGTCCGGCATGCATTCGCCCCTGGATGTGATGGGCGGCCGGGTGCATGCCACCGCGGTGGTGGCCTACAACCTGTCGAACGTGGCCTACTACACCAGCGCCGTGAAGAGCGCGGCCTACAACCAGGCCCAGGCCTACCTGCAGGGCAAGACCGGCAGCGCCGACTTCAACGCGCTCAACACCTACGCCCACACCGTCAAGACCACGGACAGCAGCAGTGCCGACTACGACCGCTTTGCCAGCTACAGCAGCAACCGCAGCAGCTACTTCCAACGCCTGACCTATGGCTTTGCCCAGATCAATGCGGCCGGCCAGACCAGCACCGTGCCCAAGGGCGCCGAGGTGCTGCTGGAAACCCGCCTGCCCTACCTGTCGGCCGACCAGCGCCGCGTGGTCCTGAAAAGCACGGCCCTCGACTCGGGCTACCCGCTTGGCAATGACGGCGAAGGCTGGGGTCGCCTGAACCTGTTTGCCGCGGCCGATGGCTACGGCAATTTCAATGGCGACGTGGCCGTGACCCTGAACGCCAGCCTGGGCGGCTTCAACGCCCTGGACAGCTGGCGCAACAACATCGCCGGCAAGGGCATGCTCAGCAAGCTGGGCAGCGGCAGCCTGCGCCTGACCGGCGCGAACAGCTACAGCGGTGGCACGGTGCTGAGCGCCGGCACGCTGGGCGCTGATTCGACGAGCGCGCTGGGCACGGGCGACGTGTTTGTGAAGGGCGGCACGCTGGAATGCACGGCCGCCGGGGCGCTGGCCATCGGCGGAGCCTACAGCCAGTCGGCGGGCACGCTGAGCCTGGTGATGAAGTCGGCCTCGCAAGGGGTGCTGACCGTGCAGGGCAATGCCGTGATCAAGGGCGGCGACCTGAAGATCAGCTTCTCGGGCTACACCCCCGCAGTGGGTACCACGCTGACCGTGCTCACGGCCGGCGCACGTTCGGGCCAGTTCGGCAGCGTGAGCGTGACCGGCTTCAGCAAGGTCACGCCGCTGTACCAGGGGAATACCGTGCAGATCCGGCTGGACGCGGTCTGACCAACAGGGCGCCACGGTGCGCCTGAAGCAGACGTCCCAGCCCTGATCCGCCCGGCTTTGGCGGATCTGATCCCGCCCAAGCTGGGGCAGACTCTCGATACTCGAGGCCATGTCCACGAGATCGATCGCCCTTCCGCGCAACATGTCCAACGTCCCCGATGCGCCCGGCGGGCCGCCGACTGCGGCCCGCCCCGCGCCCTCCTCGGATCTGGCCTACCTGCTGGGCCAGGACCTGTTCAGATGCGCCGTCCCCGCCCGCTATGGCGGCCTGGGTGGCGAAGCCCATGAGTTGGAGGCACGCATGGTCGAGGTGTGCCAGCACTCGATGTCGGCCGCCCTGGTGTTCTGGGGGCAGCGCATGGCCATCGAGTTTCTGCTGCAGTCGGCCAATGGCGCCCTGCGCGAATACCTCTTGCCCGACCTGCTGAGCGGAGAACGGGCGGCCACCGTGCCCCTGCCCCTGGGCCTGCATCGGCTGCAGGCACACGACACCGGACGGGGCTGGCAATTGAGCGGCCAGGGCCTGCAGGCCGTGAACGCATCCCCCCAGGGCTTCTCCTTCGTCGCCCCGATCCAGATGGGCGCCACGTCGGGCTGGTGTCTGCTGCGCAGCGAAGAGGACGGCTTTGATGTCCACACCGCCAGCGCGGCCACGGCACCTTCAGGGGCCTGGACGGCTCGCATCGACCTGCGCCGGGTCTTTTTCAGGGAAGACGAATGGCTGGGCGACCAGGCCCTGGAGACCGCAGTCCACCCCGTGCGCATGGCCCTGGGCCGGGTGGCCGAGCACCTGCAGCAACACGTGGCGCTGATTTGAGGACGCTGCGCCGGGCGCGCGGCCAAACATTAGGCCATGCGGGGAAAGCTGAGCTTGAAGCGCGTGCGACCGTTCAAGGAACTGGCCGAAGCCTTGCCCCCATGGGCCTGCACAATCGCCTTGGTGATGGACAGCCCCAGACCGGCGCCATCGGACTCAGACCGATGTCGTGCGGGATCGGTACGAAAAAACCGATCGAACAGGCGCGGCAACACCAGGGAATCGATGTCTTCGCCGGTGTTCTCCACCGTTACTTCGATGTCTGTGCCCGCTCGCTCGATGATGACGTGAACTTCGCCCCCCTGTGGCGCGTGCCGCAGCGCATTGGACAGCAGGTTGCTGACCGCGCGGCGGAACATCAGCGGATCGCCCAGGATATCGCCCTCGCCCCTCACACGCATGCGGATGTCTTTCTCTTCGGCCACGGCTTCATAAAACTCCAGCAAGGCCTCGACCTCATGCAAGGCGGAGAAGGTCTCCTTGCGGGGCAGTTGGGCCCCGCGCTCGGTCTTGGCCAGAAACAGCATGTCGGACACCATTCTGGCCAGGCGCTGCAGTTCCTCGGCGTTCGAGGCCAGGATGTCACGGTAGATGGCCGCGTCGCGGGGCATCGACAGGGTGACCTGGGTCTGAGTCAACAAATTGCTGATGGGTGTGCGCAGTTCGTGCGCCAGATCCGAGGAGAAATCCTGCAGCCGCGTGAAGTCGCTCTGCAACCTGCCGAGCATGCGATTCAACTCACCCGCCAGCTCCGCCATCTCAACGGGCACTTGGTCAACGGGCATGCGTTCACTCAATCGCTGCCCGCTGACCCCTGCGGCACGCGCCCTCATGGCGTGCAGCGGCGCCAGGCCGCGGTGGGCCGCCAACCAGCCCAGCAAGCCGCTGACCAGCGTGGCAGTCAAGGCATAAAGCGCGAGGCGCAGGCGCAAATCAGCCAAAAATTGTGCATGGTGCGCCGTGTCCATCTCGATCGTGACCTCCAGAGGGGAGGCCGGTGAATAGGGGGCACTGACCTTGAACAGCAGCGCCCGCAAGGCCCGGCCATCAGGCGAGCCCACCTGCAGCACAGGCGCCATGTCGTGGCTTGTTGTCAACAACTGGGTCTGGGGCAAGGGTACAAAGCCATCCGATCGGAACAAGGTCTGCCCGTCGGGCGTGACCACGGCCGCCAACAGCCCATGGTGGTGATTCAAGGCCTCGTTCAGACGCCCTTGGGCATCTTCCGCCGAGTGGGCATGGGCCAGCAGGTGCTCAATCAACTGCCGCTTATCTTGCAGCGTGATCTGGTCCAGTTCCGCAAAGTGTTGATCGGAGGCTGCGAAGACAAGCCAGCCCAGGCCCAGCACCACCATCGCCGCAACGGCGGTGAAAAACGCGGTCAGGCGATGGGTCAGTGAGAGCCGCCGCAGCATCTCACAGGTCCTCCGGCACTTCGAGCACATAGCCCATGCCGCGCACAGTCTGGATGAGCTTGACGGCCTGTCCGTCATCGATCTTGCTGCGCAGGCGGCGCACGGCGACCTCGATCACATTGGTGTCGCTGTCGAAATTCATGTCCCACACCTGCGAAGCAATCAAGGAGCGAGGCAAGACCTCGCCATGCCGCCGCATCAGCAGTTCGAGCAGACCGAATTCCTTGGCCGTGAGATCGACGCGCCGGCCCCCGCGCGAAACACGGCGACGCAGCAAATCCAGCTCCAGGTCGGCCACCTTGAGCGTGGTCACCTCTTGAGCGCTTCGGCCCCGGCGCAGAATGGTGCGCACGCGGGCCAGCAGTTCGGCAAATGAAAAGGGCTTGACCAGGTAATCGTCAGCCCCCAGTTCCAGGCCTTTCACGCGATCTTCCACTTGATCACGCGCCGTCAGGAACATCGCGGGCATGCGCAAGCCACGCGCACGCAACCCTTGAAGAACCTCCCAGCCATTGAGCCCAGGCAGCATGACATCGAGTATCACCAGGTCGTAGTCCTGCCCCTCGGCCAAGTGCAAGCCGTCAATGCCGTCCTTGGCCAGGTCCACGACAAAGCCGGCTTCCGTCAAGCCCTGCTGAAGGTACTCGCCGGTCTTGGCCTCATCCTCAACGATCAAGATCTTCACAACCCTCGCTCCAGTTTCTGTGCTGGCCCCAGTGTGCAGCCTCCCGGCAGGCCGGATCCGAAGATAACAAACATGTCATCTTTCAGGCGGGTTTCTGACAGCTTCCTCCCATCAGAATCCTGCTGTGCTTCAAAAGATCGCCGAGAGGACCCCGCCCATGCCATTTCAATTCGTCTGGCCCCGATGGCCGCTGGCGCTGGCTTTGTTGGCAAGCGCCGTGGCCGCGCAGACACCAAAGCCCAGTCAGGCCCCCGAAATCGCGCCCATTCTGACTCAACCTTTGCAGTACCGGTCATGGCTCAGCCATTACGAGCCCTATAGCGACCCGGCTGTTCAGCCCTGGCGCGAGGCCAATGATCGTGTTCAACGCATTGGCGGCTGGCGTGCGTATGCCAGAGAGCGTTCTGAGCAGGCCCCGGTATCAGGCGCGCTAGGCCTGGAAGGGCACCCCGCCGCCCATGGAGGCGCCAAGCCATGAGTCACAGAGCCACTCTGTCTCGCACGTCCCTGTTCACGGCACTTGCCGTCGTGGCCGCGTTGTCCGGATGCGCCAGCGTGTCGTTGGAGCAAAGCCTTGACCGGGTCAACACTGAAGCCGCTGATTTCACCGGAGGCCAGGTCGCCCTGGCCCAGACGCGCGAAGAACAAAACCAGCGCGCCAACACATCAGCCCGCTTGCTGAGCCAGCCTTTGGGCCAGAAAGAGGCCGTGCAGCTGGCCTTGGCCAACAGCGCGGCTTTGCAGGCCCTGCTGGCCCAAGCCTGGGCAGAGACAGCCTCGGCGGCGCAGAGCGGTCGCATTGCCAACCCTGTCTTCGGGTGGGAGCGCCTGAGCACCGGAAGCGACCTGGAGTTGAATCGGGCCTTGTCCTTTGGCTTGCTCGACGTCCTGACCCTGCCGGCTCGGCAAGGCATTGCGCAACGCCGCATCGAACAGGCTCAGCTGCGCCTGACGGGTGAGGTTGTCGACCACGTCACCCAGGTTCGGCAGGCGTGGGTACGCGCCGTGGCCAGCCGGCAGACCTTGACCTACGCCCAGCAGGTGTTGGAGAGCGCCGAGGCGAGTGCCGAGCTGGCGCGACGAATGCAGTCTGTCGGAAACTACAACCGGCTCACCCGGGCCCGCGAGCAGGCCTTCTATGCCGATGCGGCATCGCGTCTGGCCGCTGCCGGCCACGAGGCCACGGCCCGACGCGAAGAGTTGGTCCGGCTGCTGGGCTTGAGCGAGTCTCAGGCGCAGCAACTTCAACTGCCGGATCGCTTGCCAGAGCTGCCGAATAAGGCCTTGTCACCGGAGGTGGTGGGGCAACTCGCCAGCAAAGCGCGTCTGGACGTCAGGCTGGCACAAAGTGCTTTTGCATCGGCGGGCCGGTCGCAAGGCCTGAACACGGTGACCAGCCTCACCGACATCGAGCTGACAGCGCGTCGCAACACCCAATGGGACAGTGCAGCAGGCACTCGTTCCGATCAGCGGGGGTATGAAATCGGCGTGCGCCTTCCCATCTTCGACTGGGGCGGCCTGCAGCGGCAGGCCTGGAATGCACGCACGCTCGCGGCAGCCAACCAGTTGGAGTCGACGATCCGGTCGGCAGGCTCCGGTCTGCGCGAGAGCTACTCGGCCTACCGGACAGCCCATGACATCGCGCGTCACTTCCGCGATGAGGTCGTGCCCGTTCGCAAAGTGATTTCAGAAGAGAACCAGCTGCGCTACAACGGCATGATCATCGGCGTTTTCGAGCTCTTGGCTGACGCCAGAGATCAGGTCAATGCCGTGATCGGTGCGATCAATGCCGAACAGCAGTTTTGGCTGGCTGATGCCGCACTTCAGGCCTCCTTGATTGGCCGTCCCACCCAAACCGCGCTGTCTGCCTCAAGCGGCCCCACCGCCAGCAACAACACCGGACACTGAGCCTCCAGGCGAATTCAATGACTTCCAGACGCGAATTTTTCAAGCATGCAGGGCTGACCGGGGGAGTGGTTGCGGCAGCGGCCGTCAACCGGATGGCCATGGCCGCCTTGCCCGAGCCGATTCTTCAAAGCTCCGCTGAAACCATGGCACCGCTGGTGCCCACCAGCGGCAGACCTTATAAGCCCGTGGTGACCCTGAACGGCTGGACCCTGCCTTGGCGCATGAACCAGGGCGTGAAAGAGTTCCACCTGGTCGCTGAACCCGTGGTGCGTGAGATGGCCCCGGGC
>Ga0066477_1000033_pt1 | contig 46990 bp, 46 predicted proteins | sample LakWasM115_HOW13_2_FD_59554 | JGI IMG/M metagenome (GOLD analysis project Ga0066477, IMG submission 59554) | Freshwater sediment methanotrophic microbial communities from Lake Washington under simulated oxygen tension - Sediment Metagenome 115_HOW13 | ecosystem: Environmental > Aquatic >...
CACCTTCATCGCCCTGCTGGAGCTGGCCAAGGAAACCCTGATCGAGATCACCCAGGCCGAGGCCTTTGCCCCGATCTACGTGCGCCTGGCCTACACCCCGGCCTGAACGCCCCCCCGGGGCCTGGCCCCGCGCCTTTTCACACTCCCCCACTGAACGTGACCGAATTCGACACCCTCATCGTCGGCAGCGGCCTGGCCGGCCTGTGCGCCGCCCTGCTGCTGGCCCCCACCCGCCGCGTGGCCGTGATCAGCAAAAGCACCCTGGACGCCGGGGCCAGCGGCATGGCCCAGGGCGGCATTGCCGCCGTGCTGGCCGCCGACGACAGCTTTGACGACCATGTGCGCGACACCCTGGTGGCCGGGGCCGGCCTGTGCGACGAGGCCGCCACGCGCTTCGTGGTGCAGGGCGCACCGGCCGCCATGGCCTGGCTGCTGGCCCAGGGCGTGCCCTTCACCCAGGAGCAGGGCACGCTGCACCTGACACGTGAAGGCGGGCACAGCGCCCGCCGCATCGCCCATGTGGCCGATGCCACCGGCGCGGCCGTGCAGCGCACCCTGATGGACGTGGTGCGCCAAACCCCGGGCATCACGGTGCTGGAGCAGCACTGCCTGGTCGATCTGGTGCTGGCCCCGGCCAGCCCCGACGGCACCCCACGCCGCTGCCTGGGCGTGGAACTGCTGGACACCGCCCGTGGCCTGCGCCGCACCCTGCTGGCCCCGCACACCGTGCTGGCCAGCGGCGGCGCCGGCCAGGTGTTTGCCCACACCACCAACCCCGACACCTCCACCGGCTGCGGCATGGCCGCCGCCTGGCGCGCCGGTTGCCGCGTGGCCAACCTGGAGTTTGTGCAGTTCCACCCCACCAGCCTGTGCCACCCCGAGGCCCAGGGCTTTTTGATCAGCGAAGCGGTGCGCGGCGAGGGCGGCCTGCTCAAGCGCCCGGCCGCGGCCGGCGGCCAGCGCTTCATGCCCGAGTACGACGCGCGCGCCGAACTGGCCCCGCGCGACGTGGTGGCCCGCGCCATCGACGCCGAGATGAAGCGCCACGGCCTGCCCTGTGTCGAGCTGGACATCTCGCACCAGAGCCCGGCCTTTTTGCAGGAGCACTTTCCCAACATCGCGGCGCGCTGCGGGGCCCTGGGCATCGACATCACGCGCCAGCCGATCCCGGTGGTGCCCGCCGCCCACTACACCTGTGGCGGCGTGCTGACCGACCTGGCCGGGCGCACCGACCTGCCGGGCCTGCTGGCCATCGGCGAGGTGGCCTGCACCGGCCTGCACGGGGCCAACCGGCTGGCCAGCAACTCGCTGCTTGAATGCCTGGTGTTCGCGCGCGCCGCAGCCGACCAGGTGCTGGCCGAGGCCCTGCCCACCCGCCGCCCTGCCGCCCCGCCCGATCAAGCCCTTCCCCAGCCCGACCCGGCGCTGGAGGCCGATGCCGCCGCACTGCGCCAGCCACTGCGCGCCCTGATGTCGGCCCAGGTCGGCATCGTGCGCAGCGACGCCAGCCTGCAGTCGGCCGCTGAGGCTCTGGCCCCGCTGCAGGCCGCCAGTGAACGCCTGTGGGCCCTGGGCCGACCCAGCCGCGCCCTGCTGGAGCTGCGCAACCTGAGCCAGGTGGCCGCGCTGATGGTGCGCTCGGCCCGGCAACGGCAGGAAAGCCGGGGCCTGCACTTCAGCACCGACCACCCGCAGACTGACGCCGTGGCCCAGCCCACCGTGCTGCCCGGCGCGATTTAAGGAGACCCTCATGACCCCCACCGACGCGCCCCTCACCTCGCCCTACGGCACCCTGCCCCCGGCCTCGCCCGTGGCCACGCGCAAGCCGCTGAGCCTGCCGCGCCTGGCCGAGCTGCACGCCCGTGGCGAAAAAATCACCATGCTCACCGCCTACGACGCCACCTTCGCCGCCATGGCCGATGCCGCCGGGGTGGAGTGCCTGCTGGTGGGGGATTCGCTGGGCATGGTCTGCCAGGGCCTGCCCAGCACCGTGGGCGTGAGCCTGGACACCCTGTGCTACCACACCGAAAGCGTGGCCCGGGGCCTGCGCCGGGTGCAGGGCACGGCCTGGATCATCGGCGACCTGCCCTTTGGCAGCTACCAGAGCAGCCGCGAGCAGGCGCTGGAAAGCGCCGTGGCCCTGCTGCAGGCCGGCGCCCACATGGTGAAGCTCGAAGGCGGCGGCTGGACCACCGAGACGGTGCGCTTCATGGTGGAGCGCGGCATCCCCGTGTGCGCCCACCTGGGCCTGACACCGCAGACCGTGCACGCCCTGGGCGGCTACCGGGTGCAGGGCCGGGGCGACAGCGCCGCCCTGCTGAAGGAACAGGCCCAGGCCCTGGAGGCCGCGGGCGCCAGCATGCTGGTGCTGGAGATGGTGCCGGCCGCCCTGGCCGGCGAGCTGACCCGCACGCTGACACGCTGCGCCACCATCGGCATCGGCGCCGGCCCGAACACCGCGGGCCAGGTGCTGGTGATGCACGACATGCTGGGCATCAACCTGGGCAAGAACCCGAAGTTCGTGCGCAACTTCATGGACGGCGCCGGCAGCGTGCAAGCCGCCCTGCAGGCCTATGTGCGCGCCGTCAAGGACGGCAGCTTTCCGGACCCGGCGCTGCACGCCTGGTGAGTCAGGCCGGATTTTCGGCGTCGATCCTGGAGGTGCTGCGCGTGTCGCGCATGCACCAGCACACGATCAGCGTGCAGGCGATCACGGCGGTTGCATACCAGTAGAAGCCGCTCTCCAGCCCCGCCTGCTTGAACCACAGCGCCACGTACTCGGCCGTGCCGCCAAACACCGACACCGCCAGCGCATAAGGCACGCCCACGCCGGTGGCGCGGATGGCAGCCGGGAACAGTTCGGCCTTCACCACCGCATTGATGGATGTGTAGCCCGACACGATCAGCCAGGCGCAGGCGATCAGGCCAAAGGCCTCCCAGGGGCCCTGGGCATGGCGGATGGCGCTCAGCAGCGGCACGGTGAAGATCGTGCCCAGCAGCGCAAAGCCCACCAGCAAGGGGCGGCGGCCCACGCGGTCGGACAGCGCGCCGTAGATCGGTTGCAGCAGCATGGCAAACACCAGCGACGCGGCCGACACGGCGGTGGTCTGGTTGTCTGTCAAGCCCACCGACAGGCGCAGAAACTTCTGCATGTAAGTGGTGTAAACGTAGAACGCCAGCGTACCGCCCATGGTCAGGCCGATCACCAGCAGCACCTCGCGCGGGTGCTGGGCCAGTTGGCGCAGGCCGCTCAGGGGCTTGGCCTTGCTGCGGCTGGCCTCGAACGAGGCGGTTTCATGCAGGTCTTTGCGCATGCGCAAGGCCAGCACGGCCAGGCCGGCACCGATCAGAAACGGGATGCGCCAGCCCCAATCGCGCAACTGGGCATCGGTCAGCAACAGGTGCTGCAGCACCAGCAAGACCAACAGTGCCGTCAGCTGCCCGCCGATCAGGGTCACGTATTGGAAGCTGGCGTAAAAACCCCGGTGCTTGGAGGTGGCCATCTCGGACAGGTAGGTGGCGCTCGATCCATACTCGCCGCCCAGGCTCAGGCCCTGCAGCAGGCGCGCCAGCAACAGCAGCGCGGGTGCCCAGGCCCCGGCCACCGCATAGGTGGGGGCGCAGGCAATGATCAGCGAGCCCAGGCACATCAGCAGCACCGAGCCCATCAAGGCGTTCTTGCGCCCGCTGCGGTCGGCGATGCGACCAAACAGCAGGCCGCCCAGCGGCCGGATGAAAAAGCCCAGCGCAAAGATGCCGGCGGTGGACATCATCTGGGCCGTGGCGTCCTGGGCGGGGAAGAAGGAATTCGCAAAGTACAGCGAGAAGGCCGCGTAGGTATAGAAGTCATACCACTCGACCAGGTTGCCGGCCGAGCCGATCAGGATGGCGCGCAGGCGCCGGGCTTCAATGCGTTCGGGCGCGGCAGCCGAGGCTGCAGCGCCGCGGGCGGGTGCATTCATGTGGTTTGTCTCCATGCAAAGGGTTTCACGCCATTGTCAAAATCGCCGCCCCGCACCGCATCCGTGCCCGCCGGGGCACCGTTCTGCGTAAAACTACGCAGAAACCGCCGTTCAAGCATCTGGCCACGACCGCTCGCGCTATCGTTGGCGCCCACCCCTCCAGCCTGCCCACCGTGCTCCACCGCCTCCAGCCCCTCATCCAGCCCCAGCTGCAGCGCCTGACCCGCCCGCGCGCGCTGGCCTGGCTGGGCCTGGGCCTGTTGACCGCCATCGCCGTGGGCGGGGCAGGCCATTGGGCCGAGCGCCGCGAACTGCAGGCCAAGACGGCCGAACTGCACCAGGCCGCCGAGGTGTACAGCCTGGCCCTGCGCGGGGTGGCCGAGCGCTACGACTACCTGCCCTATGCGGCCGCCCGCCACCCCGAGGTGCTGGCCCTGCTGGCCCAGCCCGATCTGCCCCAGCGACGCCAGCAGGTGAACCGCTACTTTGAAGACCTGCGCGGGCGCACCGACTCGGCGGCGCTGTACGTGATGGACCTGAACGGCCAGGCCCTGGCCGCCAGCAACTGGGCCACCCCGAACAGCTTTGTGGGCCAGTCGTACCGGCAGCGGCCCTACTTCGAACAGGCCAGCCAGGGGGTGCGCAATACCTTCTATGGGGTGGGCCTGACCACCGGGGCCCCGGGCCTGTTCATTGCCGAGCCCGTGCGCCAGCAAGGCGTGGTGCGCGGTGTGGTCGCCGTCAAGGTGGGGCTGGACGAGCTGAGCCGCGCCTGGGCCAAGGCCGCCGCACCGGTGCTGCTGCAAGACAGCCGTGGCATCGTGTTTTTGAGCTCCGAGCCCGCCTGGCTGTACCACAGCAGCCGCCCACTGACACGTGAGGACCTGGACTGGCTGGCCCGGCACGAACAGTACGGCCCGCCGCAGACCCAGACCTACCCGGCCCTGCCCTGGCGGCTGGAGCGCTCTGCCGATTTGGCCGAGTACCGGCTGCACACCCGCCAAGGCGGGCGGCAGCGCGAGCTGTTGGCCCTGGACACCCCCCTGCCCGAGCTGGGCTGGACCCTGACCGTGAGCACCGACCTGGCCGAGGTGGCGCAGGCCCGGCGCCAGGCCCTGGCCCTGGCCACCCTGGGCGCGGCGGTGCTGCTGCTGGCTGCCCTGGGCTGGCAGCAGCGCGAGCGCCGCTTTGCCGAGCAGCGCCAGGCCCGCCAGGAGCTGGAGCTGCGCGTGCAGGAGCGCACACGCGACCTGCAACTGGCACACGCCTTTCGCAAGGCCATGGAAGACTCGCTGCTGGTGGGCATGCGGGCGCGCAACCGCGAGGGCCGCATCATCTACGTCAACCCCGCCCTGTGCGAGATGGTGGGCTACCGGGCCGACGAGCTGCTGGGCTGCCTGCCGCCCTACCCCTACTGGCACCCCGACGAGCTGGACCGCCACCAGCGCGACAGCGAGGCCGCGCTGCAAGGCCGCGCCGCGCCACAAGGTTTCGAGTCGCGCATCCGGCACCGCGACGGGCATGACGTAATCACAATGGTCTACACCGCCCCGCTGATCGACGAGCAGGGCCAGCACCTGGGCTGGATGAGCTCGGTGGTGGACATCACCGCGCAGCGCCAGGCCGAGCAGCGCCAGCGCGAGCAGGCCCTGCAACTGCAGCGCAGCGCGCGCCTGGCCAGCCTGGGCGAGATGGCCTCCACCCTGGCCCACGAGCTGAACCAGCCGCTGATGGCCTTGTCGAACTTTGCCCTCGCGGCCCAGGCCCTGGCCCGCCAGGGCCCGCCCGAGCTGCTGCAATCGGCGCTGGGCGACATCGTGGCCCAGGCGCGCCGCGCCGGCGAGATCGTGCAGCGCGTGCGCGGACTGATCCGCCCCCAGGGCGGCCAGCACCAGGCCTGCGAGCTGGCCCAGGTGGTGGAGCGCGTGCAGGGCCTGCTGCAGGCCGAGCTGGCCGCCGCCCCGCTGCAGTTGGACCGCGCCGCCCTGGCCGCCCTGCCCCCCGTGCGCGGTGACCGCCTGCTGCTGGAGCAGCTGCTGATCAACCTGCTGCAAAACGCGCTGCAGGCCACCGAACACCTGCCCGCCGCCCGGCGTGCCCTCGAATTGAGCGCCCGCGTGCAGGGCGAACAGGTGGAGCTGTGCGTGGCCGACCACGGCCCAGGGGTGTCGGCCGCCCTGCGCGAACAGGTGTTCAACCCCTTTTTCAGCACCAAGGCCGACGGCCTGGGCCTGGGCCTGAACATCTGCCGCACCCTGGTGGAGGCCCACGGCGGCCAGTTGGGGGTGCGCGGGCGCGATGATGGGCAAGCGGGCGCCGTGTTCTTCTTCACTCTGCCCCTGATGGCTCTGGCGCCCCCAGAACATCCAGAGCCACTGACACCCGCATCGACATGAGCCCCACCACCCCCACCCTGTTCCTGGTTGACGACGACGAGGCCGTGCGCCGCTCGCTGTTGCTGCTGCTGTTTGCCCAGGGCCTGCCGGTGCAAGGCTTTGAATCGGGCGAAGCCTTCTTGCAGGCCTTGGCCCCCGGCCAGACCGGCTGCGTGATCCTGGACCTGCGCATGGGGGGGCAAAGCGGCATGGCCGTGCTGGAGCAGCTGCGCCAGCGCCGCAGCCCGCTGGTGGTGCTGTTCCTGTCGGGCCATGGCGACATCCCCACCGCGCTGGAGGCAGTGCGCCAGGGCGCCTTCGACTGGGTCGTCAAACCCGACACCGGCCGCCTGCTGGAGCGCCTGCCCGCGGCCCTGGCCGAAGCCCAGGCCCGCGCCCACGCCCTGCAGCAATGGGACAGCCTGACACAGCGCGAACGCGAGGTGGCCCGCCTGGTCGGCCTGGGCTGGGCCAACAAAGAGATCGCCCGCCAGCTCGAGCCGCCCTGCAGCCCCCGCTCGGTGGAAACCCACCGCGCCCACCTGTTTGCCAAACTGGGCCTGGGCAATGACAACGAGCTGGGGCGGTGGCTGACGCGGCAGGGGTGGCTGGTGGGGGGAGTCTGAACGCATGGAGCATGGGTCGCGGTCTGAACCGACCCGCTCGCGCGCGATGTCATGTCAAGGCACGGCCGGTTGGCGCCCGGTGGCGTTGCGATAGAAGATGCAGAACTCAGCGGCAGGCATGGCCCGGGCGAACAGCCAGCCCTGGTAGACCTCGCAGCCATGGCTGGCCAAGAAGCTGCGTTGGGCTTCGGTCTCCACCCCCTCGGCCACCACCGACAGGCCAAGGCCGTGGGCCAGAGCGATGATGGAGCGCGAGATCTGCGCATCGCTCTGGTCGTGGGGAATGTCCTGGATGAATCCCCGATCGATCTTGATCGTCGACACCGGCAGGGCCTTCAGGTAGGCCATGGACGAGTAGCCGGTACCGAAGTCATCGAGCGCCACGCTGCACCCCAACGCGACCAGGGCCTCCAGTTGCTCCCGCGCCAGGGCCGGGTGCATCATGGCCACCGATTCGGTGATCTCAATCTCCAGCAGGTGGGCAGGCGCCCCGGACGAGGCCAGCGCCGCGCGCACACGCTCGGGCAGCTGGCCCTGGCGGAACTGGTGTGCCGACAGGTTGACGGCCACCCGCAACGCCATGCCCTGGCGTGCCCAGTCGGCGATCTGCTGGCAGGCGGTGACCAACACCCAGTCCGACAGGGGCAGGATCAGGCCGGTTGATTCGGCCACCGGAATGAAGCGAGCTGGCGACACCTGGCCCAATTGCTCGTCATGCCAGCGAAGCAGGGCTTCGGCGCCCACGATGTCACCGCTGCACAGGTCGACCTGGGGCTGGAAGTGCAATGCCAGGCGGCCACGGCCAATGGCCTCCTTGAGGCGCAGATGCATCTGGAGGTTCTCGTGCGCCCCGAGATGGAGGTGTGGCGAATAGCAGGCCTGAGCGCCCCGCCCCGATCGCTTGGCCTGGTACATGGCCATGTCGGCGCAGCGCATGAGGCCTTCACTGTCCTGTGCGTCGTCAGGGAAGAAGGCAATGCCCAGGCTGCTTCCCGAGAGCACATCGTGGCCATTGACTACAAAGGGCTCGTCCAGCACCGACAGCAATTTGGCCGCCACCTGGGTGGCTTCTGCCACCTCGCCCACATCCGGCAACAGCAGGGCGAACTCGTCGCCCCCCAGGCGCGCCAGCAGGTCACTTTCACGCACCGCATGGCGCAGGCGCTGGCTGACCTGAATCAGAAGCTCGTCCCCAGGACCATGACCAAAGGTGTCGTTGACGGTCTTGAAATCGTCCAGATCAAGGAAGAGCACCGCCACCCTATGCCCCGTGCGCCGACCGTGGGCCAGCGCCTGCTCGAGTTGCAGATTGAACAACCAGCGGTTGGGCAGGTCGGTGAGCTGATCATGGGTGGCCCGGTGTCGCAAGGAGTCTTCAAAGCCCTTGCGCTCACGCAGATCGCGCACATAGGCGATGGCATGCTGTTGCTGCTCGTCTTTCCAGTGACCCAGCGAGATGTCCACCGGCACCATCACGCCATCGGCCCGGCGCAGTTTGAGCTCAATCTGCCCCATGGCCCGGGCATCGCTTTGCTGAAAAAAGGCACGCATCGATTGCGCATGGCGCGCCCGCAGCTCCGGGGGCAGAAAGATGTCGACGTTCTGCCCGATCAATGCCGAGGCCTCGTAGCCCGACATCTGCGCCATGGCAGGGTTAGCCATCAGGATGCAACCTGTCTCGCTGATCCACAGCACACCGTCCGGGGCCACGTTGAGCACCAGGCTCTCGCGCAGGCCTTGCACCGCCATGCGTTCCAGAGGTCTGCGCAAGGCCTCATGGAAGGTGGCGTGAAAAAGGAACAGGTACCCGGCCAATTTGTAAGCCTGACTGCTCAGGACAATCCAGCTCCGGTTCGCGTCGTTCTGCAAGGTCCCCAGCAGCGCGGCCAAGGCGGACAGGGACACCGCAAATGCCAGGGCCATCACGCACTCCGTGACCAGCGAGGCCCGGCGGCGCCACAACACCACCGCCGAGGCCATGTGCAGGCCGATCACCCCCCACTCCAGACCCACCTTCAAGGGTGTCAGGCCCCACTCAGGTTCGAACAGGACGGGCCAGTCGCCAGGCAGGGCAATGCACCAGACCGCCAGGCCGATGCTCAAGAGCGCCACCCCGGCCACCGCCAGGCGTTTCGCCTTCAGGCTGTATTGCGGCAACACCGGCAATGACACAAACAGCAGCAAGGCCAGTGCGGCCACCCAGCGGGCCGCCATGGACAGCAGCATGGTTCTCTGCACGGTCTGCGCAGGGCCGATGGCGGGCATGCCCGGCAAGACCATCAGGAGACTGAACTCCAGTATCGCGACCGCCAGAAACGCCAACCCCAGGGTGACCACCGCCCCTTTGCGGGCCGACAGGATCGCGCGATAGCCCGTGACGAACACGAGCAAGGCCACCACCACCGACACCAGACCCATGGCGCTGCGAGCCCACAGCCACTGGGCCTCCGACAGAGGCCAGAGGGGCTCGGGCCGCAGCAACCGAAGCGCCAGCGGCAGGGCCAGCAGCAGCAGGGCAAAGCCCAGCACGCGCTGCACAGGGTGGTCGTGCCCCTCAGCCAGATCGGCCCGCCAATCCCCGATCTGGGGTGCCACGTCAGGTGTGTTCACGGGGCGAAGACCAGGACTGCTGCGGTCAGCCTGGCGACCTGCTCGCCCATGGCCGATGCGGCGGCACGGCTCTGAGACACCATCTGGGCGTTCTGTTGTGTCATGCGATCCAGCTCCGCCATGGCCTGCCCGACCTGCAGAATGCCCGTTGACTGGGCGCGCGAGGCTTGGCCGATGGCGTTCATCAGGGCCTGGACACGATCGACCTGGCTCACCACGTCGGCCATGGTCTGCCCGGCCACGGAGACCAGGGCGGCACCGCTGTCGACCTTGTGCACCGAATCGTCAATGAGCTTCTTGATCTCTCGCGCAGCCTCGGCCGAGCGCCGGGCCAGCACGCGCACCTCCGAAGCCACGACCGCAAAGCCACGCCCATGCTCGCCGGCTCGCGCCGCCTCCACGGCCGCATTCAGTGCGAGCAGATTGGTCTGAAAGGCAATGCCGTCGATCACCCCGATGATGTCGGAAATGCGACGGCTGGACTCCGAAATCAGAACCATGGTGGCGACGATGTCATCCACCGCCCGACCGCCGCTGAGGGCGGCATGGGTGGCCAGCGCGACCACATCGCCAGCATCGCTTGCGGCCTGGTGATTCTGCTGTACTGCCTGGGTCTGCTGCGCCATGGCCGCCGAGGTCTGCTCGAGCGCGCTAGCGGCCTGTTCGGTGCGGTGGGCCAGTTCGGCGTTGGACGCTGCCACCTGTTCACTGGCGCGCTGCAGGCCCGCCACCTGCTCCTGGACGTCAGACATCAGCGAGTGAAGGTTCAGGCCGGCCTGATGGATGGAGCGGGCAATCACCCCCACCGAGTCGCAGCGCTGCAGGCCCAGGTCCTGAGCCACCTCGCCTTGAGCCACCTGTTCAGCCAGGGCCTGGATTCGGCCCAAAGGGGAGACCAGTTGAACCTGCAGAAATCCCCAGACCAGTATCAGGGCCGCCAGCATGGGCAGAATGAATTGCCATTGCTGACGCCCGTCCAGCCCGGCCGCAGCCATGGCGGCGAGCATGCAGAGTCCTAGCAGCGCCATCGGCAACCCAAGGCGCCAGCGGGTGGGCAACAATTGCAAGGCATCGAGCCAGGCCAGCAAACCGCTGCGCACCAACAACCCCCGGTGGAAGCGCCAGCCTTTGGCCTCGCCCGATCGGAGCCGCGAATACAGACGTTCCGCTGCCTCGACCTCCGCGCGCTCGGGCCGGGTACGCACCGACAAGTAGCCTGTCAGCACGCCGCGGCGCCTCATGGGGGCCGCGTTGGCCCGCACCCAGTAGTGATCACCGTTCTTGCGCCGGTTCTTCACCAGGCCAGACCACGAGCGACCTGAGCGCAGACTGCGCCACATGTCTGCAAACGCCTCGGGAGGCATGTCCGGGTGCCGCACCAGGTTGTGGGGCTGCTGTCGCAGCTCATCAGGGGTATAGCCGCTGGCTCGCACAAAGGCAGCGTTGCCGTAGGTGATGTGGCTGTCCACATCGGTGGTGGACAACAGCGTCTCGGAAGCCGGGAAATCAAATTCCCTCTGGGTCACCGGCAGGTTGAGCTTCATTGAGGCCCCCGACCGGCGCAGCGCGGCCAAACCCGGTGGAGCCGGTACCGCGCCATGACCTTGCGCGCCGCCAAGCTCAAAGCTGGGTCCGCGCCATGCACCAGCCCCCCCTCGGCGCAGGTGATTGAAAGAAAGCCCATGAACACCCCATCTCTCGAATGAAAGAGTCGTTTCACCGCCGCGCCCCAACAGGGTCACGGCGACGGATCAACGAGGCGGGTTCTTGGCCTCAGAACAAAACAGTGACATGCATCAAGGCCACCATCTCGTTAACATGTTATTACAAATAACCAAAAATGAACAGAAGTGAACCTTTAGATTTGATGAATCACATCGAAAGAGCGGATCAATTCCGCCGCCACCTCGGCGAGTTTGCGACGCTGAGAACGGGCCGTGGCCCGCAGGCGCTTGAAAGCCAGATCACGGCTCAAGCGGTGCTCCACCATGGTGATGCCGACCGCCACACTGATGTCACGCTCCAAATCCAGTGCGGTCTGCAACTGCGCGCCAGTGCAGCGCAAGTCCCGGAGTTCGTGCGAGCGCATCAACGCGGCCTTGATGGCGGGCACCATCTGCGGCACATCCAGCGGCTTGACCAGGTAGCCCAACGCACCGGCGCTGGTGGCACGCTCCACCGTGCGCGCATCGCTGTAGGCACTGAAGACCACAAAGGGTAGGTTGTCGAGATCGCGCAGGCTGTCCGCCAGGCTCAGGCCTTCGTCATCCGGCAGGTGCAGATCCAGCAACACCAGGTGCGGGCGCTGCCCGGCCGACAACAGCTCTTCGGCCTGGGCCACCGACTCGGCCGTGCTCACGCGGTAACCTGCCTGCGTCAAGCCCTGCGACACCGTAGACAGAATCAGGCGGTCATCGTCAATCATCAACAGATGCACTTGGCCCCAGGCCAGCTCCGCGGGACTCATGAATACGCTCCTGGCAGTCGCGAAATGACCGGCGCCCCCAGCACCAGCAGGGTGTTGACCCCCTGCGGTGATTGGCTGTGGGAAAGACGGGCCCCTGCGCGAGGCATCAGCATCTCGACCAGGCCCAAGCCAACGTGCTCATCACCGGCCACCGGCTGCCAGGAGCCGGCGTTGCAAATCGACATCTGAACCTGATCCTCGGACTCTCCCTTGCGCAGACTGACCTGCACCCGGCTCCGCGGATCACGCCGGTGCTTGACAGCATTCAACATCAGTTCATTGAGAATCAGGGCCACCGGTACGGCCTCGGACGCCGCGAGCAGGCAAGGCTGCCAGGGTGTGGGAATGTCGATCCCGATCTCTGTCTGGAACAAGGTCCCCACGCCCTGAGCGATCGAAGAAGTGAGTTCGCACAGGCGCACCTGCTCCAGTGTGGATCGCCCCTGCAGGCCATGGATCACCGCCACGCTCTGGACCTGGGTCACCGCATGGTTGATGGCCTCCAGCGTGTCGGGGTGCTGATAGCCGAAGGCGCGCAGGATGCCCACGATGCCCTGCAGGTTGTTCTTGATGCGGTGATGCACCTCGCGGACCAGGGCATGGCGTTGGGCCAGGTTCTTGGCCAATTGCTCTTCCCGACGGCGGCGGCGTTCGGTCACGTCGGAAACCAAGCCCGCGTAATGGGTCACAGCGCCCTCTTCGTCCTGCACCAGGGTGATTGAATACCAGAGCGTGACCAACTCTCCGTTACCTCGCACAAAAGTGATTTCTTCGTCGAATTCACCGCGGGCATGCAAGGCAGGCCAGAAACCAGACCGATCGGACGCCTCCAGACTGCTGCCCTGCAGAATGTCCCAGGCCTTGCGGCCCATCAGGGCCTGGCGTTCATAGCCCAACAATTCACACAGGGCTTGATTGACGCGCACCACGGTGTGCGCAGTATCGATCAGCACCATGGCCTGCTGACTCTCGAACACCTTGCCGACAATGCGCAACTCGTCTTCCAGGGCCTTTTGCCGCGTGACATCGCGGATGACGACCAGAAATCGCTGCTGCCCCTCGCAGAGGCGGTGACGACGGTAGACCGATATTTCCTGCCAACGGTGCCCCCCCAGCCCGTCCACGGTATGACGGTGCCCGCAGGAGGTGCCGTTTTGCGCCGCAGCCTGCAGCGCGCGCCGCAGAAGAGGCAGATCCACCTCCAGCCCTGCCGGGCCGGCCGCCGGGTCCGCTCCGCTCACCTCAGGCCAACCCACCGAATCGACCTGGTGTCCCTGGAGATCCACCTCCACCATGCGATCAGGAAGCCCCGTACTGGTATCAGTCAACTCTGTGCTGAAACCGCGCAACTCCAACTCGCGCAGCTTGCGCAAGGTGGTGTCTGCATGGGTTCCGACCATGCGCAACGCCCGCCCATCAGCGTCGCGCTCCGTCACCTGGCCGCGGGCCAGAATCCACAGGTACGAACCATCTGCGCAACGCATCCGGTATTCCGCAACATACACAGGCCATCGCGCCGACAGATGCAGGTCCAGGCGCCGGCGCACCTCCGCGCGGTCGTCCGGATGCTGCAAGCGCACAACATCCGCCTCGGTTCTGCCCAGAAGCGCAGGCGGATGGCCCAGCAGGGCGGCCAAGCGACCGCAATAGCGCAGGCGGTCGTTCGGCACATCCCATTCCCACACGCCATCGCCCGCAGCCTCCAGAGCCTGCTGCCAGGGCATGGGAGACGCTTCGACGGCCTGACCAGCCCCCACCCCGAGGGCCGCCGACTGACTCGCTTCTTGGTATTGCATGGTTTCGTTCCGGAACATCTCAGCCCAGCCCCCATCCAGGGCAGGACTGCTGTTACCGATTGTGAATGATGGAGCTCGCCCATCGCTTTGACATGAGTCCATCCGGTGACGCGGCATCCGGACCTGCCGCTCACCTGCAAGCGCAACAGGCCCGTCGGCAGCAACCCATGGCGATCGGCCTCACCAGGCCTGAACTCACCCCACCCGCGCCGGGATCACCCCCCGCAAACTGTTCACAAAGGCCAGCGCCTGCACCCGGGGCAGGTCACTCACGCGCACCACGCCCTCGCTCAGCCATCCCTCTTGCAGGGCAGCTTCGCGGCCCACGCCGTCGAGCAGGCCGCAGTGCAGGGCCGGGGTGAGCCACTGGCCGTCGAGCAGCAGGGCCACGTTGCCGCGGGTGCATTCGGTGATCTCGCCGCGTTCGTTCCACAGCAGGGTGTCGAAGATGCCGGGCTGGGCCGGGGCCATGGCTTCGTAGTGGGCGCGGCGGGTGGTCTTGTAGCGGGTGAATTCGCTGAAGGCCTCGCGGAAGGCGCTGGGGGCCAGGCGCAGGGTGACCTGGGGGGGCGAATCGTCCAGGGCAAAGGCTTCAGCATGGGCCAGGCCCTGAGCGTCGAGCAGCAGGCGCAGGCGCCAGCGGCCCTCAGGGTGGCGGCGCACCACCTGGGCCAGCACCTTGTGCACATGGGCTTCGTCCCAGGGCACGTTGAAGTGCTGGGCGGCGCGGGCCATGCGGGCCAGGTGAAGCTGGCCGTGGCACAGGGCGCCGTCCTGCAGGCGCAGGGTTTCCAGAATCTCGAAGGGCTGGCTGGCGCGCTCCAGAAAGCCTTGCTTGTGCTGCCACTCGCGCCATTCGCTCGCGGCCTGGGCGGTCGCGGTGATGCCGCTGCCGACACCGCAGCGGGCCTCACGCCCCTGCAGGCCCACGGTGCGGATGGGCACGTTGAAGGTGGCGGCCCCGCCGGGGCGCAGCACGCCGATGGCGCCGCAGTACACGCCGCGCGGCCCGGCCTCCAGCGCCTGGATGGCTTTCATGGCCTGCACCTTGGGGGCGCCGGTGACCGAGCCGCAGGGGAACAGCGCGCTGAACACATCCAGCAGCCGGGTGCCGGGCCGGGTGCGGGCCTGCACGTCGGAGGTCATCTGCCACACCGAGGGCAAGGCCTGAACCTGGAACAGCTGCGGCACGCTGACGCCAAAGGGGTCGGCCAGGCGCGACAGGTCGTTGCGCAGCAGGTCGACGATCATCACGTTTTCGGCCTGCTCCTTGGCGCTGTCGAGCAGGGACTGGCGCTGCGCCGCGTCGTCGGCCGGGGTGGCACCGCGCGGGGCGGTGCCTTTCATGGGGCGGGTGAGCAACTGGCCGTCGCGCCAGTCAAAGAACAGCTCGGGCGAGACCGACAGCCACTGCTCTTCGCCGGTCTGGATCAGCGCCGCATAGCCGCCAGGCTGGGCGCGCTGCAGGGCGTCGAACAGGGCGCGGCCGGCCTCGGCCTCGGTGATGCGCAGATCGGGCTCGGTGTCCACCAAGTGGCCCCGGCGCTGCGCCGTGAGGTTGACCTGGTAGAAATCGCCCGCGGCAATCTGCTGCTGCAGCTGCTCGAAGGGGCGCTGAAAATCGGCCGCCGGGTCCAGAGGCTGCCAATCGACGCGGGCCGGCAAGGCCTCGCCTTCGTCGGGCGCGGGCCAGGGCCGAGGCTGGTCGAACACGGCAAACCAGGCCAGCGGGCCGCTCATGGGGCGAGGCGCTGAGTGCACCTGCAGCGCGGCGTCAAAGGCCGGCGCGGCCTCGTAGCGCAAATAGCCCACCACCCAGCGGCCGGCCTGGGCCGCGGCCTCGGCGGCCAGCAGCACCGGGGCCACCTCGCTCAGCGCTCGGGCCTGCAGCACCTGCTGGGGCTGGGTGAAGGCGTGGCGGGTGCGCGGGCCGGCCGGCTCGTGGGGGTTGGCAAAGTCGAGCAGAACGCGCACATCACCCGGGGTACTCATGCGGCTCCCAGATGGGGTACCAAGTGCGGCACCAAACCAGCGGTGGACTGGCCGTTCTTGAGGGCGGCGGTGTAGGCCAGCATGCGGTCGATGGGCAGGCGGGCGCGCGGGATCAGGGCCGGGTCCACCAGCACTTCGTTGGCGCCGGTTTCGAGCACCCGGGCCACGTCGGCCAGGCCGTTCATGGCCATCCAGGGGCAGTGCGCGCAGCTCTTGCAGGTGGCGCTGTTGCCGGCGGTGGGCGCTTCGTAAAAAGTCTTGCCGGGGTTTTGCGTGCGCAGCTTGTGCATCATGCCGTTGTCGGTGGCCACGATGAACTCGCTGGCCGGCAGCTCGCGCGCGGCCTTGAGGATGACCGAGGTGGAGCCCACCACGTCGGCCAGGGCCACCACATCGGCCGGCGACTCGGGGTGCACCAGCACCCGGGCCTGGGGGTGCTCGCGCATCAGGGCCTGCAGCTCGAAGGCCTTGAACTCGTCGTGCACGATGCAGGCGCCGTTCCAGAACAGCATGTCGGCACCGGTTTCGCGCTGGATGTAATGGCCCAGGTGGCGGTCGGGCGCCCACAGGATCTTCTGGCCCTGGTCTTTCAGGGCCTGCACGATGTCCAGCGCGCAGCCCGAGGTGACCATCCAGTCGGCGCGGGCCTTCACGGCGGCGCTGGTGTTGGCGTACACCACCACGGTGCGATCGGGGTGGGCGTCGCAGAAGGCGGCAAAGGCATCGGTGGGGCAGCCCAGGTCGAGCGAGCAGGTGGCATCGAGGTCGGGCATCAGGATGCGCTTGTGCGGCGACAGGATCTTGGCGGTCTCGCCCATGAAGCGCACGCCCGACACCACCAGGGTCTGGGCCGCGTGGTCGCGGCCGAAGCGGGCCATCTCGAGCGAGTCGCTGACCAGGCCGCCGGTTTCCTCGGCCAGGTCCTGCAGGTCGGGGTGCACATAGAAGTGCGACACCATCACCGCGTTGCGCTCTTTCAGCAGGCGGCGGATGCGGTCTTTCAACGCGCCCCGCTCGGCCTGCGTGGGCTCGGGCGGCACGCGGGCCCAGGCGCGGCGGGTGTCGCACACGCTGCCTTCGGCCAGGGCCGGCTGTTCGTAGTCGATGTCAATCACGGCGCTCATGCCCAGTCCTCGAATCGCATGGAGAAGTCGGTGGCCTTGACGTCCTTGGTCAGGCCCCCGATCGAGATGCGGTCGACCCCGGTGGCGGCCAGCTCGGCCAGGCGCTCCAGGGTCACACCGCCCGAGATCTCAAGCACAGCGCGGCCGGCGTTCAGGCGCACGGCCTCGTGCAGAGTGGGCAGGTCCATGTTGTCGAGCAGCACCATGCGGGCGCCGGCGTCGAGCGCCTCTTGCAGCTGGGCCAGGGTCTCGACCTCGATCTCGATGAACTGGGCCTGCGCCGCCACCGCCTGGGCCGCGGCCAGCACGGGGCGGATGCCGCCGGCCGCAGCAATGTGGTTCTCTTTGATCAGCACGGCGTCGTACAGGCCGATGCGGTGGTTCAGGCCACCCCCGACACGCACGGCGTACTTCTGGGCCAGGCGCAGGCCGGGCAGGGTCTTGCGGGTGTCGACGATGCGGGCCCGGGTGCCCTGCACCGCGGCCACGTGCTGGGCGGTGCGGGTGGCCACGGCGCTCAGCAGTTGCAAAAAGTTGAGGGCGGTGCGCTCGGCCGTGAGCAGCGCCCGGGCCTCGCCCTGCACCTCCAGCACCACCTGATCGGCCTGGCAGGCCTGGCCTTCGGCCACCTGCCAGCGCAGTTCGGCGCTGGGATCGCAGTGGCGGATCACGGCCTCGGCCCAGGGCTGGCCGCACAGCACGGCGGGTTCACGCACCAGCACGCGGGCGGTGATGCGGCGCCCCGGGGGCACCAGGGCAGCGGTCAGGTCGGCCGGGCCCACATCCTCTTGCAGTGCCCGGGCCACATCGGACTGCGCCAGCGCCGCCAGCTCGGCTGGCGAGAACTCAAGCAATTTCGTCATGGGCGCGAAGCATAGCCGCTGCGCCAAGGGCTTTCAGCAAACTGTCATGTTTTGTACAAACGGACAGCGCTGTCTTGCGCCAATGCGCCCTATCGATACATTTTGATACTTGTCTGGCGATTACACTCGCGCCCATTTTGGGCCTGGCCCAAGCCGATGTCGGAGACAGAACTTGAAGATTGTTCGCAGCGTGGCGGAGCTTCGCCAGACCCTTGCCAGCGCCCAGCGCCCGGCTTTTGTGCCCACCATGGGCAATCTGCACGAGGGGCATCTGTCGCTGATCCGACAGGCCCGCCCCCTGGGCGATGTGAGCGTGGCCAGCATCTTTGTGAACCGGCTGCAGTTTCTGCCGCACGAAGACTTCGACAGCTACCCGCGCACCTGGGAGGCCGACTGCGCCAAGCTGGAGGCCGCGGGCTGCGATGTGCTGTTTGCCCCGCGCGAGACCGATCTGTACCCCGAGCCGCAAACCTTCAAGGTGCAGCCCGACCCGGCGCTGGCCGATTTGCTGGAGGGCGAGTTCCGCCCCGGTTTCTTCACCGGCGTGTGCACGGTGGTGATGAAGCTGTTCTCGGCGGTGTTTGCCGGCCATGCCGAAGGGGTGTCGGTGTTTGGCAAGAAGGACTACCAGCAGCTGATGGTGATCCAGCGCATGGTGCAGCAGTTTGCGCTGCCGATCACGGTGCTGGGGGCCGAGACCACGCGCAGCGAGGCCGGCCTGGCCCTGTCGTCGCGCAATGGCTACCTGAGCGAGGCCGAGCGCACCGAGGCGCTGCAACTGTCGCTGGCCCTGCGTGGCCTGGGGCGCGAGGCCCTGGCTGCGGCGCATGCGCTGCCGCAGCACCGCGAGGCCCTGGAGGCCGCCGCCCTGGCCGCCCTCCAGGCGCGCGGCTGGGCACCCGACTACCTGACCGTGCGCCGCCGCAGTGACCTGCAGCCCCCCCAAGCGGGCGACCCGCTGGTGGTGCTGGGCGCGGCGCGCCTGGGCAGCACGCGCCTGATCGACAACCTGGAAATCTGAGGAAGTCTGAGAAGGTCTGAGGCGCCAGCCTGAGCCGGCCCCGTTCAGACCATCTCGCCTTTGGGGCCGCGCCCCATCAAGGCCGCCACGGCTTCTGCCGGTTGCAGCTGGCCGTCGAGCAAGGCCACCACGGCCTCGGAGATCGGCATCTCCACCCCCAGCAGGCGGGCCCGCTGCACCACGGTGCGGGCGCTGTACACGCCCTCGGCCACGTGGCCCAGCGAATCGACCGCCTGTTGCAGGCTGTGGCCGGCCGCCAGCAGCAGGCCGACCTGGCGGTTGCGGCTCAGGTCGCCGGTGGCGGTGAGCACCAGATCGCCCAGGCCCGACAGGCCCATGAAGGTATCGGCCCGGGCGCCCAGGGCCAGGCCCAGGCGGGTCATCTCGGCCAGGCCACGGGTGATCAGGGCGGCCCGGGCGTTCAGGCCCAGATCCAGCCCGTCGCACAGCCCGGTGGCAATGGCCAGCACGTTCTTGACCGCGCCACCCACCTCGACGCCCACCAGGTCGTCGTTGGCGTACACGCGCAGGCTGGGGCCATGCAGGGCCTCGACCAGGGCCTGGCGCACAGACGCCTGCTGGCTGGCCGCCACCAGGGCGGTGGGCTTGGCCTCGGCCACCTCGCGGGCAAAGCTGGGGCCGCTGAGCGTGCCCACGGCCAGACGCGGGGCCACCTGCTCGGCAATTTCATGGGCCAGAAGCCCGTGCAAGCCTTGGCCTGCATCGGCATCGGCCACGCGTTCAAACCCCTTGCACAGCCAGGCCACGGGCACCGTCAGGTCCGCCAGCGCGGCCAGGGTGGCGCGCAAGGCGGCCATGGGGGTGCCGATGATCACCAGATCGCTGTTGGCCGCCAAAGGGGCCAGCGGAGCGGCGCTCAGGGTGAGGGATTCGGGCAGGGGGGACTGCGGCAGGTAGCGCTGGTTGCGGCGCAAGGCCTGCATGGCGGCCACCTGGGCCGCATCACGGCCCCACAGGGTGACCTGGTGGGCGGCCGGTGCAGCACAAGCGCCAATGGCCAGGGCCGTGCCCCAGGCACCGGCTCCGGCGACGACTATTTTCATATCGGACGCAACACGCACCCGGCCCTGCCAAGGCAGGCCGGGCGCAGCGGCTGTTTACTGAGCCACCTGGCCAGCGGCCTGGGCTTGCTGCTGTTCGTACATGGCCTGGAAGTTGATTTCAGCCAGGTGCACGGGCGGGAAGCCGCCGCGCTGGATGATGTCGGCCACGTTGCCGCGCAGGTAGGGGTACACGATCTGCGGGCAGGCGATGCCCAGGATGGCGCCCATCTGGTCTTCGGGCAGGTTGCGGATCTCGAAGATGCCGGCTTGCTTGGCCTCGACCAGGAACACGGTGCGGTCCTTGATCTTGGTCTGCACGGTGGCGGTCACGGTCACTTCGACGATGCCGTCGGCCACCGGGGTGGCGTCCACGCCGAGCTGGATGTCGACGCTGGGCTGCTCTTGTTCGAGCAGGATGGCGGGGGAATTCGGCTGCTCAAGCGACAGGTCCTTGAGGTAAACGCGCTGGATCTGGAAAACGGGATCTTGTTGCTCGGCCATGAGGTTTCTCGGTTCACAAAAACAAGACACCGCCTGCAGTCCAGGGTCGGTGCCCATTAAAAGAAAACCCGCCGCGGAAGCGTTACCGCAGCGGGCACTCAAGCGCCATTATCTCAGCAGAAAAAGGCGCTTTGGCGGCAGCGCATTCAGGCGCTCAAGCGCCCAGCAGGGGCAGCAGGCCGCCGCGCCCGTCCAGAGCCATCAGATCGTCGCAGCCGCCCACATGGGTGTCGCCGATGAAGATCTGGGGCACGGTGCGCCGGCCGGTGATCTGCATCATGTGGTCGCGCTGGGCGGGGTCGGCATCGATGCGGATCTCTTCGATCTCGGTCACGCCCTTGGCCTTGAGGATCTGCTTGGCGCGGATGCAATAAGGGCAGACGGCAGTGGTGTACATCTTCACGGGCTGCATGGGGACAATTTCCTTGCTGGGTAGATACAGGACATGGGCCCGGGTCAGGCCTTTTCAACCGGCAGATTAGCCTCTTTCCAGGCTTTGAGCCCGCCGCTCAGGGCTTGGGCCTGTTGGTAACCCAGTTTTTGCGCGGTCTTGACGGCCGGGCCGCCACGCGAGCCGCTGGCGCACACGAAGATCACCGGCAAGGCCTTGTTCTTGACCACCTCGGGCAGGCGCGCCTCCAGTTGGTCCAGCGGCACGCTGCGCGCGCCGTTCACATGGCCCTGGGCATAGTCGGCCGCATCGCTGACATCCACCACCACGGCTTTTTCGCGGTTGATGAGCTGCACGGCATCGGCGGTGGACAGGCCCACGGCAGAGGCGCCCTTGAGGGTGGGCCACAGCAGCATCACGCCTGAACTCAGGGCAATGACGATCAGCATCCAGTTGTCGGTAATGAATTTCACGGGGTTCCTTGGGTTGGCAAACCCGACAATTTTAGAATGCTGGGTTTCGCACTGGAAAAATTGAGGGCTTCGCATGTACAAACTCGTTCTCGTCCGCCATGGTGAATCCACCTGGAACCTTGAAAACCGCTTCACCGGCTGGACCGATGTGGACCTGACCCCGACCGGGGTCGAGCAGGCCAAGAACGCCGGGCGCCTGCTCAAGGCCGAGGGCTACGACTTCGACCTGGCCTACACCAGCGTGCTCAAGCGGGCCACCCGCACTCTGTGGCACACCCTGGACGAGATGGACCGCACCTGGCTGCCGGTGGTGCACAGCTGGCGTCTGAACGAGCGTCACTACGGCGCCCTGCAGGGCCTCAACAAGGCCGATATGGCCAAGCAATACGGCGACGCCCAGGTGCTGGTGTGGCGCCGCAGCTACGACACCCCGCCGCCGGCCCTGGAAGCCACCGACCCGCGCTGCGAGCGTGGCGACACCCGCTACGGCCGCCTCAAGCCCGAAGACGTGCCACTGACCGAATGCCTGAAGGACACCGTGGCCCGCGTGCTGCCGTTCTGGAACGAATCCATCGCCCCGGCCATCAAGAGCGGCAAGCGGGTGGTGGTGGCTGCGCACGGCAACTCGATCCGCGCCCTGGTCAAGTATCTGGACAACATCGGCGATGACGACATCGTGGGCGTGAACATCCCCAACGGCATTCCGCTGGTGTACGAACTCGACGCCGATCTGAAGCCGATCCGCCACTACTACCTGGGCGATGCCGAAGCCGCCGCCAAGGCCGCGGCGGCCGTGGCCTCGCAAGGCAAAGCCTGAGCGCCTGCGCCAGCCCCCGGTAAAGCCGGGGTAAAGCCAGCCCCCGACACCGCAGATTCCCCGGGTGAATGAAGGGGACTGCGGAACCTGGCCTGACGCGGCCCATCCTAGGTGTATATTGCGTCGCAAAAAGGTGATTTCATGGGTGAAAAACTCCGTATCGCAGGCTGGATTTCCATTGGCGTGGTGGCCGGCGCGCTGACCACGGTCTCGCTGCAAACCGTGGCACGGGGCAGCATTTCCCCGCTTCCGCTCGAAGAACTGCAGCAGCTCGCTGCGGTGTTCGACATGGTCAAGACCGACTACGTCGAACCGGTGGACGAAAAGAAGCTCATCACCGACGCCATTTCGGGCATGGTGGCCAGCCTGGACCCGCACTCGCAGTACTTCGACAAGAAGTCCTACAAGGAATTCCGCGAAGGCACCTCGGGCCAGTTCGTGGGCGTGGGCATCGAAATCACCCAGGAAGACGGTCTGATCAAGATCGTCTCGCCGATCGAGGGCTCCCCGGCCTACCGCGCGGGCCTCAAGACCAATGACCTGATCACCAAGATCGACGACACCGCCGTGAAGGGCCTGGCCCTGAACGACGCCGTCAAGCGCATGCGCGGCGAGCCCAACACCAAGGTGCTGCTCACCGTGTTCCGCAAGGACGAGAACCGCACCTTCCCCGTGACCATCGTGCGCGAGCAGATCCGCACCCAGTCGGTGCGCGGCAAGGTGGTCGAACCCGGCTACGCCTGGATCCGCCTGAGCCAGTTCCAGGAACGCACGGTGGACGACTTTGTGAAGAAGATCGACGAGATCTACAAGCAAGAGCCGAATCTGAAGGGCCTGGTGCTCGACCTGCGCAACGACCCGGGCGGTCTGCTCGATGCCGCCGTGGCCGTGTCCAGCGCCTTCCTGCCCGAGAACGTGACGGTGGTCTCCACCAACGGCCAACTGGCTGAAAGCAAGTTCACCTTCAAGGCCTCGCCCGAGTTCTACCAACGCCGCAGCGGCCCTGATCCGCTCAAGAAGCTGCCTGCCGCCCTCAAGACCGTGCCGCTGGTGGTGCTGGTCAACGAAGGCTCGGCCTCGGCCAGCGAGATCGTGGCTGGCGCCCTGCAAGACCACAAGCGCGCCACCGTCATGGGCAGCCAGACCTTCGGCAAGGGCTCGGTGCAAACCGTGCGTCCGCTGGGCCCTGACACCGGCCTGAAGCTGACCACGGCCCGCTACTACACCCCGAGCGGCCGCTCGATCCAGGCCAAGGGCATCGTGCCCGAGGTGATGGTGGACGACACCGAAGAGGGCAGCCCGTTTGCCGCGCTGCGCATGCGTGAAGCCGACCTGGAGAAGCACCTGAACAGCGGCCAGGGTGAAGAAAAGCCCGACCCCGAGCGCGAAAAGGCCCGCGACGAGGCCCGCAAGCGCCTCGAAGAAGAAGCCAAGAAGCCCGTGGCCGACCGCAAGCTGCCCGAACTGGGCAGTGACAAGGACTTCCCGCTGGTGCAGGCCCTGAACCAGCTCAAGGGCCGCCCGGTGATGGTCAGCAAGACCCAGACCGAGCGCAAGGAAGAAAAGACCAGCAACTGAGCCCTGCACAACAGGGATCACCAGCGCCCTGCGGGGCGCTTTTTTTTCATGAACGACGACCAGCTGCTCCGTTACTCCCGCCACATTCTGCTCGACGAGATCGGCATCGAGGGGCAGGAACGCCTGCTGGCCGCGCACGCCGTGGTGGTGGGTGCGGGGGGCTTGGGCTCGCCAGCCGCCCTGTACCTGGGCGCGGCCGGGGTGGGCCGCCTCACACTGATCGACGATGACGAGGTCGATCTGACCAATCTGCAGCGCCAGATCGCCCACACCCAGAGCCGGGTCGGGCAGGCCAAGGTCGACTCGGCGCGTGAGGCCGTCCTGGCGCGCAACCCCGAGGTGCGGGTGGACGCCTTGCGCCAACGCGCCGACGCCGCCTTGCTGGACCGCCTGCTGCCCGAAGCCGATGTGGTGCTGGACTGCAGCGACAACTACGCCACACGCCAGATGGTGAATGCGGCCTGTGTGCGCCATCGACGCCCCCTGGTGTCGGGCGCCGCGATCCGCTTTGATGCCCAGATCAGCGTCTTCGACCCGCGCCAGGCCGGCAGTGCCTGCTACGCCTGTGTGTTCGATCCCGCCGAGGCCCCGGAAGAAACCCGCTGTGCCACCCTGGGCGTGTTCGCCCCCTTGGTGGGCATCGTGGGCAGCCTGCAGGCCGCCGAGGCGCTCAAGCTGCTCAGCCTGGCCGGCACCCCCTTGACCGGCAAGCTGCTGATGTTGGACGCGCGCACCATGGAGTGGACGCGCATGAACCTGTCGCACCACCCGAACTGCCCGGTGTGCGGCACCGCCGTGTAGGACTGGTCTTACACCCCCAAATCGAGGTGACTGGCACAATTCACCGACCTGAACTTACCGCACAAGCGTGATCCAGACCCGTTGGTCTGGGTCAGGCCTTGTCAGCGGGTGCACAAGGCCGTCACTTGGAACTCCGAACCTACATCGTCGAAGACAACGCCACGATCCGCGAGAACCTGGTGGGCACGCTGGAAGAGCTGGCGGATGTGCGGGCCGTGGGCTTCGCCGAGACCGAACACCAGGGCACTGAATGGCTGCACCAGCACCCGAACGAGTGGGACCTGGCCATCGTGGACCTGTTCCTCAAAGAGGGCAGCGGCCTGGGTGTGATCTCGGCCTGCCAGCAGCGCCAGCCGCACCAGCGCCTGATCGTGCTGACCAACTACGCCACCCCCGACATCCGGCTGCGCTGCGCCAGCCTGGGGGTGAATGCGGTGTTCGACAAATCCAACGAGATCGATGCCCTGATCGATTTCTGCACCCTGCAGGCCTCCTCGGACGCCTGAGGCCCTCCTGGCTCGATCAGTCGATCAGCCGGTTCTTGAGTGCGTAATAGGTCAGGTCGCTGTTGGAGGCCAGACCCATCTTCTCCATCAGACGGGTGCGGTAGGTGCTGACCGTCTTCACGCTCAGGGACAGCGACTTGGCCACATCACCGGCCGTCTCGCCCCGGGCCAGCTTGAGAAACACCTGGAACTCACGCTCCGAGAGCTGCTCGTGCACCGGCACATCGTCCTTGCGGCCCAGTTGCTGGGCCAGCAGATCGGCCACGGTGCGGGTGATGTAGCGCTTGCCCAGCGCAATGGTGCGCACCGCCTCGACGATCTCGGCGGGATCGCACTCCTTGTTGAGGTAGCCACTGGCGCCCTGCCGGATCAGGTTCATGGCGTAGTGCTCCTCGGGGTAGCCCGAGAGGATCAGGATGCCCACATCGGGCGCCTTGGCCCGGATCATGGCCAGTGCGTCCAGCCCCGACTGGCCTGGCATGGCCAGGTCCATCAGCAGCACGTCCATCTCAGTGGTGCGCACCAGGTCGATCGCCTCGCGCCCGTTGGCCGCCTCACCGACCACCCGCAGGTCCACGTGGTCGGCAAAAAAGTTGCGCAAACCCGAGCGCACGATGGCGTGGTCATCCACTATGCCTATTCTGATCATCGATATCGTCTTTCATCATTTGTGAGAATTGACCCACAAATGCGCCGACAATAACCGAAACTGCAACCACAGAACAAAGTTTCGCCAGCTTCCCAGCTGTGCGCAGGGAATAAGGGCCGTTCATGACCCACCACGCCCGGAGTTTTCAATGACAAGGTTTGCATCCTTGCCGGTCTGGCTGAAACAGCCTCTTTTCGGCGGCCGGCCTTTGACCATCACGCGCCAGTGGATCTGCCTGCCACTGGCCTTGCTGGCCACCCTGAGCCTGATCGGCATCAACGAGCTGGGCTATGAACGTTCAGCTGGCACCGTCAAACGCATTGCCGCCACCCAGGAGACCCGGGCCACGCTGCACAAGCTGCTGGCGCTGATGCTGGACGCCGAAACCGGCTTGCGCGGCTACCTGCTCAGTGGCGACGAAAGCTATCTGGCGCCGTACAACAGCGCCGTGTCCGAGGTGAACCAAACCTTGGACCAGTTGCGCCAAAGCGATCAAGCCCACCCTGTCGACCCCGCCGCCCTGGTCGCCCTGTCGCGCCATGTGTCGCGCAAGCTGGCCGAGATGGACCTGAGCCTGAAACTGCGCAAGCAAGGCAAGGAAGACGCCTGGAAGTTCGTGATGCACACCGATGTCGGCAAGGAGCACATGGACGCCATCCGGGAGCAATCGGCCGCCCTGATCGAGGAAAGCAGCCGCCAGACCGAACTGGGCGAGCAGCAGATCCTGCGCTCGCTGCTGGTATCACGCCTGGGCATCGCCCTGACCGCGCTGGTGGGCCTGCTGTCCTTCTACCTGTACCTGCGGCAATCCAACGCCCTGAAGCTGGCAGGCCAGCGCGAGCAGCAAACCCTCAAACAGGAGCGCGACCGCCTGGAAAGCCTGGTGCGCGACCGCACGGCCTCACTGGCCAAGCTGGCCACCTACTTGCAGCAGGTGCGCGAGGACGAACGCGGCCACCTGGCCCGCGAGTTGCACGATGAGCTGGGCTCCCTGCTGACCGCCGCCAAGCTGGATGTGGCGCGCATCAAGTCGCGCCTGGGCGACCACGCGCCTGAGGCCTTGCAACGCCTGCAGCACCTGACCGAAACCCTGAACCGGGGCATTGCCCTGAAGCGCCGCATCGTCGAAGACTTGCGGCCTTCGTCGCTGTCCAACCTGGGCTTGCTGCCTTCGCTGGAGATCCTCACGCGGGAGTTCTCAGAGCGCTCCGACCTGGCGCTCGACACGCAGCTGGAAGCCGTGGAGCTGGATGAGTCGTCGCAACTGACCCTGTACCGGCTGGTGCAGGAAGCCCTGACCAACATCGGCAAGTACGCCCGCGCGCGGCAGGCCTCGGTGCTGCTGCAGAACACGGGCACGCACGCGCTGCTGACCGTGAGCGATGACGGCATCGGCTTCAACCCCGAGCAGATCGGGGCCGGCTCGCATGGGCTGGAGGGCATGCGCCACCGCGTGGAAGCCACCGGTGGCCGTCTGCAGGTCGAGTCCACCCCCGGGCAGGGCAGCCGCATCACCGCCTACCTGCCCGCCCTGAGCAGCCCGGTGTGAGCCCGGTGTGGGCCCGCGCCTACAAGCAGGCAGCGCCGACGCCGACAGGCGGGCTGCGCCACCACCGACCAACCTCTCGTCCACCCAAGAATACCCTTCGTAGAAGCGATAGCCCACGACCCGCGTGGCTCGTCAAGCACACTGGACTTCAGCATGGACGCTTCATCCTCTACGGACCCGAACTTCGACCAGCCCATCATCCGCGACACCACGCGCCTGCGCTTTCCGCCTGACGATGGCAACAACGATGGGCAGGACTGTGTCGATCTGCTGATCCGGCGCAGCCACCCGCTGGGCCACCTGGCCCCTTCGGTGCAGGCCCTGCCGGCCGAAGCCGGTCAGGCCCCCTGGAGCCGGGTGTCCTGGCCCTGGGCCTCCAACGGCATGCAGGCCGCGGGCCGGCCGCGCGGGCGCTGGCTCTCGAGCGAGCCCCACACGAGCAGCGACTGAGCCTGGGGCCAGGGCGCCAGCACAGGGGCGCACGCTGAGGCATGATCGGCAACTTCTGTGGCTATGAAGTTGCCTGAGCGCCTATGAGTACCCTGATTTTTCTGCCCGGCCTGGCCGCGGACGCCGACCTGTGGGCCGACCAGACCCGCGCCCTGCCCCACGACCTGCGCTGGGCCATCAGCCTGGTGCATTTTCGACACCCCAGCATCCGCGCCATGGCTGCGGCCGTGTTGCGCGAACACAGCGGGCCGCTGGCCCTGTGCGGCACCTCGATGGGCGGCATGATCGCCCTGGAGGCCTTGCGTCAGGCGCCCGAACGCATCACCGGGCTGGCCCTGCTGGGCAGCAACGCGCGCCCCGAGACCGAGGCCATGCGTGGGCTGCGCAGCGCGGCCGTGCAAAAGTTCAGAGCGGGCCAGCTGCGGGAGGTGATCGAGCCCAACGTCGCCCTGGCCTTCCATGCCGACGGAGCCGCCCGGCCCGACCTGCGGGCACGCTACTGGCGCTTCATCCAGTCGGCGGGTGGCGAAGCCCTGGCGCGTCAGAACGAGGCCGTGATGGAGCGCCCCGACGCCCGCCCCCACTTGAGCCGCATCCAGTGCCCCACACTGGTGGCCTGTGGTGCCAACGACCTGTTGACCCCGCCTGAATGCTCCTACGAGATGGCCGAGGCCATCGCCCATGCGCAGCTGGCGCTGCTTCCGCGCTGCGGCCACATGCTGACGATGGAACGCGCCCCGCAGGTCAACGCCTTGTTGAAAGACTGGATCGCGCGCTGGCACCGCCCCTGACCGGGCGACGCTGCCGCGCCGGGCTCACTCGCGGCCCAGGCTGCGCACCTTTTCGGCCAGGCGCTCCTGCACCAGCGGCGAGACGAACTTGTCGACCTCGCCTCCGAGCACGGCGATCTCGCGCACAAAGGTGCTCGAAATGAATTGGTACTTGTCGCTGGGGGTGAGGAAGACGGTCTCGACGTCGGGCATCAGGCTGCGGTTCATGCCGGCGAGCTGGAATTCGTAGTCGAAGTCGGTGACCGCACGCAGGCCACGCACCATGGCCTTGCCGCCACGCGCCACCACAAAATCGCGCAACAGGCCCCCGAAAGTGGCCACCTCGACCTGAGGAAAAGGCTCCACCGCGGCACGCACCATGTCGACACGCTCTTGCAGGCTGAACAGGGTCTTTTTGTGGTGCCCCGCCGCCACCGCCACGATCACATGGTCAAACAGCTGGGTGGCACGGCGCACCACATCTTCGTGGCCCAGGGTCATGGGGTCGAAGGTACCCGGGTAAATCGCGATCACGTTCTGGGCCATGGCGGTGCGTCTCCTGCAGATGGGGCTGGTGCATTGTTTGCGCGCATTATGCATGGCCCCTGTAACGCCGCTGACACCGCCTTGCCACAGGCTGCTACCGCCGATGCGGGCACCGGGATCAGAGCACCGGGCTGACCCGTTTCAGCAGGTGGGCGTGCACGGCGCCAGCCTTGAGGTAGCGGTAAGGCTGCAGCCCCAGGGGCAGCAGTTCCTCGGCCGTCCAGGCACGGGGGGCCTCCAGGTACAGAAAGCCGTCGGCTTGCAGGGCATGCGCCCCGGCCCGCAAGGCGGGCTCGAACAGGTCGGAGGCAAAGGGCGGGTCCAGCAGCACGAGGTCGAGGCCCGCGTCGCGTTGCTGCACCAGCTGGGCCACGCCATCGCCGCGTTGCACCCGCACCTGGCTGGCCTTGAGGCGGATCGAACTGGCCTGCAGGTGCTGCACCAGGCCGCTGTCCTGCTCCATCAACCAGACCTCGCGCGCCCCGCGCGAGGCGGCCTCGAAGCCCAGGGCGCCGGTGCCGGCAAAGGCATCGAAGCAGCGCCACCCACCCAGGTCCTGGCCCAGCCAGTTGAACAGGGTTTCGCGCACGCGGTCGGGGGTGGGACGCAGGCCCGGGCGGTCGGGCACAGCCAGGCGGGTGCGCTTCCAGAGGCCGCCGATGATGCGGATTTCACCCGGGGCCTGGCTGGGCTTGGGGCGCACGGGGGCCTTGGCCGCCGGCGCGTCGGGGGCTTTGGGCGGGCGGTTCATGGAGGCGCGGCTCACGGACGAACGGGTCATGGACGGGCTCCTACGGTCACGGTGACCAGGCGATCGGGCTGCAGGTGGCGCTGGAAGGCCGCCCGGATGTCTTGCACGCTGACCTTTTCAACCTGCTGCGTCCAGGTGTCGAGGTAATCCCAGGGCAGCCCGTGCAGGGCCATGTTGGCCACGTTGTCGAGCAGCTTCTTGTTGCTGTCGATGCGCAGCGCAAAGCCGCCCACCAGGTTGTCCTTGGCCGCCTTGAGTTCGGCCTCGGTGGGGCCTTCGGCCACATAGCGGCTGAGCACCTCACGCGCCACCTTCACGGCCTCGGCCGCCTGGTCCGGGCGGGTCTGCAGGCCGAGGGTGAAGGCCCCGGCGTGCAGGCCCGGGGCAAAGTAGCTGTAGACGCTGTAGCTCAGGCCGCGCTTTTCGCGCACCTCGCTGGTCAGGCGCGACACAAAACCACCGCCGCCCAGGATGTAGTTGCCCACCAGCAGGGCAAAGTAGTCGGGGTCGGCGCGGCGGATGCCGGGCTGGCCGATGAACACATGGGCCTGGGCCGAGTCGAAAGGCAGGCTCACGGTTTCGGCCTGGGCCAGGGGCGCCACCTCGGGCACGGCCGCTTGGGGCTGGCAGGCCCCGGCCGGCAGCAAGCCCAGCAGGCGGGTGACCAAGGCATCGGCCTGCTCACGGCTGACGGCCCCGACCAGACTGACGCGGGCATCACAGGCGCGCACCGAGCGCTTCAGGTAGCTGCGCAGGTCGCTGACCTGGAGGGTGGCCAGCGTGGCGGCACTCATTTCGTAGCCATAGGGGTGGTCCCCGTAGACCGCGCGGGCAAAGGCCTTGGCGGCCTGGGTGCCGGGGCGGGTGTCTTCCTCCTTGAGCGAGGCCACCAGGCGCTCGCGCTCGCGGCGCCACACCGCCTCGGGCAAGGCCGGTTCGGCCAGTTGCCGCGCCGCCAGGGCCACGGCACGGTCCAGCAGATCCGGCTCGGTCAGGGTGCGCAGGCCAAAGGTGAGGCGGTCGCTGCTGGCACTGCCACCAAAGCTGGCGCCCAGATCGGCCCAGGCCTCGCTGAGGGCGTTTTCGTCGAGGGCGGGGGCGCTGCCATGGGCCTGCACGCCCCGGGCGCTCATGAGGGCACTGACCGAGGCCAGGCCGGCCTGGCGGGCCGGATCGCGGCGCGAACCGGCGTCGAAGTCGATCTGCACATCGAGCATCGGGATGGCCGGGCTTTCCACCAGGGCCACACGGGCCCCGCTGGGCTGGGTCCAGTGCTGGATGGGCAGCGCGGCCTGGGCGGCTGCGGTGGCCAGCAGCAGGACCAGAGGCAGGGCCATGGAAAGGCCGGCACGCCGGGCCAGCGGCAGGCGCCGCTGCGGCGTCGAAACGGGAAGAGTCATGGGGTCACCTGTGGAAACGCGCAGGCCGAAGGCCTGGCCCAGGGTAGGGAGAGAAAGGGCAGAGAACAAAGCGGCAGAGAACAAAGCAGCAGTCATGGGGCGACAACCTCGCCTCAGGAGCCATGGCGCCCGGCAGGCGCCGCCTTGCGCGGGCGCTGCGGGTCCAGCGGCTGGGGACGCAGAATGCCCACGGTGAGCTGGTCATCGCCAAAATAGCGCGCCGCCACCGACTGCACCTGCCCCGCAGTGACGCCACGCAGACGCTGGATCAGGCGCTCGCCCGCATCCAGGGGCTGGCCCTGCACCCAGTAGCGGCCCAGTTCATTGGCCTGGTTGAACACCGAGTCGAGCTTGTAGACCTCGCTGGCCACCCATTGGGCCTTGACGCGACGCAACTCGGCCTCGGTCACGCCCTGCTCGGCCACCAGGCGCACCTGGGCCCGCAAGGCGGCCTCGACCGCCTCGGGGGTCTGGCCGGCGGCCGGCACGCCATCGAGCACGAACATCTGCGGGCCCCGGCCCATGAGGCCGTTGTAGGCCCCTGCGCTGTCGGCCACGCGGCGTTCGCCCTGGGTCAGGCCGCGCTCCAGGCGGGCGCCGGGGTAGCCGTCGAGCACGGCGGCCAGCACGGTCAGGGCCAGCACGTCGTCATCGCTGGGGGCGGCCAGGTCGGGGGATTCGAGCTTGGGCACCTTGAAAGCCAGGGTCACATAGGCCTGCTCGGCCGGGGCCTTGAAGTCGAAGCGGCGCAGGCCCAGTTGTTCGGGCTCGGTGCGCGGCTTGCGCAGGGGCAAGGCATGGGCAGCGATCGGCTCGTAATAGCGCTTGGCCAGGGCCAGCGCCTGCTCGGGCTCGATGTCGCCGGCAATCACCACCGCGGCATTGGTGGGGGTGTACCAGGTGCGCCAGAAGCTGCGGGCGTCGTCGGGTGTCATGGCGTCGAGATCGCTCATCCAGCCCACCACGGGTCGGTGGTAGGGCGAGGCCACAAAAGCCGCGGCGTTCAAGGCCTCGTAGAGGCGGGCCCGGGGGTTGTCATCGGTGCGCATGCGGCGCTCTTCCTTGATGACCTCGATTTCGCGCTTGAACTCGTCGTCGGCCCACTGGTTGTGGGCAAAGCGGTCGGCTTCGAGCTTCATCACGTCTTCCAGGCGGGCGGCCGGGATCTGCTGGTAGTAGCCCGTGTAGTCGCGCGTGGTGAAGGCGTTCTCACGCCCGCCCAAGGCAGCCACCCGGCGCGAGAACTCACCCGGGGGCAGGCTGGGCGTGCCCTTGAACATCATGTGCTCCAGGGCGTGGGCCACGCCGCTGGTGCCGTCGACCTCGTCCATGGACCCCACCCGCACCCACACCATGTGGGCCACCGTGGGGGCGCGGTGATCGGGCTTGACGATCAGCGTCATGCCGTTGGCCAGGGTGTATTGCTGCACCCCATTGGCCCATCGTGCCGGTGCTTGGGCCGTTGCTGGGGCCGTTGCTGGGGCAGACGCGGAAAGCGGCGTCTGAGACGGGGCAGAGGGCTGTGTGGACTGCGCCAGAACAGGGGCCGCCAAGGCGCAGATCAATGCGGCCAGAAGGGTGGGTGTGCGTTTCATAGAATGGTGGGATTCTAAGAACCCTGCAATGTTCAGCTTTTTCAAGAAAAAATCCCCTGCTCCTGCCCCGGCAGAACCTGCCAGCGCACCTGCCGCTTCGGTGCCTGCGCCCGCAGCCGCCCCTGAAACCCCTGCGCCGGCGGCTTCAGCCTCCCCGGCCCCGGCCAACACGGGCGGCGGTGGCCTGAGCTGGCTGCGCAACGCTTTCGGCGGCAAGCCGGCCGCACCGGCCGAACCCTCTGCCGAACCACCGGCCGTCGCTGCGCCCGCTGCACCTGCCGCATCCGCTCCCATCACAGCGCCCGTCTCCACTCCCGTCACAGCGCCAGCCCCTGCGGCCCCTGCCCCGATCGCGGCAGCACCGCAGGTCGAAGCACCTGCACCCGTTCTTGCACCTGCACCGACGCCGGTACCCGTTCCAGCCCCGGCACCGATCCCGGCTGTGAAGGCGCCGGCACCCGCCCCGGCTCCCGTCGCGGCGGCCCCTGAGCCCGTGCCAGCCCCGGCGCCAGCGCGCCAAGGCTGGCTGGACAAGCTGAAGGCCGGCCTGCGCAAGACCGGCTCGACCCTGGCCACGGTGTTCACCGGCACCCAGATCGACGATGCGCTCTACGAAGAGCTCGAAACCGCCCTGCTGATGGCCGACACCGGCGTGAAAGCCACCGAGCACCTGCTGAACGACCTCAAGCGCCGCGTGAAGGAAAGCAAGACCACCGACCCGGCGGCGGTGAAGGCCTTGCTGGCCGATGCGATCACCGATCTGCTGCGCCCGCTCGAAAAGCAACTGGTGATCGGCGAATTCACGCCCACCGTGATCATGGTGGCCGGCGTCAACGGCGCGGGCAAGACCACCTCGATCGGCAAGCTGACCAAGCACCTGGCCAACGAAGGCGCGGCCGTGCTGCTGGCCGCAGCCGACACCTTCCGTGCCGCCGCCCGCGAGCAATTGGGCGTGTGGGCCGACCGCAACACGGTCGAGATCGTCAGCCAGGAAGGCGGCGACCCGGCGGCCGTCAGCTTCGACGCGGTGACCGCCGGCAAGGCCCGTGGCAAGGACGTGGTACTGGTGGACACGGCCGGGCGCCTGCCCACCCAGTTGCACCTGATGGAAGAGCTCAAGAAGATCCGCCGCGTGGTGAACAAGGCCGACGCCACGGCGCCGCACGAGGTGCTGCTGGTGATCGACGGCAACACCGGCCAGAACGCCCTGGCCCAGGTGCGCTCGTTTGACGACGCGCTGAAACTGACCGGCCTGATCGTGACCAAGCTCGACGGCACCGCCAAGGGCGGGGTGCTGGCCGCCATCGCCCAGGAGCGCCCGGTGCCGGTGTACTTCATCGGCGTGGGCGAGAAGCTGGAAGACCTCGAGACCTTCAACGCCCGCGAGTTTGCCCAGGCCCTGCTGTCCTGAGGCGCAGGCACCGCCGCCAAGCCCCAAGGCCCGCCCATCGGCGGGCCTTTTGCATTTCAGGTGGGTAGGTGGGGCGAACCGCCCTGCCCTCTTAAGGGTTCACGTTGTCATGCACCCATTGGGCGTAATCGGCCGAAGCCTGCCAGGGGGACCAGCACAGCTGGGGCAAGTCGTAGGGATGGTGCTGCTTCAGCCAGGCCAGCAAGGCCGGCCCGGCCGCAGCGGTCGTCTTGAGCGTGAGGCGCCATTCCGGCTCATCCAGGGTCTGCCCTTGCCAGCGGTAGTGCGACTGCACGGCCTCGACCTGCACGCAGGCGGCCAGGCGCTGCGCCAGCACCTGGCTGGCCAGTTGACCCGCGTCCAATTGCTGGGACACCGTGGTGGTCACACACCACAAAGGCTCAGAAAACGCTGGGACGACGGAAGACGGGGGGTTCGGAACGAGGGTGGACATCGGCAGACTCCGGGACAGGCCAGGGATTGTGGCGCGGCGGGGCAGCGCAGACACACACATCCCCATGACAGAAAAGAGGGACTTGTCATGCCCTCACGCGGCTGCTTTCAGTAGACTGGCGGGCATGTTTTTGTCCAAACGCCTAAAGAGCCATGTTGCCCGTCTGATGACCGTTGCGGCCATCGCCTTCGTTGCCAGTTGCGGCGGAGGAGGCGGTGGGGGATCGTCCAACACCAGCAGCGGGTCGGGTAGTTCCGGCAGTTCAGGCAGTTCAGGCAGCGGGAGCAGCAGCGGATCAGGCAGTTCGACCACCACCGATGGTCACACCCTGATCCAGCAAGCCACCCTGGCCCAACGGCCCGGGGTGCTGGCCAAGGCCCTGGGGCGCAGCCAGCGCCTGCTGGTGGGTCTGGGCTCGACCGACGTCGCGCCCATCCAGGCCCAGACCCTCACCCCCGACATCTACGACCAGTACCTGGTAGGGGCAGGCGCCAGCGCCTGGCCGAGCTGGAACAGCCCCTCGGGCGCCTACGTGCAACTGGTCGCGCAGCGCGCCGACCAATTGGGGGCCGTGCCCATGTTCACGCTCTACCAGATGGCCACCCGCGGTGACGGGGTGCTGACCGGCTTGACCGACACCAGCTTCATGAAAGACTACTGGGACAACGCGCGCCTGCTGTTTCAGCAGCTGGCCACCTATGGCAAGCCCGCGCTGGTCAATTTCGAGCCCGACTTCTGGGGTTACACGCACCGAGTGAACGCCGACCCGACGCAGATGTTCGTCTACGTCAACACCAACCCCGACTGCGCCACCCTGCCCAATACCGTGGCCGGGATGGCCGCCTGCCTGATCCAGACCGCCCGGCTGTATGCACCCCAGGCTTACGTGGGCTTCCCCCCCTCGTTGTTCGGCGACCTTCTGTCCACCGAGGTGAGTTACATGCAAAAACTCGGGGCCGGCCAAGCCGACTTCGTGGTCATGCAGACATTGGACCGCGACGCAGGCTGTTTCGAGGCTCAGTCGAGCGTGGGCAGCTGCGTTCGCAGCGGCAGCAGTTGGTATTGGGACGAGAGCAACACGACCTCCCCCACCTTCACAGAACATTTCGCCATCGCCAACAGCTTCTTTCAGGGCCTGGGTCGGCCCCTGCTGTGGTGGCAAACCCCGATGGGGGTGCCGGCGGCCACGGCCAGCAAGCAAAGCCCTTGGCGCGACAACCGGGTGCGTTACTTTCTGAGTCACCCCAACGAACTCGTCGCCGTCGGGGGCGTGGGTGTGGTGTTCAGCCCCGGTGAAGTCACTCAGACCAACATCACCACCGATGGCGGTCAGTTCAAAACTTACTCCAAGGCCTATTTCGCCAACCCCTCAGCGCTGCCCTGAGCCTTCACGCCATGATCTTGCCTAAGCCCCGCGCACGCCTGAATGGCCCAGTTGGACTGTCGGCGGCCCTTTGTCTGAGCCTGGGATTGCAAGCGGCCCATGCGGACTCGGGCAAGCTGCTGCTGACCGGTGGCGTCTCGACCGTGGAGGGTGCAGCCGGCGGCGGCATCGTGCCCTGGGCCGTGATCGGCACCCAGGCCACCGACGGTGAGATCGGGCTGAGCGCCAACTTCAACCATCTGGCCACCCACGACTATGGTCTGAAAACCTACGGCCTGACGCTGAACCTGCGTAACCAGGCGGAACTGTCCGTCGGGCAACAGGATCTGTCGGCCGGGCCGGCCACCGCCCTCAATGCACTGGGCTTTGACGTACAGCCCGGCCCGCACCTCAAAATGAACGTTCTGGGCGCCAAGCTGCGGCTGGCCGGTGATGCCATCCTGGACAGTGACACCCTGATGCCCCAGGTGGCGGTGGGCCTGCAGTACAAACACACCCAGGCGGGTTCGCTGCAACCCGTGTTCAACTTTCTGGGCGTGCGCAATTCGGGCACCGATTTGTACGTCTCGGCCACCAAGCTGTGGCTGGCCCAGGGCCTGCTGTTCAACGCCACGCTGCGCTACACCCAGGCCAACCAGGGCGGGCTGCTGGGCTTCGGCTCGGCGGCGCCGGGCCGCCACAGCGCCAGCCTGAACCCCGAGCTGAGCGTGGCCTACCTGCTGCGCAAAGACCTGGCCGTGGGCGCGGAGTACCGCTTCATGCCCAACAACCTCGAAGCCCTGGGGCGCGCGGCCGGCCTGGGCAATGCCTTGCGCCAGGACGACTGGAAAGACCTGTTCGTGGCCTGGGCTCCGCAACGCAACGTCTCGCTGACCGCCGCCTACGTGGACCTGGGCCGCATCGTGCCCGGCGTGACCGAGCAGCGCCGGCAACGGGGCTGGTACCTGTCGGGCCAGGTCAGCTACTGAGCCCATCCAGCCGCCACCCCCAGGACACCCCCATGCCAACCCGATTTCTGCACCTTGCCCTGGCCAGCTTGATGCTGCTGGGCGCCACCACCGCCAGCGCCGAGGCGGACCGCTATGTGCCCGCCCGACCGGCCGATGCGGGGCTGTACCAAGCTTTGGGTGAACGCGCTGGCATCGACGCGGTGGTGGCCGGCATGCTCAAGCGCTCGGCGCTCAACCCGCGTATTGCCGACAAGTTCAAGGGCATCAAGCTCAAAGGACTGCAGGACCAGATCACCGATCAACTCTGTGAACTGACGGGGGGCCCCTGTCACTACGAGGGCAACTCCATGAAGGACGCGCACGCGGACCTGGCCCTCACCATGGCGCACTTCAACGCCCTGGTCGAAGACCTGCAACAGGCCCTGGATGAGCAGGGCGTGCCGTTTCGCACCCAGAACCGGCTGCTGGCCATCCTGGCGCCCATGTACCGGGACGTGCTGAAGTCACCGCGCTGACGCGCCCAGCCGTGGGCGCTGCCAAAAAAACAGGCAGCGCAAGGACATCTCTTTCAAATCAAGCACTTACACCCTCATTCAACGCGGTGGGCACGGCTTGTCCACAAGCTTGTCCAAGGCTGGCGGGGACAGAGCCGGGGGCGGAAAGTGGGGTCATGGGGACAGGGCTGGCGCCTCCCCCGGGCCAGGATCGCCCCTTGAAGAGCCAACTTTTCGCCCCATCTGCACAAGATGCCCCAGCGTTCAACAAGGCGGGAACTTTCGGTTTAGCACTCAATCCCAGAGAGTGCTAATATTCCGCCATGGAAAGGATTTCTGGTATGAAAATCCAAACTTCAATGACCGCTGCAGCCACTGCCATCGCCCCGGCCAACCCGTGGTCCATGGTGCCTGCCCTGGGCAATCTTGACGCCTACATCTCGGCCGTCAACCGACTGCCCATGCTCACCCTCGAAGAAGAACAAAAGTACGCCCGCCAGCTGCGCGACGACAACAACGTCGAGGCCGCCGGCCGGCTGGTGTTGTCGCACCTGCGCCTGGTGGTGTCGGTGTCGCGCCAGTACCTGGGTTATGGCCTGCCGCAAGGCGACCTGATCCAGGAAGGCAACGTGGGCCTGATGAAGGCCGTCAAGCGCTTCGACCCGGATCAGGGCGTGCGTCTGGTCAGCTACGCGCTGCACTGGATCAAGGCCGAAATCCACGAGTACATCCTGAAGAACTGGCGCATGGTCAAGGTGGCCACCACCAAGGCCCAGCGCAAGCTGTTCTTCAACCTGCGCTCCATGAAGCAAGGCTTCAAGGCTGACGCCATGGACGAAGGCAGCACGCACCGCGACACGCTGAGCGAGCACGAGATCGACGTGGTGGCCCAGCAGCTCAATGTGAAGCGCGAAGAGGTCATGGAGATGGAAACCCGCATGGCGGGTGGCGATGTGCTGCTGGACCCGAGCCCGTCAGAAGACTCCGACCAGGCCTTTGGCCCCATCGCCTACCTGGCCGACGCGGCCCACGAGCCCACCGCCATGATCGAATCGCGCCAGCGCGACGTGCTGGCCAGCGACGGCATTGCCAGCGCACTCAATGGCCTGGACGAACGCAGCCGCCGCATCGTGGAAGAGCGCTGGCTCAAGGTCAATGACGACGGCTCGGGCGGCATGACCCTGCATGAGCTGGCCGCCGAGTACAAGGTGAGCGCCGAGCGCATCCGCCAGATCGAAGTGGCGGCGATGAAGAAAATGAAGAAGGCGCTGGCCGAGTTCGCCTGAGGCGCCTCCGCTACCCCATCCCACAAGAGCCGGATTCGTCCGGCTTTTTGTTGTCTGGTCTTTTCTGAGGTGGGCAACGCCCCGTCATGGGGCACACTGTTGGCCTTTGTACTGATTTGCGATGCGCGGAGCCGCTGCCATGCCAACTTCCATTTCACGCCGCCAGGCCCTGGGCCTGGCTTTGGGCGGTCTGTCCTTGCCCGTGCTGGCCCAGACACCAGCCAACTGGCCCAACAAGACGCTGCGCTTCGTGGTGGGCTTTCCAGGAGGATCGTCGCCTGATCTGATGGCCCGCACCCTGGCCGAGCCCTTGTCCAAGGCGCTGGGGCAGCCGGTGATCGTGGAGAACCGGGTGGGGGCCGGTGGCAACATTGCCGCTGAGACCGTGGCCCATGCCAGCGACAACCACACCCTGGGCCTGATGATCAACGGCAATATGACGATTGCCCGGTTGCTCAACCCGAAGATCCATTACGACCCGCTCAAGGACCTGGCCCCGGTGAGCCTGATTGCCACGGCCCCGCTGATCCTGGCCGGCCCCGCCAGCCTGCCCGGCGCCACGCCGCAGGCGGTATTGGAGGCCGCACGCAAAGCCGGTGAGCAATGGAGTTATGGCTCACCCGGGGTGGGCACGGTGGCGCACCTGGGCATGGAGATGTTGAAGGCACGCGCCCACCTGGGGGCGGTGCACGTGCCCTACCCGGGCAACCCGCAGGTGATCACGGCCATGCTGGGCTCGCAGGTTCAACTGGCGTTGTTGCCACCGGGCCTGGCGCTGGCCCAGGTGAAGGCGGGCAAGCTGCGCGCCATCGGCGTGACTTCGACCACCCGCAGCTCGCTGGCCCCCGAGGTGCCCAGCCTGGCCGAATCGGGTGTGACGGGCTTCAACCTGGAGATCTGGAACGCCGTGGCCGCACCGGCCAGCCTGCCCGCGCCGATCGTGGCCCGGCTTTCAGACCTGCTGAGCGGGATTGCGCGAACCCCCGAGGTGCGTGAAAAACTGTTCCAGATGGGCTGGCAGGTGGCCGGCACCTCGGCCGAGGGCCTGGCCAACCGGGTCAAGGCGGACACCCGCAGCATGGGCGAGGTGATCCAGAAGCAGCGCATCCAGGCCGATTGAGGCCCGCGCCGCGGCATCAACCAGCGCCTGATCCAGCCGATCAGGAGGCGCGCAGCAAAGCCTGCAGATCGGACAACAGGGCCTGCGGGCCCGAGCCATAGCGCGCAAACAGGCGCAGCCGCCCTTGCGGGTCGTAAATGTAGCTGCCGGCCGAGTGGTCCATGGTGTAGCTGGACTCGGTCTTGCCCTCGACCTTCTTGTAGTAGATCTTGAAGTCTTTGGCGAGCGCCGCCAGTTGCTCTGGCGTTTCGGGTCGCAGCGCGATGAAGGTGGGGTCGAAATTGCCCATGTAGGCCTTGAGCAGTTCGGCGGTGTCACGTGCCGGGTCCACCGTCACGAAGATGGCCTGCAGGCGCTCACCATCGGCCCCCAGCTGGCGCTTGACCTCGGCCATCTCCGACATGGTGGTCGGGCAGACATCCGGGCATTGGGTGTAGCCAAAAAAGACCACCACCGCCTTGCCCTTGAAGTCGGCCAGGGTGCGCACCTGCCCGTTCTGGTCGGGCAGCTTGAAGTCGCGCGCGTATTCAGCGCCGGTGATGTCCACCGACTTGAACTCGGTCTTGGCCGGGGCACAGGCCGTCATCAGGCTGGCGGCCATGGCCGCCCCCAGCACAGTGAAGCCCCATTGGAGCGCTTGTCGTTTCTTCATGGCATCAGAACAGGTAGTGGTCGATCAACAGGGCTGCAAACAGCAGGCTCAGGTGGATCAGAGAAAAACGGAAGGTGCGACGCGCCAGCTCATCTGAATAAGAGCGCCACAAGCGGAAGGCATAGGCAATGAAGCCCCCACTGAGCAGCACAGCCGCGACCAGGTAGAACCAGGAGCTCATGCCGTAGACAAAGGGCATCAGGCAACCGGCAAACAGCACAAAGGTGTACAGCAGCACCTGCAGGCGGGTGAACTCATTGCCATGGGTGACGGGCAGCATGGGCAGGCCGGCCTTGCGGTAGTCCTCGACCCGGTAGAGGGCCAGGGCCCAGAAGTGGGGCGGCGTCCAGAGGAAGATGATCAGGAACAGGATCAGCGCCTCGGGGCTCACATCGCCCGTCATGGCGGCCCAGCCCAGCACAGGTGGCATGGCGCCCGAAGCACCACCGATGACGATGTTCTGCGGCGTCAACGGCTTCAGGATCACGGTGTAGATCACCGCGTAACCCACAAAGGTGGCAAAGGTCAGCCACATGGTGATCGGGTTGACCCACACATACAGCAGCACCGAGCCCGCCGTGCACAGCAGGGCCGAGAACACCAGCGACTGGCGGTCGCTCAACTCACCCTTGGCGGTGGGGCGCCAGGCCGTGCGCTTCATCTTGGCATCGATGCCTTTTTCGACCAGGCAATTGAAGGCCGCTGCCGCGCCCGCCACCAGCCAGATGCCCAGCGAAGCCACCGCGGCCAGGCCCACATCCGACAGACTGGGCACACCCGGCACGGCCAGCACCATGCCGATCAAGGCACAGAACACGATCAGTTGAACCACCCGGGGTTTGGTCAGCGCATAGAACTGCCGCGCCAGGGAGGGGTAGGAAACAGAAGGGGCGACGCTCATGCAGACAGTCTCGATGCGCTCAGGGATACAGAAGAGGAAAAAGCACCACGGGGGCTGCTGAGGGTCAGCACCCGAGTCAACACCAGGGCCAGGGCGGCGGCACCGCCGGTGTGGGCCACGGCGGCCACCAGCGGCCAGCCCAGCACCACGTTGCTCAAACCCGTCAGGGCCTGCAACAGCAACAGCGCAGCCAACCAGCGTGCCTGCCCCCGCAAGGCGGGAACCCGCCACAAGCGCCAGCTCAGTGCGCCCAGGCAGAGGAACACCACGCCCGCGAACAGGCGGTGGGCAAAGTGGATGGCGGTGAGGGCGGCAAAGGCGAGTTGCTCGCCATTGGCCAGTTGGCCCAGCGGGCGCCACAGTTCAAAGCCGCCCGTCCAGTCCATCTCGGGCCACCATTGGCCCTGGCATTGGGGAAAGCTGCTGCAGGCCAGCACGGCGTAATTGGTGCTGACCCAGCCGCCCAGCAACACCTGGGCCGTCAGCAGCAGGGCCGCAGCCCCCGTGAGCAGGTACAGGCCCGGTGACACCGACACGGGCCGCAGCGTGCCCTCGGCCAGGCCCTGGCGCGCCACCTGCACGGCCAGCAGCACCAGCAACACGAGACCGCCGGCCAGGTGCAGGGTGACGATGGCTGGGAACAGCTTCATGGTCACGGTCAGCGCCCCGAAAGCGCCTTGCAGACAGACCCAGAGCAGGGTCAGCACAGGCCAGCCCAGACCCGGGCCACGCCGCCCCTGGCGGCGCATCTCGCGCCGGCGGCGCCAAGCCAGGGCCAACTGGACCACGATCAAGGCCCCCACGCCTGTGGCAAGGTAGCGGTGCACCATCTCCACCCAGGCCTTGCCGTGGGTGACGGGGCCGGTGGGCATGGCCTGCTGGGCCTGGGCAATCGGCGCCTGCGCCCCCAGGGGGCTGGCGTGCCCGTAGCAGCCCGGCCAATCGGGGCAGCCCAGGCCTGAGTCGGTGAGGCGGGTGAAGGCGCCAAACAAGACCAGGTCAAAGGTGAGAAACAAGGTGACCAGGGTCAGGGCCTGCAAGCGCCCCTGCGGGTGGCTGCCGCGGTGGCGCAGCCACCACCACAGCAAGGGGCCGGACGCGACCAAGGCCCCCATGAGCATCACCTGCAACAGGGGCGACAGGTCGTAAGCGGGCACAAGCGTGTTCATGGTGTCAGCGCCCTGCCTCGTCCCAGCTGGCCGAGGCGCGCATCAGGCGCTCCAGATCGCGCTTGGCCTTGGCGGCGCCGGCCAGGTCCAGCTTGGCCGGGAATCGCATCATCCAGTGGCCCATCGGGTCGACCAGGTACAGGTGGTCGGCCAGGGCCTGACCGGCGGCGGGGCTGAGCCAGGCATTCAGGCCCTCGGGGGGCACACGCAACACGGTGGCCTGGGCCAGGGCGGGCAACAGCGCCGGGCGCACCGGGGCCTGGTCGGGCACCAGCCAGACCCAGTCCAGCCGGTCCTTGTCCTTGCCCAGGCTCTCGCGCAACTGGCGCTGCAGGTACAGGTGCTTTTCGCAGGCCTCGTCACAGGCACCGCCCGCCACGCTGATCAACAGCCACTGCCCCTTGAGCGATGGCAGCGCCACCGGCTGAGCATCGAGGCCCTGGGTCGTGAACGCGGGCAGCTCACGCTGGGGCTCGATCAACTCGCCATAGCTCTTGTGGGCGCTGGGGCGGATCACGTAGTAAGTGAGGTAAGAGGCCAGCACCGGCGCCGCACAAACCAGCAGCACGGCCAGCATCTTCAGGCGGCCCAGGCGCGTGCGCGCACCGTCGGTGCCCGCCATCTGCTCGGGCGTGGGCATCGAATGCACCGTCATGCCCAGCGGCGAGTCGGGCAGGTGCTGCAGGTGCGACTGAGGCGGCAGATCAGGACGAGCGGGATGTGCGTCGGACAATTTGGAACCAGACATAAAGAGTGACCATCAGCGCGCTGAGGCCGAACCATTGGAATGCGTAACCGTAATGTTTCTCGGTGCCGGCACCGGGTTCAAACCAGTCGCGCTGCAAGCCGTCCGAACTGGCATCGATCTGAACCACGGAACCCGCCTGCAAGCGCAGCCCGATCTCTTCGCTGAAAGCATTCAGGTCGAGATTTTGCCGGATGCGGGAAGACCCCTCGGTGGCAGCGGCCGTCCCCAGCTCCAGCAGGCGGGCCGGGGGGGGCGCCACCCGCCCCAGCAGGTTGACCTCGCCCGATGGGGTCTGCACCTCCGGCACACGGGCCCGGTCCTGGAAGTTGCGTGGCACCCAGCCCCGCTGCACCAGCACCACGCCGGCCTTGCCGGGCAGGGCCAGGGGCGTCACCACAAAAAAGCCGGGGTGCCCGTTCATCTGACGGTTGTCAAGGTAAAGGGTGTGCTGCGCCAGCCACTGGCCGCGCAACGCCACGCGGCGGTAGTTCAGGTCTTGCCCGGTGCGGCTGGCCTGCAGCCAGTCCTGCCAGCTCAGCGGCGGCAAGGCCCCCTGACTCACCATGGCCTGGTGCAGCTGGTCTTTCTCGGCGGCGCGGCCCAACTGCCAGCGGCCCAGGGCCAACGTCAGCAGCACGCCCAACAGCGCCGCGGCCGTGATCAAGGCGAAGCGTTTGTTGAGCCGACCTTGGCCGGTGCCGTCGGGCCACGCAGCGGAGCGCTTCACGGGATAATCGCCTTCATGAAATACCTCGTCATTCTGGCTTTTGCCGCCATTTTGCTCAGCCTGGGAACGGCCCTGTTCTTCATGCTCAAAGGCAAGCGCCAGCCGGGCGAGAAACCGAACATGGCACGAGCGCTGGCGTTTCGCGTCGGCTTTTCCGTGCTGCTGTTCGCATGCATTCTGATCAGTTGGAAACTGGGCTGGATTCAGCCGACCGGCATCCCTGCCGGTCGTTGACCATCATAGGCGCAACGCGCCCGGCGCCTGGCCGGGCCAGCCCGGTCGCACCCCCACGTGCCCGTTGCTCATTGCCCAAGCGGCGACAAAAAAGCGCCTTACGGCGCTTCTTTGTCAGCTTGAGGGCTGGTCACATCCAGTAGACCAGCACGTACAGGCCCAGCCAGACCACGTCCACAAAGTGCCAGTACCAGGCAGCGCCTTCAAAGCCGAAGTGGCGCTCGGGCGTGAAGTGGCCTTTTTGCAGGCGCAGGGTGATGAAGAACAGCATCAAGGCCCCCACGAACACGTGGAAGCCGTGGAAGCCGGTCAGCATGTAGAAGGTGGAGCCGTAGACGCCCGAGCTGAGCTTGAGGTTCATCTCGCTGTAGGCGTGCATGTATTCATAGCCCTGCACGAACAGGAAGACCACGCCCAGCAGCACGGTGGCCCACATGAACAGAATCGTCTTGCTGCGCTGGCCAGCCTGCATGGCGTGGTGAGCGATGGTCAGCGTGACACCCGAGGTGAGCAGCAGTGCGGTGTTGATCGTGGGCAGCCAGAACGGGGTCATGGTCTGGAAGGCATCGATGGTGCCGGCCGGCGACGCGGTGGCCCCAGGCACGGTGCCCGGCCAGGCGGCCTGGAAACCGGGCCACAGCAGAGCGTTCTCGAGGTTGCCCAGTGCCGGCACGGAGTGGGCGCGGGCCCACCACAGAGCCGAGAAGAAAGCGCCGAACAGCATCACCTCGGAGAAGATGAACCAGGTCATGCTCCAGCGGTAGGACAGGTCGATCTTGTGACCGTATTGGCCGCCTTCGCTCTCGGCAATGGCGTCGCGGAACCATTGGTAAAGCACCACAAACCACCACAACAAGCCAAAGGCCAGGGAGTATTGACCCCAATCGCCGCCATTGATCCAGTTGGACGCGCCGAGGATCACAAAGAACAGGCCGATCGCCCCCAGCACGGGATGCCGTGACTCGTGAGGAACGAAGTAATAAGGGGCTCCACCATGCGTTGTCGAACTCATTTTTGCTCCTGTCTCTCTCTAACTCTGATTGAATTTCTGGAACAAGCCATGTCAGTCACTGAACCACCCAGTGCACCAGGGCAATCAAGCCCAGCACAAACAGGAGAGCCCCAGCCAGACCGACGGCAAGGATGTGGAAGATGTTGAGCTTGGCGGTGTCTTCCTGGTAGTCGCTGTTCTTGCGAATGCCCACGAAAGACCACGCCACCGCCTTGACGGTGCGCAGCCAGGACCCTTTGCGTTGCCGCGGCGACGGGGTGTTCAGTGGCTGATTCATGATCCGGCACCCACAGCAGGAACAGCCGCCACAGGGACTGAAGGGACTGCGGGCAACACAGGCACCTGGGCCGCCTGGCCGTCGGGTGCCGGCGGCGTCTTGCCCCCCACCTCAAAGAAGGTGTAGGACAAGGTGATGGTGTTCACGTCCTTGGACAGCTTGGGGTCGATCACGAAAGCCACCGGCCACTGCTTCTTTTCGCCGGGCTCCAGGGTGTACTGGTTGAAGCAGAAACACTCCACCTTGTTGAAGTAGGGTGCTGCCTGCCGCGGTGCGTAGCTGGGGATGGCCTGGGCCGACATGCGGCGGTCCTGTACGTTCTGAAACTCGTACATGACCGTGGTCAACTCACCCGGGTGAACCTGCAGCGAGTTCTGGGCCGGCTTGAACTGCCAGGGCCCGCGCGAGTTGGCATCGAACTCGACCGTGATGGTGCGGCTGGTATCCACCTGGGTGTTGGCCGGCAATTTCACGTTGCGCCCGGTGGGCCCGCCACCCGGCACCTCGCGCTCGACCAGGGCCAGGATGTTGATGCCCGTGGCCTCGCAGATGGCCTTGTACATGGGCACCAGGGCATAGCCGAAGGCGAACATGCCTGCCACCACGACGGCCAGCTTGCCAACCATGCGGGTGTTTTCAAGGCGGCTCATGCGAGTCCGTTCAGTGCGAGAGCAAGACCATCTTGGCCATGAACCCGATGAAGAACACCGCGGCCACAGAGGCCAGGATCAGGCCCAGGCGCAGGTTGCTCTTCTTTTGTTCGGGGGTCATGGTGCGGATCAGGTCAGTGGATGGGCTCAACCGATCACGCGCGATGCGGTGGCATCGAGCTTGGGCGGGTTCTCAAAGGTGTGGAAAGGTGCCGGCGATGGCACTTCCCACTCCAGGCCTTCAGCGGCTTCCCAGGGCTTTTGCGAGGCCTTGTCGCCCTTGCCCATCATCACCGGCAGCACGATGAACACAAAGAAGTACACCTGGGCAATACCGAAGGCAAAGGCACCGACCGAGGCCACGGCATTGAAGTCGGCGAACTGCATAGGGTAGTCGGCGTAGCGACGGGGCATGCCAGCCAAGCCCAGGAAGTGCATCGGGAAGAAGGTGACGTTGAACGCGATCAGCGACCACCAGAAGTGGATCTTGCCGCGGGTTTCGTTGTACATGAAGCCGGTCCACTTGGGCGACCAGTAGTAGAAGCCGGCGAACAGCGCAAACAGCGAACCGGCCACCAGCACGTAGTGGAAGTGGGCCACCACGTAGTAGGTGTCTTGCAGCTGGATGTCGATCGGCGCCATGGCCAGCATCAGGCCCGTGAAACCGCCCATGGTGAACACAAAGATGAAGCCCACCGAGAACAGCATCGGGGTTTCGAAGGTCATCGAACCCTGCCACATGGTCGCGATCCAGTTGAAGATCTTCACGGCGGTGGGCACGGCGATCAGCATGGTGGCGTACATGAAGAACAGCTGGCCCGTCACCGGCATGCCGGTGGTGAAC
>Ga0066477_1000060_pt1 | contig 37246 bp, 26 predicted proteins | sample LakWasM115_HOW13_2_FD_59554 | JGI IMG/M metagenome (GOLD analysis project Ga0066477, IMG submission 59554) | Freshwater sediment methanotrophic microbial communities from Lake Washington under simulated oxygen tension - Sediment Metagenome 115_HOW13 | ecosystem: Environmental > Aquatic >...
CCAGGTGGTGGACCTGCACGGTGGGGCGTTTCCGCGCAGCGCCGAGCTGCTGGCCACCTTACCGGGCATCGGCCGTTCGACAGCGGCGGCCATCGCCTCCTTCTGCTTTGAAGAGCGGGTGGCGATCCTGGACGGCAATGTGAAGCGGGTGCTGACCCGGGCCCTGGGCTTTGGCGACGACCTTGCTGTGGCGGCCCATGAGCGCCGCCTGTGGGCCCTGGCCACCGATTTGGTGCCCGATGCGCCCGAAGGCAGCCCCGATCCGGGCCGCTCACCCGACATGCCGGCCTACACCCAGGGCCTGATGGACCTGGGCGCCACGGTCTGCACCACGCGCAAGCCGGCTTGCCTGCTGTGCCCGCTGCAGGCCGCCTGCAAGGCCCAGGCCGAGGGCGAGCCCGAGCGTTACCCGGTGCGCACCCGCAAACTCAAGCGGCGCGCCGAGAGCTGGTGGCTGTTGTGGCTGGTGGGCCCGGAGGGCCAGGTGTGGTTGCAGCGGCGCCCGCAAAAAGGCATCTGGGCCGGGCTGGAGTGCTTGCCCGTGTTTGACAGCGAGGCCGCTCTGCCGGCCAGCCCGGCCGGCCTGTCGGTGCAGGCGCTGCCGGCTTTTCTGCATGTGCTCACCCACCGTGATCTGTACCTGCACCCGGTGCAATGGCGTTGCACGCAGGCCGATCAGCCCCCTGTGCCGGGCCTGGAAGGGCGCTGGGTGGCCGAGGGCGACTGGCCCGCCCTGGGTCTGCCGGCGCCGGTGCGGCGCTTGTTGGAGGCGCAGTGATGCCGTGACTGGGTGACTCAGTGGCTGTCGAGTTCGCGGTGCCGGGTCAGGGTGACCCAGTCGGCCGCGAAATGCCGTGACAGCTGCTCAACCAGGTACACCGAGCGGTGCTGGCCCCCGGTGCAGCCCACGGCCACGGTGACGTAGCTGCGGTGATCGCTGGCCATGGAGGGCAGCCAGTTGGCCACAAATTCGGCCACCTGGCGCTGCATCTCCAACACCGGAGGGCTGGCGGCCAGGTAGTCGGCCACAGGCTGGTCTTTACCGGTGAGGGCGCGCAGCTCGGGCTCGTAGTGCGGGTTGGGCAGCATGCGCACGTCGAACACAAAATCGGCATCGACCGGAATGCCGCGCTTGAACGCAAACGACTGGAACACCAGCGTCAGCTGGCTGGCCGGCGCCGAGACCAGGTCCTTGACGTGGCGCTGCAACTGGGCCGCCCGGATGAAGCTGGTGTCGATCACATGGGCCTGCTCACGCAGGTCGGCCAGCAGCTCGCGCTCCAGTTCGATGGCCTGCACCAGGGCGCGCTCTTGCGTGGCGCCCTGCGACAACGGGTGGCGGCGGCGCGTCTCGGAGTAACGCCGCACCAGGATGTCGGTGGTGGCATCGAGAAACAGTGGCCGCACCGTGATGCCCGCGTCGCGCAGGGCGCGCAGCTGCTGCGGCACCTGGGGCAGCGAGGTGGCGCTGCGCACATCCATGGCAATGGCCAGCTTGTGGGCGTGGTGGGCCTGCTCCAGGGCCACCAGGGGTTGCAGCAACTCGGGGGGCAGGTTGTCCACGCAGTAGAAGCCAGCGTCTTCGAGTGCGTGCAGCGCCACAGATTTACCCGAGCCGGACATGCCGGTGATGAGGACGATTTCCATGTGTCAGGCCCTTTTCTTGCGCGCCACAGGCGCAGCGGCGGCCATGGGCTCAGGCAGTGCGCCCGGCGGCACCCGGTCCAGCATCTCGCGGGCGTGGGCCAGCGAGGCGGCCGACTGTGCGTCACCGCCCAGCATGCGTGCCACCTCCTGCACACGGGCGTCGGCGCTGATGGGGGCCACGCTGCTGCGGGTGCCTTGGTCCCCCGACAGCTTGGACACCTGCAGGTGCTGGTGCGCATAGGCGGCCACCTGGGCCAGGTGGGTCACGGCCAGCACCTGCCGGTCTTGCCCCAGTTGGCGCATCAGCTGGCCCACGGTTTGCGCCACGGCGCCGCCCACACCTGAGTCCACCTCGTCGAAGATCAGCGTCTGGGCCTGGCCCAGGCGGCTGGTGGTGACGGCGATCGCCAGGGCAATGCGCGACAGCTCGCCGCCCGAGGCCACTTTGCCCACCGGCCGCGGCGTGGTGCCGGCATGCCCGGCCACCAGAAACTCGACGTCTTCGAGCCCGCTGGCGCCAGGGCTGGCGGCTGTGGGCAGGGCCACCTCGAAGCGGCCCCCCTTCATGCCCAGCGATTGCATGGCGGTGGTGATGGCCCGCGAAAGCTGCGGCGCGGCCACGGCACGCTGGCGCGAGACCTGCCGCGCTTCGGCCAGAAAGGCTTTTTCGGTCTGCGCGGCGGCGCTTTCAAGCTTGTCGAGATCGGCCGCGGCGTCCAGCGTCTGCAACTCGCGCTTCCAGTCGGCCAGCAGGGCAGGCAGGTCGGCCGGGGGGCGCTTGTAGCGCCGGGCCAGGCCCATCCACAGGGTCAGGCGCTGGTCGAGTTCGGCCAGGGTGTCGGGGTCGAGGTCGGTGCGGCGCAGCCAGCTGTTGAGCGAGTGGGCCGCATCTTCAGCCTGGGCCAGGCTGGAGGCCAGCACATCGGCAATGGCCTTGAACTCGGGCTCGAGGTGTTCATGGTCTTGCAGGCGGGCCTGGGCGCGGGCCAGCAGGGCCAGGGCACCAGCGTCTTCGGCTTCCAGGGTTTCGATGGCGCCCTGGGCGGCCTCCAGCAAGGTGTGCATGTGGGACAGGCGGGTGTGCTGATTGCTCAGTTCATCCCACTCATCGGCCCCAGGGGCCAGCTTGTCCAGTTCGCCGATCTGCCAGGTCAGGCGTTCGCGCTCGCGCAGCAGGGTGGCCTGGGCGGCGCGGGCGTGCTCCAGTGCGCTCAATGCTGTGCGCCACTGTTGCCAGCTGCTTTGCATGGCTCGGGTGCCGATCTGGGCATAGGCATCCAGCAGGCTGCGCACCGACTCGGGCCGGGTCAGGCTTTGCCAGGCGTGCTGGCCGTGGATGTCGAGCAGCAGGTCGCCCAATTGGCGCAGTTGGGTGGCCGTGGCGGGGGTGCCATTGATCCAGGCGCGGCTCTTGCCCTGGGTGTCCACCGTCCGGCGCAGCAGCAGGCTGTGGTCGTCGCCCTCCAGGGCGGCCTCTTCGAGCCATTGGCGCACCTCGGGCGTCAGGTCGAACTCGGCACACAGGTCGGCACGGGCGGCGCCGTCACGCACCACCGTGGCATCGGCCCGGGCGCCCAGCGTCAGCTGCACGGCGTCGATCAGGATCGACTTGCCGGCGCCGGTCTCGCCGGTGAGCACCGTGAAGCCCTGCGCCAGGTCCAGTTCGAGTTGCTCCACGATCACGAAGTCGCGAAGGGCTATGCGTTTGAGCGCCACAGTCAGGAACCTCCCTCGTTCCAGTGCATTTTCTTGCGCAGGGTGTCAAAGTAGCTCCAGCCGCGCGGGTGCAGAAACCGGGCCCGGTGCACCGAGCGGCGCACGATGATCCGGTCGCCCAGCATCAGCGAGGCCAGCGATTGCATGTCGAAATTGGCGCTCACGTCGCGCCCGCTCACGATCTCGATCGCCACCTCGCCCGTGTCGGCCAGCACGATGGGCCGGTTGGAAAGGGTATGAGGGGCAATCGGCGCCAGGATCCAGCCCGGGATGGACGGGTGCATCAAGGGCCCGCCGGCCGACAGCGCATAAGCGGTCGAGCCGGTGGGCGAGGCGATGATCAAGCCGTCAGCGCGCTGGTTGGCCACAAAATGACCGTTCACCTCCACCCGCAGCTCGACCATGCCCGAAGTGCCGCCCCGGTTGACCACCACATCGTTCAGGGCCAGGGCATCAAACACCACATGGCCGTCGCGCATCACCTGTGCGTGCATCAGGCTGCGGTGGTCTTCTTCGTACTCGCCACGCAGCATGGGGCGCAGCGTGGTCTGGTAGTTTTCGAGGGGGATGTCGGTGATGAAACCCAGCCGCCCCTGGTTGATGCCGATCAAGGGCACACCATGGCAGGCCAGCCTGCGGCCTATGCCCAGCATGGTGCCGTCGCCACCCACCACCAGGCACAGATCGCAGCGCGTGCCGATTTCTTCGACGTTGAGCGTGGCGTAAGAGCCCAGGCCCGTGTTAGCCTGGGTCTCGCTTTCCAGCACCACCTCACAGCCTTGACGGGCCAGAAAATGCGCGATGTCATCCAGCACCTGACGCGAATTGACGGCATTGGCGCCAGGCCCATGAGTCTGGTACTTGCCGATCAGGGCAACGTGGTGGAATTTGGACTTCATTCGATAAATTACATCATTAAAATCGCGCCATGCTCGATGACCGTTCCAAGTTGTTGTTGAAAGCTCTGGTCGAGCGCTACATTGCCGACGGCCAGCCGGTCGGCTCACGCACGCTGTCCAAGGCCTCGGGCCTGGAATTGTCGGCCGCCACCATCCGGAACGTCATGTCCGACCTCGAGGATCTGGGCCTGATCGCCAGCCCCCACACCTCGGCCGGTCGCATCCCCACGGCGCGGGGTTATCGGCTGTTCGTGGACACCATGTTGACAGTGCAGCGTGAACAATTGTTGACGCCCCAACTGGCCCCCGAGCAACCCCAGAAGGTGATCGCCAACGCCGCCCACCTGCTGTCCAACCTGTCTCAATTTGTCGGTGTCGTGATGGCACCCCGGCGCACCTCGGTGTTTCGCCACATTGAGTTTCTGCGCCTGTCCGACCGCCGTCTGCTGGTCATCATCGTCTCGCCCGACGGTGATGTGCAGAACCGCGTCATCTTCACCGAGGCCGACTACACCCAGTCTCAGCTGCTGGAGGTGGCCAACTTCCTCAACGCCAACTATGCGGGCCTGGCCATCGAGCAGGTGCGCGAACGGCTCAAGGGCGAGGTTGAAAGCCTGCGCGCCGAAATCGCGGCCCTCATGCAGGCCGCCGTCAATGTCAGCTCGGATGCCCTCACCCAGGCCCAGGATGAGGTGGTCATCTCGGGCGAGCGCAACCTGCTGTCGGTCAGCGATTTTTCGGGCGACATGGGCCACCTGCGCCGGGCCTTTGACCTGTTCGAGCAGAAAACCCAGCTCATGCGCCTGCTCGACATCTCCAGCCAGGCCGACGGCGTGAGCATCTTCATCGGCGGCGAAAGCAAGACCGTGCCCTTCGAAGAACTCTCGGTTGTCAGCGCTCCCTACGAAGTTGATGGCCAGATCGTCGGCACCCTCGGCGTCATCGGCCCCACCCGCATGCCCTACGACCGCATGATCCAGATCGTCGACATCACGGCGAAATTGGTCACCAACGCCCTGAGCCACAACAAGTAGCCTCTTACAATACAAAGATCCTGACCCGGTCTCGGGCTCAGGTTGGGGGGCGTTAGCTCAGTTGGTTAGAGCAGAGGACTCATAATCCTTTGGTCGCGGGTTCAAGTCCCTCACGCCCTACCAAGCTGCATAAGGAAATCCCGCTATTTAAACGATAGCGGGATTTTTGTTTTCTGGGGTTGTGTAGCCACTGTGTAGCCAAATTCCGAGTGTTGTTGTGCCTAGCGAAGGTCATAAAGCCCGGCTTCACGCCGGGCTTTATGACGTAAGGTCGGGGTGCATCTTGGTCTTCGGACGCCTTGCCGCGGTTTGTTTCGATGGACCGGTGTGCAGCGATGGCCGCCATTCAGCAGCTTTCGCTGAACAACGGCTGTTATTCCCTTAGCGACCGGTGATCACTTAAATTTGCGGATCGTGGGTCAATCTGGGACTAGGACGTAGACGGGCATATAGCTGCCGCCTCCGCCGATAAATCCAACGCCAGGTATCACTCGGTGGGCATGTCGGACATCTCGGATCGCTCGCATTGCATCACGCCAAATCAGCACCGATGCGGCGGCTACAGCGTCACCTACGTCGTCGAGCTCCCAGGACGGCAATTGGCATCCGTCGAGGGGTTCCGGCTGGATACCTGGCCTTGAAAGGTGAGCTTTGAAATGCGTGTCTTGATGCGGCAGTCCCGCGAGGGGGAACCAGTAGGTTTGAAAATTGCGCCCGAGTTCGAAGAGGTCACTGACCGCCGGGAAGGCTGCGACGCTCGGTAAACCGTGCAGGACTGCACGGTCCGCGAACTCGAACAGCTCACGGTTGATTTTCCCAAGCATGTTCCGACCATCTAGAACCTTGGGCCGTCGAGCGAACACTACCAACACCCGGAACCGCTGACTGGCATGCCGCTCCTGTGCAGCGCTGCTTCCTTCGCGCGTCGCCCAAAAGTACATCGGCACAGCAGCACCGAACCTCTGCCTAAGGTACGCGAGGAGTGGTGGCAGGATGGCGTACTCCGCCGTCCGCTCGGTGAAGATGCTCGACATAGTTTCAGGTTGGCAAGGCGCATTGGAGGTACTCACGAGCGCCACTGCGCAGGCGCAATTGTCCGATACGGCACATCGCGGTCAGAGCGTGTTCTTTCCTAGGTCGCTTCACGTCCGATTCTGTTATCTTTGGTTACAAAAGTCTACGTTCCTCTCCTTGGTATTCCAAGGCAGGAAATTCAAAAGCGCCAAGGAGGCTTGCCGTGCCGAGAGATTCGCTACAGCTTCGCGACGACTTGGTCGCGTGCCTGCCGAGCCTTGTGATCGACAGGCCGCTCGCCGAGTCGGGGCAGCGCGTTGTGTATTTGGCGCACTTCGTTGATGCCAGCATTCCGGCAGACGTCCTGCCTCCAGACGGGGATGATCCAGATCAGAGGCCGTTCCTCCACGGCTGGGAAACATGGGGCGGAATTGTCGTGAAGGTGGTGTCCGGGGCGGACAACACCGCCCTGGCCAGACTTCAAGCTGAAACAGCCATCCTCGAAGATGTCAGACCCGCCAGCTTCCCGAAGCTGTTGTTCTGCAACCTGTTCACAGAAAACCCGGTCACCGATGAACGCCTTGCTGAGCGGCTGTACGTCTCGATCGAAGAGTTCGTCGATTCGACACCGCTTTGCGACATGGCCGACAGGTACAAAGGTGATGAGAGGGCCATTGCGACGCTAGCGCTGGGAATCTCCAACGCGCTGCTGCCACTGTGGGTTCATCATCGCAAGTTCGTGCATCGCGATATCAAGCCTGCGAACTTGCTGATCTGCCCCTCAGGTGAAGTTATGGTCATTGACCTTGGGATCGTGCGAGAGACTGGTGTACCCGGGGTCACGCATGACGGCCCTGGTCCTGGCCCGTTCACCCCAGGGTATGGCGCACCCGAGCAGATGGCCAACGAGAAGGAGGCGGTGACCTTCAAGACGGACTTCTTCTCTATTGGCGTGGTCATGTACCGGCTCATGGCCGGCGTAGAACCCTTCGCCTCAAAGCCGGGCATGCAAATGCACGAAATCATGATTGCTGCGGCCGGGTACGAACCTCCGCCGTTGGAGGCAGTCGCGGGCGCGTCACGGGCTTTTTCTGACTTCGTGGCTAAAGCAATGATGAAGGTGCCGTGGCAGCGGCAGCGCACTCCAGCGCTGTTCATCGAAGAACTTCAGGCAATACTGGCGAACTAACAGAGGAGCACAAATGGCGCTGGGACTACTTCATCAGGTCGGGCACAACAGCAACTGGAATGTCGAATCGTTCCAGACGGACGGGTGTGGTGACGGCCTGATCCTGAGTCCACTTCACCAGGCGAAAACCACGGTGGAAAAGCTGCCGCTTGCGACTCGCTCGGTGTCGATCTTCGACCCCCAGTTCTATCTTCCCAGCTCGCGCAAGCCAAAGCTTCTGACTTATCCCTTCTTCCCGGAACAGGTCGATGGGGGGTTTCAGACTGCTACATTCGTTGCGCACGCCTCTGAGGTTGCCAAAGCCTGCATCGATTTTCAGATCGACCAAGGATTCAGAAAGGTCGTCGTGCCCACTAGGTACATCAACCAAATGTATCCCTCGTACTTCGACCAACAGCGGATGTTCACCATTGACGCTTTCATGGAGCACGCAGGCACCCACCCTCTGTGCCTGTCTGTGGCACTCACGGCACCCATGATCCAGGACGCGGACTGGCGCCGACGCGTCCTGAACTGGATTACCTCGTTCCCGAATGTGGACGAGGTCTATGTAATGTACGAGCATGAGCGCAACACCAAACAGATTCAAGACGCGCAGTTCCTGACCGACTGCATGGCGTTCTGCTCCGATGTACTGAACACCGGTCTAGGCCTAGTTTTGGGCTACACAAATACTGAGGGGCTCCTCTACTCTGCGGCCGGTGACCTCACCATCACTATGGGCGCGTTCGAGAACACCCGCATCTTCTCGGTTGACAAATTCCTTGAATCGGAAGGGGAGCGGCGCGGCCCCAAGGCGCGGATCTACCTTGCCGGATTGCTTAACTGGGTGCAGTTCGAGGATGCCAAGCGAATCCGTGACCGGGCGCCGCGCGTTTGGCAACAGGTCTATCGGGCGACGCCCTGGGCAGATGAGGCATTGGCTCGCTTGGTCGAGCCGACGTTCAATCAATCGCCGCTATATAAGCACTACTTCCGCAACATGCAAGACCACGTCGACGAGCTTCGCGCTCTATCTCTCGCTGAGCGTCGAGCATTGCTCATTCGCAAGGTCGAAGCTGCGTTGGCGGCCTACAGAGAAATCGACCATGCGGGCGTGTCGCTTGAGAAGCATGGGCAAGCTGGCCACCTGCAGGAATGGCGACGGGTGCTAAATGGCGCCTGAAACGATCTTGCGGGTAAGGGTGCGGGTCGATAGCACCGACTGCGCCTGCCATCGCTTTGCGAGGCTCATAGGGCCTTGCGTTGCGGCGGCGTGGTGAATGAACAGGCCTCGCCCGCGCTCGACGGAAGCGAGACCCACGCCGGCGACTCGAAAACGCTCCAACTGAGCAATGGCCGGCCTGGCGAAAGCGTGGTCTAGTACGACCCAGGACTCATCCGCGAACTGCAGATTTCTGTAGGCCTGGACCAGCACACGCTGCCAGTCACTTATTTTGGCTTCGACAGCGATGAGCCGCTCGAACGGAGGCGTTCGAAGGCCCGAGATGGTCAACGAATCCTTCGACTGCGCTGCGACGCCCGCTGCTAACAGTTGCGCTACGACTCTTTGCGCAGCGCCTTCGGACGTGCCCAGAAAGGCTGCTAGCTCGGCGCGGCTCTTGATAGCGTCACCTACGCCTTGTTTGAGGAGAACGGCGAGGCGAGGTGGAACCATCGCGGCAGCTCGAAGTGCTTTGGTACTACGCGGTGATCGCTTGGCTAGAACAAGGTCAGCAACGCCCACCCCGGCATCCACCTCTAACTCCACTCGATATTCATGACGCTTTGCGCGCGCTACACAGGCGATGATGTCCTTTACAAGGGCCGCTTCCGATTCAAATCCAACGCATCTCACGTCTTTGTGCTCATTCTCTTGTGTTGTTACTCACCACGGTGCTCCTGCGCCATCCTCGCCGAGCACTCGCGCACCTCGGACGAGAACTTATTCGAGTTGCTCATGGCTCAATCCTCTCAGAAGCTTGGGCCTCCTCAAAACCCGGGGGCGATTCAGTTTGGGGCAACTATGCATGCGATAGTCCCAAGCTGTGTTTTGCGGCACCCCAGTTCGGGGCGTCTTCGATGCTCACAGCCGCAAAGTCAGCGGCGATGTCTTCCTGAAGGTGGCGGGTGTTTGGCGCGAAGTATTCCCTGGTGTTCGACGAGGCAAAGACGATGGGGACTGTCATCCCGGCGGCCCGCAGCTGGCTCGCTGTCTCGATATAGGCCTCGACGATCACACAGTCCTTCATTGATTCCTTGCCGCGTCGCGCAGGCGTGCGAGGCTCATTGACACGCCTGAGTGCCCTACTGGCCACGCCATCATTGTGCGGCACTACCTGGGCAACCTGTAGCCACCGGTCCAGCACCGGCCTGGCCCGGCGGACGTGGCCATCTAGATGAAGGACCTGCAGAGGCCCTTGGGCTCCATAAGCCTCAGCCACATCGTGGATGCGCTGCGTCTGGGCAAGGAATTTCTCCAAAGCGGTTCGCGCCTCTTGCTCAACGTTCGCTGCGTTGCCTGCGATCTCCAAGCTAACTTGCTCGGCCATGAGCACGGTCAGGCCGCAGCCCACTTCGACCATCGCGAGGAGGGCCAGCCCTGCGTTGACGTCCGCAGGTGTGACACTCTCGCGAGTGATGTCGCGAACAACATCAAGCACCGTGCACGTGTCCACGCATAGCACTGGTAACCCCATTCCCACCAGACGGGAGATTTCTCGGGAGCTCAAACTCATGAGCGCGAATGGTCGTATTGCTCAAGGAGGCCGAGGGCGAATTCATAGTCGATCGCTAGTTCGTGGGCCTTGTCTTCGGACCAATGCTCCACTTCGACCAGCCAACGAACGAGCTGATCAGTGTCCGGGCGCTTCGATGCATGGTGTGTCGCGATCAGGAAGGCGTGCCACCGATCTCGGTCCATGGGATGCGCAGCCCCCGTGGACTTGTTGGCCAAGCGCGAGAAGCGCCTCAGCGCGGCAGCAGGTTCTGCGTCGAGCCAGTCGTCCAGAGACTGATTGGGCGAGGACAGCTCCACCTCGAAGCCACCGGTACGGGCTGCAGGCTCCACGATCTTGGCCACGAAGTCGCGCAGGATCGCGTTGTACTTGGTGATACCCAGTTCGCCGACGTTTCGGGGCACGATATTGGAAACTTTGTAACCCTCCCCCTCCTGCCAGAGTACCAGCCCGGACTCGTCGACATCATCAAATGCGTCCCGGACTAGAACTATCGCATCCTCGTCGTCGGCCGCATGGTCTCGGATGTCTTCTTCTCGCTCCGAGTCATGGCGCCACGGCACCTGGATGTGCGCCAGGATAGTCGTGCGAACCAAGCTCGCCGATGTGCGACTTTTGAGGTGTAGGTTCTGAAAGATCTCGATACTCTTGTCCGTCATCTCGGTATGGCCGTTGTAGGTTGTAGGTTGTAGGGAGAAATGGAGAATAGCTGACCACGCGCCTTCCACATTTTTCCATAGCGAGCAGCACCTGGTCCCTTGATGACCTACGGACCATGCCGCCCTCCACATCGGCGGCGGACAATGCCCGCTTGCGGAAAGAACGGACGGATCACGGAGTGAGATCGATTGACAGCTGCCAGTCTGAGCGGTCCGCAGCCGCGGGAGTCGGCTCTGCAGCGGTTGAGGTCCTGCACCTCGGTGGGGCCGATATCTGGTATCCATCGCTTTGCGATCGCTGGATACGCCAAATCTGATTGCGCGCAGGTGGTCGCGCGCATTGATTTGCTACCATTAAAAGGTGCCGGTCTGCGCATTGCAATTTCGACGGTAGATCTGGCGCGCATAAACAATAAATGGTCACCAGGGAGCGGGTCGAATGCATATTGAAAGTGTCACCATCACCGGATTCCGGTGCTATGGCCCCGTCCCGACGGTCATCCATCTGAGCCCGGGCCTGACCGGGTTCGTCGGCGCCAATGCTTCCGGCAAGACAGCGGCACTGCAAGCCCTCATGCGCCTGTTCGGGGTGACCCGGGCATTGCGCACGGTCGTCTTGTCTGACTTCCATGTGCCACCCACCGAGACCGAGCGCCCCAAATCGCGGGCGCTGACCATCGATGTGCGGCTGAGTTTGCCGGAATTGGCGGACGGTAGCGCCACTGCGATAACCGTGGCGCCCGTATTTCGTCATGTACGGGTGGAACGGCCCGGAGGTACTCCGCTGTGCCGATTGCGGCTGCGCGCTCGCTGGGATGATGACGGTACGGCCGAAGGTACTGTCAGCCAAGAGCTGAGCTGGATCGGAACCTCCGAGCCGGTTGTCCCCGACGACCAATCTTTCCCCGTGGCGCCCACTGACCGTGGCTTGATCCAGTTGTTTTACACGCCGGCCAGTCGCGATGCCGCCACGCAGATCCGCGCCACGACAGGGGCTCTGGCCGCGCGTCTGCTCAGGGCGATCGATTGGTCGGCAGGGACGCAGTCTGCGGTCAACGCAGCCACGGAACAGCTGACGACCGCGTTTGGTGGCGAAAAGGCCATTCAGGCGATCAGCCAGTCGCTGTCCCAGCGTTGGGACTCCCTGCACGAGGGCGACATCGACTGCGCGCCAGAGCTCAGCTTGACGAGCCGACGCTTCGAGGAAGTCATCGCTCGCATCGGAGTGATGTTCAAGCGCGGCCCGGCAGGCCAGGACCGAGGGCTGGAGGCCTTGAGCGACGGGCAGCAGTCCCTCTTCTATTTTGCGCTAGCTGCGGCCGTGTTCGATGTGGAGCGGGCTGCGGTGGCCGGCCGGATCGAGGGGTTCCGATCCGAGGAACTCAGCGTGCCTGCCCTGACCCTCTTCGCGGTCGAGGAGCCGGAGAACCACGTGACTCCGTACTACCTCTCACGGATCCTGATGCAAATCCGCAGTCTCGTGCAGACTGGCGCTGGGCAGGCCTTCGTCAGCAGCCATGCGCCCTCCGTCCTCGGGCGCATCCCGCCCGAGGACGTGCGCTATTGCCGACGCGATAAGGCCAGCGGAACATCGACCGTGCAGCCCATTCCGTTGCCCGACGACAACGTCGAAGCGATCAAGTTCGTCCGCAATGCCTTCCTGGCCTTTCCGGAGCTGTACTTTGCGCGTTTCGTTCTGCTGGTCGAAGGCGACTCCGAGCGCATCGTGCTACCGAGGCTGGCCGAGGCCCTGGACCTCCTAGTCGATCCCTCCTTCGTGGCCATCGTGCCGCTCGGTGGTCGCCATGTGAACCACTTCTGGAGGCTGCTTAAGGGACTGCGCATTCCGTATGCGACGCTGCTCGACCTGGACCTAGGGCGCGACGGCGGTGGCTATGGCCGCGTCAAGAACGCGCTGCAGCAACTGCTTGCCCTGGGAACCCCGCGCGAGCGGATCCTGACTTTGTCTGACGACACGCTAGTGACTGATGAGCACCTGGCAACGATGGATACCTGGGACCAAGCCAATCTCGAAGGCTGGCTCGGATATCTCGAGCGCTCGTCTTCGGTCTTCTTCTCCTGGCCTTTGGATCTTGATCTGGCCATGCTGCAAGCCTTCCCGGTCGCCTATGCAGCCACCATCGAGGGGACTGGACCGCGTATGACCAACGAGGCCGCCGCCGAGGTAGTCCTGGGAACGGCGGGTCCCGGCCTGACCGGCTACACCGGCAACGCGCTGCCTTTCTGCGCCCACATGGCCGCCTATCGCTATCACTTCCTGACTCACAGTAAGCCCGCCACCCATCTGCGCGCCCTGACGCACATCGATCTGCCCGCATTGCGGGCCGGCATGCCACCGGTACTCCAGCGCGTGTTGAAGCACATCGCAGCCCAGGTGTCGCAGCTGTGAGCATGGCCTTGCCGCCCCTGCGCATCCCAGCGGCAGACTGGCTGCCGGTGGGCGTTGACAGCCTTGAACCTAATGCGCTGACTGTGGTGCGCTCCTGTGAGCACTGTTCGGTCCTCGCAGGACCGGGCGCCGGAAAAACGGAGTTGCTGGCGCAGCGGGCAGCCTTTCTCTTGCAGACGGGCGCCGCCCCCGCCCCGCAGCGCATCCTGGCGATCAGCTTCAAGCGCGACGCAGCGCGCAACCTGTCCCGACGCGTGCGCCAGCGCTGCCATGCGGATCAGGCCAACCGCTTTGACTCTCTGACGTTCGACGCATTCGCCAAAGGCCTTGTCGATCGCTTTGGCCAAGCACTGCCGGACCGCTGGCGGCCGACAGCCGACTACGGCATCTTGTTTCCGAAGAAGGCCTACTGGGTCGATTTCCTGCGATATGCGGGGCAGGCGCGGGACAACCCGTTCGGAGCCGCAGCCGTTCAGACCATCCCGGCCACCACGTTCGAGCGGCGCTATGTCCTGGACGGGCCCCTGCCGGAAGCCGGCTGGCCCACCATCACAGCCGGCCGCTGGGCTGGTCAGCGCTTTTGGGATCATCAGTTGCGCAGTGCCGAGCGCAGCTACTTGTCTTTCCCCATGCTCAGCCGCCTCGCCGAGCTCTTGGTCCGCATCAACGCAGCGGTACGCCATGCCCTGGCCTTGACCTATTCGCATGTGTTCATGGATGAATTTCAGGACACCACTCAAGCCCAGTTCGACCTGGTACAGACCATCTTCCTCGGCACCTCGACGGTCATGACGGCTGTAGGCGACAACAAGCAGCAGATCATGCGCTTCGCACTCGCAATGGATGACCCGTTCGGAGCCTTTGAGCGGTCCTTCGCGGCGAAGCGCATCCCGCTGCTCAGCAACTACCGCTCATCGCCCGAACTGGTCCGCATTCAGCACGTGCTGGCGCAGGCCCTGGACGCGAATGCAGTGCGCCCCGAATCCAAGGCCAAGGCAGTCATCCCCGATGCCTGCTGTTCCATCTGGGATTTCACCAGCACACGCGCGGAGGCCAGCACGCTCGCAGCCTACGTCGCAGCGCAAATACGCGAGCACGGCCTGCAGCCCACCGATTTCGTGTTGCTGGTCCGGCAGAAGGCCGAGGACTATGCCCAAGTGCTGACGCCCGCTTTCGCCGCCGCGGGCATCTCTGTCCGCAACGAAGCCGCTTATGTCGGCAGCCAGATGCTGCAGGAGTTGCTGACGGAGCCACTTTCGGAGTTGGTGCTCTTAATGCTACGCCTGGCCTGCGCCGCACGCGGTGGATCCAGCTGGAGCGAGGCCCAGCACGCGTTGGCCGAGCTGCGTGGAGTTGACGCCACCGATGATCGAGCCCGGCGCACGCTGGCCCGCGATCTGGACAGCTTCGCCGGTGGATTTCTTCGGCAGCATCCACAGCCCCCATCCACCGAAGCGCAAGCCCGGTCCATGGTCCAAGCTGTACTAGCCTTCCTGGATCCAAATGCCTTGGTCGCCGCGCACGCGCCCTATGGTCAGGGAAACTGGTTTGCCGAGGTGGAGAGCAGCGTCGTGCTGCACTTGCTGGCCAGCGCCGCGCAAGCACAGGACTGGCGTGCGGCACTGGACGCATATGAGGGCGCCAACGCGCTCCCCCTGATGACTCTGCACAAGAGCAAAGGTCTGGAGTACCACACCGTCATTTTCGTCGGGCTCGATGACGATGCCTGGTGGAGCTACACGCAGGATCCGGTCGATGCAACAGCCGGATTCTTTGTTGCATTCACCCGCGCCAAGCAGCGAGTCATCTTCACCTATTCGCCCGAGCGAGGCCGGCGAACGACAGTCGCGCCGCTTTACGAATTGCTCGACAAGGCCGGCGTACCGCTTATTGCGGTGGCGTAGCTCGAATTCAGGAAAGGAGGCATCCGCCATGATCCCGCCCAGCATCTCCACCTTCGGCGCTGCCCCGTCGATGGTGGGCTACCTGTACCAAGTCCGGCTCGCCCTGCTTTGGGCAATCCGGCGCAGCCGAACCAGCGATTTCGTTGTCAGCCTGGAGACACTGGACGACGTGAGTTTCGAGGTCGGTGGAGAACCGATGGCGGTGCTGCAGGCCAAACATTCGCTGAAGGCGCCTTCGAACCTGACTGATCTTAGCGCCGAGCTGTGGAAGACGCTGCGCGTCTGGGTGGTGGGTCTGGCCAGCGGCGAAATTCCGCTTGGCACAGCGCGCTTTCTGATCACCACCGCTGCGGCCGCGCCCGGAAGCGCATGCGCCGCCCTGCGTATCGAAGGCCGCGACCGCAACGTGGCTGAGGCCGCCAAGCGACTCAAGCATGCAGCGACCAGTTCCACCAACAGCGAGCTCAAGCCGGCTTTCGAGGCCTACCTCGCACTGGAGGAGGCTGAGCGCGAAGCCCTGCTAGCACAGATCTACGTGATCCCGTCGCAGCCCGACGCCGTCGAGATCACAGAGCAGTTGCAGTCCGAGCTGTACCATGTCTCCCTGAACCATCAGGCGCTGTCGGTGCAGATGCTCGAAGGTTGGTGGTTCAAGCGGGTGCTGAATGAACTGGTCCACCCGGGGGGCGGCATACCTCGCGCCGAGATCGACGCGCAGATCTCGGACATCCAGGAATCGCTGAAGCCCGACGCCCTGCCGATCGATGAAGACCTCGACGCGCTGATGGTCGCGTTGGAACAACTGCCGGAATTCGCTGATCGCCCCTTCTACAAACAGGTCGAGCTGGTCAGCGGTAGCCAACTGCGCATCCGCAACGCGATCACCAGCTATATGCAGGCCTTCCGGCAACGCTCTGCCTGGACCCGTCACGACCTGCTGTTCGATGCCGACCTGGACAAGTACGACAAGCGGCTGCAGGCCGAATGGGAGCTGCAGTACGGCCAAGTCTGCGACGAGCTCGGCCCGGACGCTACCGAGGCGGCAATGGCCCAGGCGGGGCGCGCCCTCCTGAAGTGGGCAGAAGACGCCCATATCTCCATCCGTTCGGGTGTCGTGGTCCCCTGGGTCTGTCGCGGTTCGCTCCACATGCTTGCAGAGGACATGCGCGTGGGCTGGCATCCGCAGTTCGAGACCCGGCTAAAAGAAGTCCTCGACGGGGCCGCGCAGGGGAGGACGGCATGACGGCTTGGCAGGATCGCACCATCGAGCAGCGCAATCTGCTCAACCCCGCCTTCTGCGCCGTTGCGGTGTGGCATCTCGCACGTGGCTACGCCACGGAGGCAGCGACGCTCGGCACTGGCCAGCAGGCACTGCCGTTTGAGCTGGCCTTCGTGGGCGCGAGCCTGGTCCTGCGTGGCCAGACGCGGGAGCAATTGCCTCGCACGATCACAAGCTCGCTGGCTACCTGGGTGCACGATCGCCCGCTGGAGCGCTCGGCCGTCGCCAAGGGCGTGGTCGTGTTGCGGCAGACGGTCCGCGAGGCCTTGCTGTTCGGCGCGCAGCACCATCTGCTCGCGCTGGATGGTCGCCGGATTGCCGCTGGCGAATCGCAAGGCAAGAAGATCAAAACTTACCTGAGCGTATCGAGCACTGAGGTAAGGGACTGCATGCGCCAGGCCGTGTTTGTCGGTCGTTGGCTGTGTAAAGCGGGCGCGCCCCCAACCGTGTTGGCGCTATTGGGAGTTCAAGCATGATTCAGATTCGCGCCGTGGTGATCTACAGCCACGACGGACGCAACCGCGTGGTGCCCTTCGAGCCAGGCCGCGTGAACATCATTTCCGGAGACTCACGCACGGGCAAATCAGCCATCCTGGGCATCATCGACTACTGCTTCGGAGCGAAGGAGATTGACGTGCCCGAGGGGACGGTCCGTCGCAATGTGGCCTGGTTTGCGTTGTTGCTGCAAACACATCGTGGTCAGGCCTTTGTAGCGCGGCAACTGCCGATAGGGGATGGCAAATCCAACGAGGCAGTCTACGTTCAGACCGATACGGAGGTCGACATTCCTCCGGCATCGACGCTGCGTCAAACGACAAACCGAGAGGGCCTGCGCTCGCTGCTGGCCTCCTGGACCGGCTTGTCGGACTACCTGCACGAACCGCCGGCTGGGCAGACACGCGATGCGCTGGCTGCCACCATCAGCCATGCGCTCAACTTCTGCTTCCAATCGCAGAACGAGATCGCGCAGCGCAAGCACCTGTTCCATGGCTCCAGTGACCGATTTGTAGCGCAGGCGATCAAGGACACCCTACCCTACTTCCTGGGTGCGGTCACCGACGACTACGTCGCCAAACAGCAGGAGCTCAAGCGCGTTCGCGCCGAGATCCGTCAGATTGACCGCCGGCTAGCGGAAGCCGCCGCGATCCGAGGCGATGGCGTGGGCCGCGCAGACACGCTGCTGGCCGAAGCCAAATCGGTCGGAATGAGCGAGCTCCCTGATAGCGCATCTTGGCAGGAAAAGCTCGACACGCTCCGCGAGATTCAGAGCAGGCCGCTACCTTCGGCGGCGGCAGAGGTCAACGGGGACAGTGAGTTCCGCAGGCTCTCCACGGTGCGCGGCGAACTCCTGCAGGAGCAGCGCACTTTGCAGTCCACGCTTGAGCGTGCCCGCAGCTTCGAAGGCAGTTCCAAGGGCTATTCGGCGGAAGCGCGAGAACACACTGCGCGCCTGCAAGCCGTGAGCGTCTTCGAGCATGACCAGCCAGGACATGCCTGTCCGTTGTGTCTGCAAGGGCTGCCCGAAGCCTCGCAGGTTCCGTCCATCGGCGATCTTCGGGCCGCCCAGGACTACATCGGCGAACGCAGTGGCGCGATGGATTCAGCGACCCCACGCATTGAGACCGCCATCCAGGATGTCGAAACCAAGCTCTCGGATGTGCGGCGCCGCATGGAAGACAACCGTGTCCTACTGACGGCGGTCAAGCGAGGCAACCAGCGTCTGCAACTGGCATCGGACATGGAAGCGCGACGCGCCATGGTGCTTGGCCGTATCAGCCTGTACATGGAAAACATACCGCAAATGCCGGACCTCAGTGAGCAGCAGGAGCGGCTGAAGGAGCTTCGACTGCAGGAGGGCCTCCTCGACGAGGCGGTTAGTACCGACACCATCCAGGCCAAGATGGAGTCCTGCTTGTCCAACGTCAACCGGTATCTGTGGAACTACGCCAAGAAGATCGACCTCGAGTATTCCGATACCCCCTTGCGCCTGGACCCTCGCAACCTGACCATCGTGGCGGACACGCTGGAGCGGCCTGTGCCGATGCGCGAGATTGGCAGTGGCGAGAACCATGTCGGCTATCACATCGTGGCGCATCTAGCCCTGCACACCTGGTTCGCGAGCCGCGGGCGGCCGGTGCCATCTTTCCTGCTACTGGATCAGCTGTCGCAGGCGCACTTCTCTCCAGACACGGCGCCGGGCGAGGGGGTGACTCAAGAGAAGATCGACACCGATCGCAAGGCCGTGAAGCGCCTCTTCGGCCTGGTCTTTGATGTGGTCGCCAGCTTGGACGGCAAATTCCAGGTGATCATCACCGATCACCCGGACTTCAGCGATGACACCCGATTTCAGGACGCGCTACGCGAGCGCTGGCGTGACGGACTCAAGTTGGTACCCGAAGATTGGCCACGAGCCACCTAAGCGTTTTCGTGCGGGCGTCAATGCCGCTGGGTGCGAATGACTGCCAACTGTAGTCAGCGGCAGCGGCCCCAAGCAACGGAGGTCGGCTCTGCAGGGCGCCGCCTGAAGCCGTCCGACAAAAGTCGGCCCGCAGCTCTGCAGCGGTTGCTGTTCCACGTCTGGCGGACGTGGTCCTTCATCGGAGGCATCATGGCAAAAGTCTGTGAGATGGGGTTGGCGATGTAGGTTCATAGGCACGCCTATATTCACAACGTGCCGTTCAATTCAAAAGGCATCGCTTCGACGTGGATCACTGGAAAAGTGCTCCTCCGATTCACCTGGATCCGCTGGTCCTTCCTCGGTCGGTGCGAGCAAATCCGTCAGGTTAAATGCAATTTGAACGCCTACTCCGAAGCGGGCTGTTGCGTGGTATTCCTTTCGACGATCGTCCATAAGATGGGCTTCCACGGTTATGCGGTACCAGATGGCAAGGCCGCGTCAGCGCGGAGACGGTGTACCTCGCAGTCAGTTCGTTCCCTGGCCGGGAGGCATGATCGCTGGTACCGGCTACCCAGGCCGGTGTACCGTGGGCATCAGGGGCGCGATGGCCTGGAGCGCGTCGGCACGCAGCGGGTAGCGGCGGTCGTTCAGTTCATGTAGGCGCTGCAGGTTCACCACGCAAGCCCGCAGATCGATGGCGGCACCCTGAAGTTCGTCGCGCAACATGGCAGCGTCGAACCGATTGGACATGCAGGCATGCAGGAACGTGATCAGGTCGCCGGGGTCGGCCTGGAAATACTGCATGTAGTCCCGGATCAAGGTTTCATCGGCAGGGGCGAACACTGCTGCACGGCTTGTGTCTGCAACCCGTTCATCCCCGTAGATCCGGCGCAGCGCCAGGTGCTGCAGGATGGTCTGCCAACGATCCCGGTGAAGCGTGTCATCCAGCTGCGACATCTCCATAGCGGCAGAAGTCAGGCTCCGGTGCAGGCTGACCAACTCGGCGGCTTCGACCTGATCATCCTTTCCCAACCGGCTGGTGGCTTGGTCGAAGCAGCCCAGGCCCATGCAGCCGAGCAGCAGCAGCAAGCTGCTTGCATCTGACCTGTCCGAGTAATCGTTCTCAACGGCGTCGAACGAACCGAATTCGAGCACCTCCCGCAGGTAGTGCGCGCTGTCCCAAAGCCTGAGCCACCCCGCCGCGAAGCCGGCCCTGGATGCGAGGGGAAAGACGAGAAGATGGGCGAACAGTCCCGGGATCTCGTCGCTAGGCAGCCTAGTCGAGGCGCGCGCTAGGAGATCCCGCCCTTTTTGCTGGTGCCAGTCTTCGGGGGTGAGCTGCCACTGGTCGGCGAACGCCGCAAAGGGCGGTGGCTCGCCAATGCTTTCGTCAGCCAGCATGGACATCACGCACTGGTAGCACCAGCCCTCCCAGGGCGCGGCGTCGGCGGGAGGTGCTGGTACCAGGCCCCGGTCGAGCACGGCACGACCCAAACGGACCACCAGAGCCTTGTCGACGTAGTCGCTCGATCGGATGTCGACTGGGTCCTGGTTCCGCTGGCGCAGTTGCTGCCGCATCAACCAGGTGCTCCATCGGGCAAACATCCCGGGCGCATCGGCCCGCCGGGTCAACACATCGACGACCGCCTGCACCAACGCTTCAACCTCGCTGGTAATAGATGCCACTTCCGCTTCACTGGCACCGATACGCGGGAGTTGCCTACCCGGTTCCAGCAGCTCGTCGCGCGCGCGGAGCAACAGCAACGGCATTAGCACGGAGCCGTTCCAGCTACCGTCCTCGGCGAACGCGTCGGGCGCGGCGCTCGCACATGCTTCCCACACGGCAAATCGGGGGGTGAACGCGCCCACGCCGGCACTCAAGAGCGCCGCGTCCACGAGAAGCGGATCCTGCGAGTCGCCGAGCAACCGCTGAAATACGGCGGGGTCAATTTCGCTCAAGACGCCGAAGACTCGCATCTCCTCCTCGAAATTCATGAAGTCGGAGCCGCGCAGGCCCCACCAGATGTTCTCGAGAGATCTGTTTGCCCGCCAGTGCTCCCGGGCATTCTTCCGATCCTGATTTCTGCGCTGCAACGCCGCCTCGAGCTCTCCGCTCTCCAGCGCTTTGAACAGCAGCACGGCAAGGGTCACGTAGGCCTGCCCGGCCGCGGCAGAGACGCGCCTATGGGCAGACATGGCCTCCCCCAGCCACTGCTCTACCGACCAGGAATGGTGGGCGACCTGCCGCACCATACGCCAAGTTGACAGGTCCGGCCTCTGGCTCAGCAGTTCGGCGCATGCCATCGTCAACACCATGTCGGCATCGAAGCCCGGCCCCCGCTGCGCGGCAAAGGTTCGCAGCGCCTCCACTCCAACGCTGTCGTCAACCGGACCGATGGCCGCTGCCACCTCGGCGAGCAACTGCGGCGCGCGCGAATTGAGCTGAGGCGCAAGCCTCAGGAAGTCATCGCACGACCTGAAACTACTATGTGTCCGAGACTTCTCGGACTCTCGCTTGCGTTCGCGAATCCAATGTGTTGTCATGTTTTTCTTTCGCTCATGGACCAGGCAAGCTCGAAGAACTTGGTTGCGCCTGTGGCCTCCGCCGGCCATCCGCGGCTCGCAGCATTGACGCTGGGATGGAAGCCGCCCACAGTTGCTCCGAAATGCCAGAGCTCATCGTCAATCACCGCAAAGCGGTCGTGGATGTCGAACACGCGTGACAGGTGCGTGTTCACCGCGATACGGCATACAGAGCCTCGGCGCGCGTATTTCTTGTTGATTTCAACCTCACGGTCTTTGAATATCTTCAGGGCGTCAGCCGAGACTTCGCTGTGCTCGCCAGTGAGCATCCTGATATCAGTGGCAACGATATCAACATGCAGCCAGCCGACGATGGTCAGGATCCGGTCGTCGGGACTACCCGTGACCGGCAGGAAGAGATATTCGTCCAGCATCCACACTCGGGACCGGGCCTTCCAAACCGCAGCTTGAAAGGCGTCCATATGCCGGGGTGAGTGCGAGTGGCGACGCGCATAGATCGTTGCGATGCCCTCGGGGAAACGGGGGCTTCCACCATTTTCGCCAGCCCACAGGATCTCGGGCGGAGGGCTTGGCGCCAGCGGTGCAAGTGCAACGGGTGAGCCGAAGCTAGTCATTCTGGGCTCTGGTCGGAAGCGGATCGGTCGACTTCATCGATATAGTCCGCTAGGGTGGGCGCGCCGACTCGCAGAAACTCAAGCCGGTCGATGACTTCGTCCGGGTTTGGAAGCCGGACGATCATCGAAGCTTTCACACCGAGGCTGTTGAGCGAATTCCCGATGAACCACACTTCGTTGTCCACCACCATGAAGCGGTCGTGCAGCTTAGATGCGGGCACCACCCTGACCTCTGGCTCAAGACGCTGCATGTTCTTTAGGTCGGCGAGGTGTTTGGAAAAAATCTGCAACTGCCCCTTCCTGGATTCCGTGGCAGTCGCCTCGAACGCCAGGGCCGTGGTCAGCAGCGTGACGTTGACTTCGCTGCCATAGATTACGAATAGGAACTGACTGATCTGCAGCGCTCCGAAGTAAGGATCGACGAGTACGACCCTGAAGCGCGCCGCCCGCAGCACCCCATGGACGAAATCGGCCGCTTCCTTTCTCTCGTTGTCGCGGAACCAGCACTGCCCGTATTGCTTCGCAAGCGCGATGCGCTCCCGCCTCCGTGCTTCGGATTCCACGCGCGCACTGGGGTTAGGAATTGTGACTTCCCCCAGGATGGAGCGCGATACCTCCTCCTGTTCCACGGCCGCCTGGTATTCCATCAGCGGTGCATCCTTCGCGGAAGTGGTGGGCACGCGTACCGTGACGCTCTTCTGCGGGGCGACCTGAACGCTGAAGTTCATCTGGCGGAGGAACCCGACGAAGGGCTGGTACGCGAGGATGCCTTGCTGCTCGTGCGTGACGACATATCCGTACTGGCCTGAGCAGGTACCCTTGGCGACGTCTAGGATACCGTCGGCGGGCACATGGTGGGTGTCGAAACTTGTCAGCAGTCGCGCCTCCTGGTCGAAGGTGGTCAAGCGCAGGTGCTCTAGGTTTTGACCCGGACGCGGTACGAAGCGGTAGATGATGCGTTCCCCGCGGGCATCCTTGGCCGGCACCATGAAATTGTCAATCTGCCGGATGATGGGGTCCGGGGCGATGTAGGCTGCGCTGCCGAGATATTCTTGGTACTCGAACAGGTTGACGTGCATGCGGCGCGCCACGAAGGCCTGGGCCTCGCGGTCCAGGAGAAATGCATCCAGGTCGTCGTGGTGGCCGAAACGGCGGTGCACACGACCCGGGACGCTGCCGATAAAGGGGGCAGCATCGAGCGCCTGCTGCCCGGGCCGGGAGAAAAGCTCCTCCGTGATGGGCAGACCCAGGGCAGGCCAGGGCTGGTCGTCTTGTAGCCTTGGCACCAGGAACGGCACGCCATCCGCCCCTTCGCGGTCATCCGTATGGGTGGGAACCGGCGTGCACCTTTCACCCTCGCCCAGGGAGGTGTACCAGGCGACGGCGTCCTCCTTGGAGAGAACCGTCCGGCGGAAGAGCACCCGGTCGTTGCTGTTCGCTAGGTTGCATACATCGATGCCAACCATCTTGGCGGGGGCCGGCCGGCCCTGCGCCAGCTCGGTCACCGTGGCGAAAAGGAGCCTTCCCTTGCATCCTCGCGTCTGGACGACTGCGAGCCGTATCACGGCCCATTCTTGAAGCGCGCTGGCAGCCATAAAACCTGTTCCTGTGAGATGAGATTGCTGGCGCAATGAGCGACGATCGCCGGCTAGCCGGCGGTACGGGGTGTGGTGACCACCTGCGCCGGCAGTCTGCGCTGAGTCTGAACCCGCGCCATGGCGATCCAGTGTAGCGCCAGAGGAAGCGGTATCTGGGGCTGGCCAAGAACACGGCAAGTTGCACAAGCTGCTCATGCTAGACAACCGTTGGATGCTGCGCAAGCGGCCGCAGCGGTGCGGGGAATGAGTGCGTCCGCAGGCACTGAAATGGGCGTGAGCGCGGCGCGGATTGACAACGCAGACTCCCCATATCAACTCCGCACACGAGATTCGCTGCCCATTTGTTCGCATCGTTCAACAAACCGGGGGGGCTTGTGCTTAGGGAATGTTTGATTTCGGCGTGTCAGTAATCTATGCATGAACGACGGTTCACGGGCGATGCAGCTCATCGCTAGAGGAGACGTGACCGGCAGCTCCCAGCCTGAAGCGGCCCGAACTAGCGGGAGTTGGCTCTGCAGCGGTTGCAGTTCTCCGCTTCAGCTCTCTCGATGTCCTAAAGTCGTCATCCAACGTTTGCTGTACCTCCTGGTGCGTCTGCACCTGGAATTTCAGCGCCAGCAAGCCCTAAGGCTGCGTAGAATTCCGCTCTATGCAAATCCTGCGCCTGAAGATTGAAAACCTGCGGTCGCTGGCTTCCGTTGAGTTCGAACTCAACCATCCAGGTATGTCCGGCGACTTGCGGTACCCGAACGTCAATGTGATTCTTGGGGGAAACGGATCCGGGAAGACAAGCATCCTGCGCTCGGCGGCGTTGGCAGTTCTGGGGCCTTTGATGAGTCGATCATCAGGATATGTGCCTGAAGGATTGATCCGCCGACCTCTCGGGTTTGAGGGGCACTTCGACTTGCGACGCGGGACCTCGTCAGCTTTGTTGCCCCCAGCGACAGCTCAGGCCGAGATACGTATTGATAAGAGTGAGCTTCCAAAAGGTCTCGGGCGTTGGTCCGCGGTCGCCGCAGCTCCTCTGCGCATAGGTAGCCAGATCGAACTCCTGGGTACGTCTGAGAGCATGGAGTGGGGGATCAATCCGTCGGATCTGGCGAAGATTGTTGAAATGCTCCAATACGACGACTCCTCAACGTCTTTCTTCATGGTCGGCTACGGTGCCACGCGCCGAGTTGAAGCGTCGTCCAGAGTCGACGAGAGCGCCCGCATCAAATCCCGACGCAGGCGTTACGAGCGGGTCGCAAGCCTGTTCGAAGACCATCTGGGGCTGATGCCACTTTCGTACTGGTTGCCGGATTACGAAAAGCGCAATAAGGGCCGCTATGTTCAGGTCATCAACCTGATTAACAGGCTCCTGCCGAAAGCTTGTCGTATTCGCGAAAGTTCTTCTGAGACTTCGGTAGGTGTCGAGCACTTGTTCGAGATGAACGGCGTTACGCTGCCGTTTCGTGCTTTGTCTGACGGGTATCGTGCGTACATCGGTTGGATCGGCGACATGCTATTCCACCTTTGCATGGGCGCGTCATCAGGCGCGAAGTTGGTAGAGACACGTGGAGTGGTGCTCATCGACGAGATTGACCTCCATCTGCACCCTGAGTGGCAGCGGGTTGTGTTGCCGACGTTGTCCGCCGCTCTGCCGAATGTGCAGTTCATCGTAACGACTCACAGTCCCCTGGTCGTCGGTTCGCTTGAGGCTGCAAATCTTTTCCTGCTGGTTGAGCAGGATGGTGCGTCGGTCATCAAGCGGCTTCCTGAAAAGGTGTATGGCCGAAGTGCCGAGCAGATATTGCTGTCCCCGTACTTCGGATTGGAAAGTACACGGGCGCCCGCTATATCGGACAGGTTGACCTCGCTCGCAAACGCGGCCGTCAATGGGGACTTGAAGGCGTCGCTTCGCTATCTACGTGTCTTGTCCGGTGCCGAGCCGGTGACCGCAGCATGATTCGCTACCCCGTCGATCGTCAAAAACTGCTGAATCTGATTCAAGCCAAGAAGGCCTCCTGGTTATCGGATGCGCAGGCGAGAACTGCTGCCTATGCCCAATCCAAGGACTACACAGGGGGAGCAGAGTTCTGGGGTGACATCAAGCAGGTCTACATCGATCTTCAGCATGAGAAGTGCGCTTATTGCGAGACTAAGCTGCAAGGAAGAATCCTGGCGAGCAAGGTGCATGAGGTCGAGCACTTCCGACCGAAGTCCAGTATCAAGGCGTGGCCTGATCGCAAGCGAAAGTACTGGAAGGATTTCCCCGCGCATATTCTCACGTCCGGCGCGCACCCCAAGGGCTACTACCTTCTCGCCTATCACCCCTACAATTACGCGATAGCTTGTACCAGGTGTAACTCGACACTCAAATCGAACTACTTTCCTGTGCGTGGCTCCCGTAACGTGACATTGGCGGACCCTGCGAAAGGCGCGAGCGAAGACGCTTTGCTTATCTTCCCCTTGATGGACATAGACGACGATCCGTCGAACCTCATAGAGTTCGATGGCGTGCTTGCTGTTCCTCGGCACGCGGCAGGTGCGCTGCATGAGCGGGCAGTGACGACGATCTGGTTCTTTCAACTGAACCATGAGGATCTGACGATACGGCGCGCTGAGATGATCGGGTTACTCTGGAACGCACTCGAACAGGCACGGACAGCTACCGACCCAGAGGATCAAAGGTTCGCTCAAGACACAGTCGAACAGGCCTGCAGCGCGCGAGCTCAGTTCAGTTCATGCATGGCGTCGTTCCGTCGGCTATATGGGATGAATCGTGAACGGGCTCGCGAAAAGGCGGTCCAAGCTCGCGCGGCCTCGCGGTAGACCACGTCGGCGCCCTGAGCATGCGCTTGAATTCCCCGCCGATTCAAATTTGGCGCAATGCAGTCATTGACTAGTGCTTGCTATCAGCCCGGAGCAGCCTGTCAACTATGGACATTGGCTTGGCGAGCGAGCGTAGCCCAGGGCTTCAAGTGGTAATGACCCTACAAGGCTCTAAAACCCACCTCAGGCGCATTGCGTTGGTCGGGCCTTGGGCTGGGTGGGAGTCGTCCTCCGGCCCTCCTGTGCCCTCTCAAGAAACCACACCCCCATTCCCTTCTACTTCACCCACCCGACCCAACCTGCGTCAACAAGCCACGCTGTGCTCGTGGCTTCTTATGCCGACTCCCCGTGGGATCAAGCTTCACCGATTTCCAGTCAGGCCAGGCCATCTGCTGCTGACGCTTTTGCCCACGCTTCTCACCCTTTCTTTTCGGCATCCCACCCTTGGTCATTGCTCGTGCTCCCTTGGGCAACACCCCCCGCACGAGGAAGTCCGACTTGCACATATAGTGCACAGCCATCTGCAGTCCACGCAGAGCATCGAAGTCGTGGTACCGGACCTCGCCAATCCCACAATGCTGGTAGATCTTCTTGTCCTCGTTGCAGTTGAAGTACAGCCCCTGGCCACCGGTCACCTCGTTTTTCCAGTACCCACCAATGGCCATAGCAATGGAGATGTCCTGCATGTGTAACCTCGCATCCAGGAACAGCAAAACGTGGTTGTGAAAGCCCTTGAGCCAGCCGAACTCGATCTTCCAGACGTAGCCCAACAAGGCCTTGCCATACGACTTGTTCAGGTACTTGAGGATCTGGCCCTTGTGAGCGTAGGCAGTGTCAAAACCGATCATGTCTGACGTGTCGTGTTCGGCGACCACGTCGTGTTGGTAGGTGAGGTCAATGCGAATCACGAGCATGCGACTGTGCGCTTCAAACAGAGAGCGAACATAGTTCTGAACGTTCCGTTCAGTTCGACTTGCCGCATGCTGGAAGCTCTTGACGGCCTTGCGAAACGCTGGCTTGTTGCAGTGCCACCGCACGGCCTCCACGAAAGCATTGAGCTTGTTGGAAACGCCCTGAGCGGCATGAAGTGGCATGACATCGTCGACCTGACGGTACAACAGATCCGCACCAACTTGACCCAGACTCGTCAAGTCAAAGAACAACTTGAGGTAGGGATGCAGCTCATGCTTCGGAAAGCGACTGGCCAGCCTATGGTGCGTGCAATGCAGGCGACTCATGAGACTGCGGCCCAAGGGACCGGAAGACACGCGCCATGCACCGGGCTTGTCTGAAACGACCCGGAACAATTGCCCGTCACTTTGGGCAATCTTGGGCATCAGGCGCTCGATGTGCTCCAGGGCCTGTACCGCATCCTGGCGCTGAGTGATTGCGATCCTCGTTTTGCCGTGGTCATCAGCCAACGTGCGATGCCACAGCAGGGAGTGCAGGTCCTCTGCGTCAAATTGGATTTCAGATGTCGTCATGTTCAAACTCGATTCAAAGAAAGTTTCTGATGGCCATACGGTCGCATGGGTGGATTGAAGCCACCCTGTCACCTTGCGTACGGTTCGTTGAAGCCGCATTTGAGAGCGGAGGTGCTCAACAGACGATTGCTACTGCAGAGTAAAAAAGTTAGAGCGTTCTCAGATCTATGCCATCAAAAGGGCGTACACGTGGGCAGCAAGGGCACCTCGCGTTGGCAAGCAGAACTTTGTGTCGAACGTGGGGTCGAGGTGAGTTGTGTTGGCAACTGGCGAGAGTTGGCTGGGAAGGGCGGGAGAGTTGTGCTCTTTCAATAACATAGAACCCCCATTGTTCTGAGCAACCCTGCTACTCCGCCCTCTTATTAGAGGGGTGAGTGCCGTAGTGCCGATCTGCTGGTCATAAGTTAGGTCGTCGGCGCAGCGTGTTCTGACGCAATCGAGTGCAAATGGCCTCGGTGATTTGTTGATCAACACGGACGATAAACTACGTGTTCATGTGCATCACCGCCATCTCCAAAAACGCCTCCAGCGCCTGTGCCGGCGTCGGGGTGGGCGTGTGCCGGGCACCGGTCTTCTTGAGTGCCTCCGAGCGGCTGTAGGTCTGACCCGGCTTGCAACCATTCACGTCCTTCAGCCAGCCATACCAGCATTGCAAGCGGACGGATTTTTCCAGTCTGTCGCGCTGCGGCGGTACGTCGGCGAACACGGACTCCATCGTCCTGAAGGGGCCGGGCGTGGCATCTTTGACAACGTCTGTCGTGCCCATCAGACGGTTGAGCCATTGGGTCTGAATCGTCGTGCAGACATCCACACGCGCTGCCGTGTCCAGGATCATCAGGCAGCGAAACACAAACCCGCGATCGTGGCGCCAGTGCAAGGTCCACTGCTTGCCGAGCAGATGCTGTGCGACAGGTTGATGTCGCAGTGCGTTCCAGAACCCTCTCCAGACCGATGAGACCAGGATGCTGCTCAAATCGTTCTTCAAGGCAGGATCGAAGCCAAAATCCAAGACGACGACCTGGACGTGCTCGTGCTCTTTGAAGATCGAATCGAGCCACAGGGTTGCACCGTTTTCACGTGCCACGAAGAGGCGTTCACGATCACGGACGCGGTTTGCAATGTTGGTTGCCATCAGACGGTGGCGAACCAACAATGAAAACAGGTGGACGCAGTGGGCGAACGGCACGTGCTCCTGATCGTCGACGACCCAGATCTGTTGTGGGTTGACTTCGAAGATGCCATGACCTTCTGCCAGCAGCTCATTCAGCTGGTTCAGTGGGATCAGTTCTTCGGCCTTGTAGAGGTCCAGAAGGGTCCGCATCTTGGCGGTGACGGCACACTCGATCACCAAGTTCACCCAAGGGTGGAAGGCCTCACGGGTAAGCTGCCAGTTATGAACATGTCGGATCGAGCGCATCACCTGCTGACCAGTGGGCGTATAGCGATCATGGTCAGTTTGCAGTTGCCTCGAGTTGTGGCTGTTGCCCGCTTCTTGGTTCACCTGCTGGCATTCCACCAGCGAGCTGAGAGGCGATGGCGCCCCCCTGAGCAAAGTGGCCCATTGAAGAATCACTGCGGCGTGAAACAGGGTGGACTCAAACCACGGCTCGTTGCCGCCGAGGTTCTCGCGCAGCGGTGGCAGTTCTCGGACGCCGTCGAGCAGGTCCGGCACCGCATCGATAGATGGGGTGTCAGCAGACATCTGGCCCGCGTAGCGTGCTTGCGCGTGAGCACGCTGCAGGTGCTCATTTAGCGCGCGCGTACGCCATAGCGTTCTCATCACCTTCGGTTTGAGCGTGACCTCGGGTGCGTGTTGATGAGCACGCCGCGCCTTGTGCACCTGGGCGGGGCCCGGTGCGATGTAGGGAGTGTTGTTCATTGGTGAAACCTCAAGGTGCGGCCAGGCGGCTCGGACGTTGGCCCTCAGCGCTGAAGTCGTCGACGCGCAGGAGCCTCGGCTGCGGGATGGAAGCTTTGGCCATCAACTCGCTGTAGCTCGCCGTGCGAGGCTGCTTGTGGCCCAACTTGGGCTTGAGGTCGACGTCACGGCTTTGCAGGCCGCTGAACTGCACGCCGGCAATCGGGTGGCAGGACAGCATCTGGATCGGACGCACCAGGTACGTGGCGACGTTTTCGAGACGGTGGAGCAAGGGATAGCCCTCCGAGATGTCATGATCCAAGCCACGAAATTCGAACGGGGAGCCCGGAAAATTCGGATCAAAAAACTGGGCCTCCGGGTAGCACTCGATCCAGCAATCACCCAAAAACTTGATCAGGTCCTTCACCTCTTCCAGGCTGTGCCGGTTCACCAGCAGGGCGCAATGAATGCGCGCACCACGCACGGACACCATCAGCTGATGGGCCTCGACCAAACGGTCCTTGCCCAGGCGTTCGTGCATCGACGTCTGCCAACTGCTGTAGGCAGCGGTCAGGTTGAGGACCTCCTGTTCGAGGGGCGGCTGAGTGGTCATCTGCTCGATCGCTGGACCAAGCAAGTCGACCTGCACCACGCGGGCTCCGGGAAAGCGCAGGGCTTGCTTTTTCAGGGCTTGGAACAGCGCTTTGAAATGCTCGTCGTGCGCGCGCTGATGCTCGTAGGCAGCCAGTCGATTGCGCGACGTGCCGGCGTTGCGGCGATAAGAATCCAAGAAGCCGTTGATCGTGTCGTGCAGGACCTTGGGGTCCGAACGCATCATGGCGTCGAGCATTTCAGGCGTCAGCTGAAACACTGCGCGGCTTTTGTTGAGCTCACGGATCAGGGTTTCGACGCAGGGGTGCAGCGAGAAGCTGAAGCGGTCCGTCGGGGTGGCAAAGCCCAACAGATCGGCGCTGTGAGTCAACAGGGCACTTGCGACCTTGGTGAGCTTGATGCGCAGGGCACCGTGCGTCTCGCGAAGTGAGGTGATGGGGTCGTGCGAGTTGATCAACGCGCGGTTGATTTCGAGTGCGTTGTGCAGTCGGGCTTCGATCACGTATGCGCTTTCGGCAGCCTGCTCAGGAGCACTCTCAAAAATGAAATCGTTGAGCAGCGCTTCCATGAGGGAGGTGCGTTTGGCGATCGGTTTGGTGCGGAGCGGCATGAGGTTGGTCCTTTCTGCAGGTATTTGTGAAACTTCTCAATCCCTCGACGACAGTCCGGCAGGGCGCTTGGATCAGGTCGACCGCCGCCTCTTTGGTCCTGTCGGTTGTGGCGGCAGCCGATGACTCGAGTGTGAAAGCACCCAGCTAATTGGGGAATGGACGGTTTTCAACGCCATCAACGGAGGCAGCGCCTCCATGCGAAAAAAATTGTTAAAACTTTGTAAAGTTCGATTCGCAGGGACGACTGGCGCTGCTGTGTACCAGCGCTGACGCGACCACCGTTCTGTACTTGAGGGCTTGAGGGCGCGGTGGTTTGGCTGCTGCATGTCCAGAGGTCGTGGGCGTTTGCAAGAACGCCAGGGCTGCAGTCTTCCAGGACGGGCATGGTGACCCCGTCGCCCTACCAGAGCAATTCGTCGTCGACCTGCGAGCCGCGTGGGGCACGTGGGACCCCACCAATATGTCTGCGCCGCTTCATCTCCCTGGCCAGCCCGCAAATGCGGGGCTGCACCTTGCCACCCGTGGCCCGATACAGGTGTTTGATTGGACTGTCGGTTGAGCGGGGTGAGGGGGGCTCAGGACACCTGTCTGGATCAACGCTTCATAGACCGTTGATCTTGCAACGTGTGCCAACGTTCATGCTGGTCATGGTGCAGGCGTGCAAGGTCTGACGTTGGCGGAATGCGTTCCTTTGGCCTGAATCTGGACGCGCGTTCAAACGCCCCAAGTTCAGCGTCAGAGCAGATCTAGGCGCACGCTGGGTCATGGCCGTGGGGCGTCACTGACACAGGTCATGTGTTGCCGTAGTTCACTTTGTCGAAGTCCTCGGACGTTGATGGACTCGGACTTTTCCCACCATCTGCCTGGGATGACAAAACACCGCTCGCAAGTGCAAAAAATCATTAATGAGCGACAGCTTTCAGGCAACTGAGCCTACGACGTGCACACTTGTATTTTTTCTTGCAGAACGATTTCAGGGCCATCACCACCCCGCACCAGGCCGCATGAAGACAGGCTTTCAGGTGGTACTTGTAAATCAACCAAAGACAAAAATGGCCAGATTTTTCCAATGGCGCGTTTTGTTCTAGGGCTTAAATTCTGCAATGTGAAATATTTTTGTGGGTTTAGAACGTTGACAGCTCTGTTCGATTTCGTGGGTGATGACGGGCCCTCAAGCACCCTTCGGACCATGTGTGGGGCAGGACTTTGACCGACTGTGATGAGCTCGGAGCCGGCCCGGAATGGGCACTTGGGTGGCAGACGTAGAGCACTGGTGTGCTCCATTTGAATGGGCCAGCAGTGCGTCGCGGGGGGCGGCTTGTAGACGTGACCAGGCATCGGTTTCATGCTGCATCAACTGGTCTATTCGTTCACAGGACCAATCACCTGGGCACAAGGCGGCGATGCGTTCATCAACGCGATCAATACAAACTTGGCCGGTGACATCGTGCGAAATGGATCAGCCTAACCTTCAAGTGGAGCCATTTCAAAGTGAGGGCGACATCAGGTTGGGCACATGGTTGGATGCTCTCTTTGTTGCTGTGCGTAGCAGGTATGGGCATCCCGCGAACTGTGTGCGCGGTCGGTCAGCCGGGTTGCTGGGGGGGCTTGGGCACAGCTGACGGCTTTGGCAAATCGCTTGCGCTTCCTGCATGAATGCATGCAGTACTACAAAACTCTGGCTGATAGTGTTCGGACGCAGGCAGGCATCTCATGGAGCTGGGGGCTTTGGTGCGTCATCGGGATCATCTGCGCAATGCTGTTGTACGAAATCGAGTGGTGCTTTGTCTGGGCTGAGGATGCGATGGCACTGCGAGTCCGGTTGCCGAGCAAACCTTCGTTTGTCTACACAACACTTGCAGGTTGTTCAATCAAGATCCCGAGGCCTCGTGCCGCGAGCCAAACGATCTCACATGGAATCAGGGACAGTGCTTCGTGGTGTCAACGCGCTGTGCCCTTGCATTGACCAATTGAGCGTGGTCGCGGTGATTGCAATCACTTCAACTGAGGTGATCTCTGGAATGTAAGTGGGCGCTTGCATCAAATGCTTTCAATGTGATCCCAAGTTCCATCGCAAACCCGGTGATTTGACCGGTGTCAGCACGCCAAGAGGGGGTGCGGGGAACTCATTTCTTCAGGCAGGGCTTTGGGTTTCAAACTTCACTTCGGTGTGCACGCCGACTCATCTACGAACTGAAAGAAAGTCATGAAACCGGAGAACTGCTTTACCCAAACGCCCTGTGTCGCGCTCCGCCGTATGTTTCCAAGCGGTCGGGTGTCTTCTCAACTGGTCAACGCCTTGAGCTTCGCGATCGTCCGTGAACTTGGCCGTAACGGCCTGTTGCAGGTTGAGATGCCTTTTTCGTCTGCGCCGGACCAGACTAAGGGCGACCTGGCTCAGGAGGCCGCGATCGAAGAAATGGCCAAGGCCGAGCCCAGCCATCGTTTCATTCCCCTCAGCCAGGAACCGCGCGAGTGCATTCCGACGGCGGATGCGGCATTTCACCTGGGCCGTAAGCCGCAGACCTTGCGCGTCTGGGCGTGCAACCAGTGCGGCCCTCTCGAGCCGGCTCGCGTTGGTGGTCGTCTGATGTGGTCGGTTGAGGCCATCAAGGAATTTCTGCAAACGTCGAAGCGCCAAGCCAAAGGTACCTGATGAACCCTTGCATGAGATTTCACGGCCAATGTCGAGGTCCACCCGAGATATTGGTTCGGCGACTGGGTCGCGTGTACTCGACAGCATTTGCACCGCTGGAGCTACAGATGGAGCCGAAAGAGGGGCGCTATTGCGCGAGCCCTCTGGCTTCGACGGTAGCAGAAGGCGTTATCTGCTCGGGCGTAGCTATCTCGCCGAGATTCATATCTCGTCACTTGGCTGCGTCACGAGTGGCACCGCCACCGAAATTGGGGTGCGACTGTATTTTGCAGAGGGGCCAATTCGTCTTTCGTACGCCAGTGAGAGCCGGATGCTCAACAGGAAGATGCTCAGTCTCAAACCTCATGACTGAGTAATACGCTTGTGACGTCTGACTTCAAGATTCATGGTCAATCTGACCTCTCTCAAGTGGATGTCCCTTGAAATGTGATCGACGGTTATGCACTGCATGGTTCCGCATGGGTTGTACTGGCTTGCGGGACTGAATCAATTTTTAATCAATCCCAATGTTGAACTTTTAATGCCAATTTGCATGGAGGAATGTGACACATCTGCTCGTGTGATCTGGCTGACTTGGCCTATTGGTTCTGATATGCTGGGGTGTAAATGTTTTTTGTGCAGAGAGGGCTATAAATGAGGCAGGTGACCGTTGAGAAAAGTAATAAAAGTCTTCTGAGAAACCACCTTCCTGGAATTCTCACAATGTCTCGCAAAGAAGTTGATGTTCTCATTGAGAATTTCCCGTCTGAGGCAACGGAAGTTGCCAAGGTGCTTCTTAAAATTTCAATGGGTTCCTCTCGGGAGTGGTCGGAGCATGCTCTCGCGAAGGTCCCACTGGAGAAGTGTGTTATTGAGAATGATGAGTTGTTATCGTTCGATGAAGGGTTGAGTGGATCCTTTAGATTTCTCATGAAAAAGAAAATCAGCGATGATGGTGTTCAAGATTTTCTTAAGGAGTTGGATGTTCGTTTGGAATTGTTTCACCATTTGACGGCCGCACTTAAAGAGCATTGCGCAAGTGCTCATCGAACGCTTTATGTTGATATGCTGGCCTGGGATGAGAATGCTTCGGGGAAGTTTGAAGATAGAGGCTTGAATGCGGATGTCAAGTTTGGCCACTCAATTGAGCGGATGGAGGAATATTTGGAAAGGGTGGCAAAATTTATTGATTATTATGTGCGTGATGGCGCTTTATTGCTTGGCATTGACTTGCCTTTTAATGCGGATGTCGGCGGGTATCGACGAGCACTTGAGGAAATAGATGGGTATTTTTCTAAAGGTTACTTCTTTGGTAGGCAAGCTTTAGGCGGACAGGTTGGGCCAAATGGTGAAATTCTTTTTTGTGACGAGAATTTTCTGACTGATTGTGATTCTCTGATTACCAAGTGGGATTCCTTGAGTGACTGTCGGGATAGTTTGTTGGTCAGGGTGATCGCAAATCTAGCTGCTAATAGGGCAGTTTTGGAGCATAATTTCTTTATTGGATTGCAACGAAATGCATCTTTGGCGATGGCTTCCTTCCTCGGGAAAGTGAATTCACTTCATTTAAAGAAAGTTCCATTCGATTTTTTTGAAAAATGGAGTGGTGTTTATTCGGTTGATGATAATCTATTTCGATGGTTGCGTATTTGCTTTGGTCAGGATGGGGTTGTTGCAAGCTCCTTGGGTTTTGGTAATCGATTCATGCCGGATGGAGCTTTGGATTTGGTTGTGAAGTGGAGTTTGTATTTGCAGGAGCAGTATGTAAAAAATCGGGGTAATAATTCAAATTTGGAATTTTCAAGAAGGCAGCATGGCTCTTTGGGTAATAGGGTGATATTTGCTCTTGTTATGGTTGCGGCGTTTTTTGAAAAGGTGAAGGTGCCCCGTGAATTTCTCGGGCAGAGGAATTCCACTTATTCTGTTTTTCCTGCGCCGGGTGAATTGCCCTCCAAGCCTGAACCTCATGCGGAAGAGTTTTTGCATATTTCTTATGGGCAAGTCTTCTACGGAAATTCAGATTGGAATTTGCATCCGGATGGTATTGTTAATTACGCAAGTCAAACAATCAAGAAGCGTATCGCGTTGCAGCAACTGGCCTTTATGACTGTTAAGAGGCTAACCGCCCCTCAAATTTTGAAAAACTATATTGCCATGGAGCATTTGAATGATTCGAACCATTCTTGGTTGAATTTTCGATATGGGCAAGGCGTTTAGTCAAATAAAAAGCCACCGGTGATGGTGGCTCAAATACTTGATTTAAATAACTAGAACTTATTGATCAATCAAGAACTGATTGCGATCTTTGCCATCAAGCCAGCGAGGGGGCTTGCCTCGACCTGTCCAGGTGTCACCAGTTTCGGGATTCTTGTACTTGGCTGCAACCTTGGTGCCTTTAGTGGCACCAGCTCCAGACTTCTTGCCGCCAGTGGGAAAGAGATCTTCAATAGTGAGGCTGAAATCGGCAACCAGTTGTTTAACGGTGGCTAGAGCTGCTGCGACTTCAGTCTGACGGGCCTGTGCGATTTGTGCCTCAAGGGCAGCCTTTTGAGCAAGCAGTTCTTTGTAAGAGCTCATGGTGACTCCTGTTTCGGGATGAGAGGTATTTGTAGGGAATTGAGAGCGGTATAGCGTAAGCTATGGCACGAGTTTAATTCTTTTTGGCTGACCCAGCGAAGGCTTTTTATTTTTTGGTTTCCCGGTTGTGATTGAGTCCGAATTGAAAGTGAACGGTGGGACTTGGCGTTCCGGCGTTTAGACAGCCTGAGGGGTCTCAATGCTGGGGAAGGGGGGATCAGTTCCTTTAAAGCCTTCACAAGGTAGCCTAGAGGCCTTCAGTTGGCCTTTAATGATGACTTCTTTTGAGCAATGGATAGTTGTCAGTATCACTGCTACGTTCCATGGTGAGAGGACTTAAGAGTTAACTCGATTTGCTGGGTGCAATGGCAGCTTTGCATCGACGCTTTCATCAAAGCTTGCAGGCGGATGCCCACTCATCAGAGGCCGACCAGCTTTCAATCCATTGATGAATTCTGTCAGCAGGCATGGGCTTCGCGATGCCGCAGCCTTGTGTGAGGTTGCAACCAAGAGAGATCAAACTAGATCCGTGCGCCGTGGCTTCGACGCCTTCGGCAATGTGACCTTGCGATTGAATGCAAAAGCCAGCCCCGTCACGCCTTGAACGATGACCAAGTTGTCAGGATTGACCAGCATGTCTCGCACAAAGCTTTGATCGATCTTCAGGACTTCAGTGGGCAGTTTGCGTAAATGAGTGAGCGAGGAGTAGCCCGTGCCAAAGTCATCCAACGCAAATCGAACGCCCAGGTCTTTGCACTTTGTGATGACATCAAGAACCTTGTCGATGTCACCGAAAACGCTGGATTCAAGCACTTCGATCTCGAGTGATCGGGGGGCGAAATCAGGCGTTTCTTCGAAAAGGCTTGTCAGCTTTTCCATCAGGTGTCCATGTTGTAGTTGGTGAACTCCGACATTCACACCGACGCTCAATGAAATGCCCCGCGTACGCCATGCACGCATTTGCCTGACGGCCTCGTCAATCGTCCAGTGTCCGACGCGAATGCTGATCGGATGGTCCTCAATAAAGGGCAAA
>Ga0066477_1000074_pt1 | contig 34567 bp, 22 predicted proteins | sample LakWasM115_HOW13_2_FD_59554 | JGI IMG/M metagenome (GOLD analysis project Ga0066477, IMG submission 59554) | Freshwater sediment methanotrophic microbial communities from Lake Washington under simulated oxygen tension - Sediment Metagenome 115_HOW13 | ecosystem: Environmental > Aquatic >...
TGGTTTTGTTTCTCGGCAGTTTACGAGCAGGTTTAATTGTGGCTTCTGTCATTCCTTTAGCAATGCTTTTTGCCATAATTATAATGAATATGTTCGGGTTAAGTGCCAATTTAATGAGCATGGGTGCTTTAGACTTCGGGCTTATTGTTGATGGTGCAGTAATTGTGGTCGAAGCCACTTTGCATATTTTCTCACGGCATTACAAGAGCAATATCCTTTCTCAAAATCAAATGGATAAAGAGGTAATCAAAAGTTCTTCAAAAATTATGAGTAGTGCCATATTTGGACAAATTATTATCTTGATTGTTTATATTCCGCTATTTGTTTTAAGTGGTGTCGAGGGTAAAATGTTTATGCCAATGGCGCAAACCGTTAGTTTCGCTATCGTTGGAGCATTAATACTTTCGCTTACTTATGTGCCTTGGGCTAGTAGTCTTTTTTTAGACAAGAAAATTAGTGACAAACCCAATTTTACCGATAGGTTCATCAATAAATTAAACAATTGGTATCAACCTTATTTGGTTAAAGCTTTGGAGCGAAAATTTGCAGTTATTGGAGTTGCAATATTCTTATTCATAGCATCATTATTCATTTTCAATTCATTAGGAGGCGAATTTATTCCCGAATTAGATGAGGGTGATTTTGCAACAAACTATACTATCCGACAAGGAAGTAGTTTACCTCAAAGTATTGAAGTCGGTACACAGTTAGAAAAACTAGCACTTACATTTCCTGAAGTTAAAGAAGTAGTTGGGAAAATTGGAAGTAGTGAAATTCCAACTGACCCAATGCCTATTGAAAGTGCTGATTTGATTATGGTAATGAAAGACAAAAAAGAATGGACTACGGCACACAACAAAGAAGATTTAGCCGAGAAGATGAACGAAAAATTAAGTCAGATACCTGGTTGCAATCTCTCTTTTGAACAACCTATTCAAATGCGTTTTAATGAACTGATTGCAGGGGTAAAATCAGATATTGCCATAAAAATATTTGGCGATAATTTAGATAAATTATTTTCCGAAGCCAATAGAGCAGTTCCTATTATTAAAGGAATTGAGGGATTAACCGATATAAAAGTAGAACAAGTTACAGGGATGCCTCAATTGGTGGTAAAATACAACCGAAATAAAATTGCTCAATACGGCTTAAACATTTCCGATGTAAACCGAATTTTAAATACGGCTTACGCAGGAGGAACAACTGGCGTTGTATATGAGGGAGAACGGAAATTTGATTTAGTGGTTCGTATTCCTAAAAACCAAAACACGGATATTGACGCTTTAAAATCATTATTAATTCCAACACCAAAAGGGAACCAAATTCCATTAAACGAAGTTGCCGAAATCACTTTTAAAACTGCACCATCACAAATAAGCCGTGAAAATGCAGAACGTAGAATAGTAATTGAAGCCAACGTTCGTGGTCGTGATGTAGAAAGCGTAGTTTTAGAAATTCAACAAAAATTAGATGCCAAACTAAAATTACCCGAAGGCTATTTTATTAATTATGGCGGACAGTTTCAAAACTTACAAGAAGCTAAAGGAAGATTGCAATTGGCTGTCCCTGTTGCACTTTTACTTATTTTCTTTTTACTCTTTTTGTCGTTCCGTTCACTTAAAGAAGCTATCATTATTTTTTCAGCAATTCCTTTGGCATCCATTGGCGGAATTATTGCTTTATGGGTTCGTGGAATGAATTTTAGTATCTCGGCAGGAGTTGGTTTTATTGCACTTTTTGGAGTAGCAGTTTTAAACGGAATCGTCTTAATCAGTTACTACAACCAATTAAAAGAAGAGGGCGAAGACAATCTTTTAAAACGAATTTATAAAGGCAGTAGTGCAAGGTTAAGACCAATTTTGGCAACGGCAACTGTCGCTTCATTAGGGTTTTTACCAATGGCATTAAGCACAAGCGCAGGTGCAGAAGTTCAAAAACCATTGGCAACTGTTGTTATTGGTGGTTTACTTACTTCTACGTTATTGACATTATTTGTTTTACCAGTTTTATATTATTTAGTAATGACACCAAAAAAAATAAAAGTAAATCCAAAAATCGCAACAATTGTTGTGCTATTTATTAGTTGTTTTTCTTTCAATGCCAATGCACAAACACAAACGTTCACTTTGCAAAATGCGTTGGATTTGGCAACCAAGAATTATCCAACGTTGCAACAAGCGACATTGCAAACAGAACAACAACAAGCATTAACCAAAACGGCAACTGTTCTCGATCCTTTTAACATCAATAGTAATTTAGGACAGATAAATAGTAAGTTGTTTGATTATAATATTGGCGTGGCACAAGGGTTTAAACTATCAAATAAAGCCGATAGAAACTTATTAAATCAAAATGTAGCCGTTGCAAAATCCTTTGAATCTGTTACAAAAAACGAGTTAATAAAAAATGTGTCAAATGCTTATTTTAATTGGCTTTATAATGTCCAACAGTATAATTTATTGTTAGAAACGGATAACATTTTTGCCGATTATGAAAAATATGCTGACAAGAAATTTCAAGTAGGCGAAACAAGTAAATTGGAAAAAATAAATGCCACTTTGCAACGTAAAGAATTAAAGATGCAATTGGCAGAAGCCAATTCGCAAGTACTGTTTTATTTGACCGAATTGCAAAAGTGGACACGAAGCAATGAATCTTACCAAGCACCAACGAAATATGAAGCTTTGCCCGAAATTAATGTAAGCGATAGTACATTGGTCAAAAACCATCCTGTTTTACAGTTTTTGCAACAGCAAATTATCGCTAAAGAATTAGCCATAAAATCCGAAAAGGCAAAAGCAAATCCATCTTTTAATTTGGGAGTAAATACTCAAAGTTTAGACAAAGAAAATCCGTTTTACTATGGTAGTTTGGGAATCAATATTCCTTTATTCAGAAACGGAATTAAAGCCAAAACACAAGTTGCAAAATTAGAAACCGAAATTGCCAAAAAGGAATTAGAAAAATCGCAACAGGAATTAGCAACTATTTATTTGCAACAATCCCAATTGCAAAAACAATATTCCGAGCAACTTAATTTTTATAAAACAGAGGGTTTATCAATGGCAGAAACAATCGTAAATTCAGCACAAAGGCTTTATAAATCGGGAGATATTGGCTATATAGAATATACCCAAAACCTAAAAGATGCCAATAAAATAAAAACTGATTATTTGATTGCAATGAACAATTACAATCAAACCATAATCAACATTCAATATTTATTAAACAAATAAAATTCTAACGATGAAAAATAATATAACAATCATAATCCTTTTGCTTTTAGGTGTAGTTTCTTGTAAAAAGAACGACACGGAAGCACCAAAGGAAACCGAAACCGAAAAAACTACAACAGCCGTTGTAACGTTTACTGATGCACAAATAAAAGCCATTGATTTGCAGTTGGGCGATTTTGAAAATAAAAACCTAACAACAACTTTAAAGATAAACGGAAAACTATCATTGCCACCACAATATCAAGCACAAGTAAGTATCTTGACTGGTGGTGTTGTGAAAAATATTTTCGTTCAAGAGGGCGAATTTGTTAATGCAGGAAAGACTTTAGCAACAATTGCAAATACTGATGTGATACAATTGCAACAGGATTATTTAGAGAACAACGCTAATCTTACCTATTTAGAAAAAGAATATCAACGCCAAAAAGAGTTGCGTGATGATAACATTAACGCAGGGAAAACCTACCAACAATCACAAAGAGAATTGCAAATTGCACAAGCCAAAAAGGAAACTTTAAAATCTAAATTGGCTCAATTAGGAATTAATGCGAGTAATTTATCTTCTAAAAATATAGCTTCAAATATTGCCATTTCAGCACCGATAAGCGGTTATATTCAACACATCAATTTAAGTATGGGTAAATTTGCCGATGCTAATGCTACATTATTTGAAATCATTGACAATCGTTTTTTACATTTGGATTTAAAGGTTTTTGAAAAAGACATTCATAAAATCAAAATCGGACAAGAAATAACCTTTAGTGATGCAAACGATGTTTCGCATTCACACCCAGCCAAAATATATGCCATCAATAAAGCTTTTGAACCGAACGAACAAGCTGTAATAGTTCACGCCAAAATAAACGAGACCACTGAAACGGTTTTACCCGGAATGTATGTAGAAGCAAGAGTGAAAATCGATAATACTAATACAAAGGCACTACCAACAGAGGCAATTGTTAACAATGGAAACGACCATTTTATATTTGTAACGACAGGCAAAAACACCTTTCAGCAAATAAAAGTAAACATTGGCGCAACTGATTTGGGTTATACAGAGGTAAAAGTAATTGATAAAATCCCTGCCAATGCTAAAGTAGTAATCAAAGGAGCATATTATCTATTATCAGAATTAACAAAAGGAAGCGGAGAAGAAGAATAATTTATAATTATGAAACACCAACACAAATACGATGCAAACGGTAAACAACTTTGTTGCACACTCGAAGAAAAAATAAACCATAAAACCAACAAACAAACTGGTTGTTGCACAACTCACAATGACCACGAACATTCAGACGATGACGGACACGACCATTCAGGTACAGACCAAACTACGTTTCAAATGTTCTTGCCTGCAATCATAAGTTTTACATTGTTACTTATTGCAATTGGTTTCGACAATTATTTTCCGCAAACTTGGTTCACGGGTTGGGTGCGAATTGCTTGGTATATTGTGGCATACATTCCTGTAGGTTTACCTGTTCTAAAAGAAGCATTTGAAAGCATACGCAAAGGTGAAATTTTTTCGGAATTTCTATTAATGTGTATTGCAACCATCGGAGCATTCTCAATAGGACAATTCCCCGAAGGTGTTGCGGTGATGTTATTTTATGCTATTGGTGAAATTTTTCAAACCTTGGCGGTACAACGAGCTAAATCAAATATCAAACTATTATTAGATCAAAGACCAGACGAAGCAACGGTTATTAATGGCGAAAATACAACTGTCAAGAAAGCATCTGAAATTGCAATTGGCGAAATCATTCAGTTAAAATCAGGCGAAAAATTAGCATTAGACGGGAGACTTTTAACCGATACTGCCACGTTCAATACATCGGCACTAACAGGCGAAAGTAAACCCGATACCAAACTAAAAGGCGAAGCAGTTTTGGCAGGAATGATAAACCTAAACACCATTGCACAGGTTGAAGTTACGACAGCTTACACCGATAGTAAACTGTCTAAAATACTAGAAATGGTGCAAGAAGCTACAGCCAAAAAAGCACCTACAGAATTGTTTATTAGAAAATTTGCCAAAATCTACACTCCAATTGTTGTGTTTTTGGCAATTGCAATTTGCGTTTTACCTATGCTTTTTATTGATAATTATGTGTTTAGAGATTGGTTATATAGAGGATTAGTTTTCTTGGTTATTTCATGTCCTTGCGCATTAGTTATATCAATTCCGCTAGGTTATTTTGGTGGAATTGGTGCAGCGAGTAAAAACGGAATTCTGTTTAAAGGTTCAAGTTTTCTCGACATAATGGCATCTATTCAAGTGGTTGTTATGGATAAAACAGGAACACTAACCAAAGGAGTTTTCAAAGTTCAGAAAGTAGTAGCAGTTGATGTTTCCGAAGCCGATTTAGTAAAATTCACATCAGCACTCGAAACCAAATCAACACATCCAGTCGGAACTGCAATAATAGAATATGCTAAAGGAACAGAAAAAAATGCAACCGTTATTGATGTTGAAGAAATTGCAGGACACGGATTAAAAGGCAAGGTAGATGGAAACGAAATCTTGGCAGGAAATGTAAAATTGATGAAGAAATTCAATATCAGTTATGATGTTGAAATTGACAATACACCATTTACAATTATCGTTATTGCAATCAATCAAAAATATGCAGGATATTTTCTAATTGCAGACGAAATTAAAGAAGATGCAAAACAAGCAATAGAAAGTTTACATAAAATAAACATCAAAACAGTAATGCTCTCGGGCGACAAACAAGCCGTTGTAAATGCTGTTGCAAAAGAATTAAATATAGATTTAGCACACGGCGATTTATTGCCTGAACACAAAGTAGAAAAAGTAGAGGAATTAAAAATGCAAAACCTAAAAATCGCATTTGTTGGTGATGGTGTAAACGATGCGCCTGTTGTTGCTCTTGCCGATGCAGGAATTGCAATGGGTGGTTTAGGAAGCGATGCTACTATAGAAACTGCCGATATTGTAATTCAAAACGACCAACCTTATAAAATCTTTACTGCTATCAATATTGGCAAAAAGACCAAACAAATTGTTTGGCAAAATATCGGTTTAGCATTTACAGTAAAAGCAATCGTTTTGATACTTGGAGCAGGAGGATTAGCTACAATGTGGGAAGCCGTTTTTGCCGATGTAGGTGTGGCTTTATTGGCAATTTTAAATGCTGTGAGGATTCAGAGAATGAAGTTTTAGAGTTAGCATATCCAAGTAAGTATTGCAATGGTATTGCAATTAAAATTAGAAATCATTGCAATACTCTTTTCAGAACAATTCAGATTATAGTATATTTACAATTAGATATACCAACTTTAAATATGGACTGAATTAGTATATCCAACTTGAGGTCTAATGCAATTATTCCGAACTGAAGAACATAAAAAAAATTAAGTCAAATTTTAATTATATGGCAGACAAAGAACCAATAAAAGAAGAAAGGATTTTAAAAAAATCTGCTACATTGACAACTTATGAATTTGAAGATTCGGAAAAAAAATTCAAGAAAAAGAGTAAAGAAATATATCATAAAAAAGATGTAGAAATTCATTTTCCTTGGAATTTTGATGGCAAACCTAAATATCCAAATATTAAACAATTTGTTTATGAGGGATTTGAAGGCAAACTCCCTGTTGGTGTTTACAAAGTATCAACTTTTGGATATGGATTTAATAGTAAACTACAACCATTAGGTGATTATCTTGGCGCTGAATTAAAACTTGAAACTGTTAAAATAATTAAAACTGGTAAATCAACAATAGATTTAAGCAAAAAGGAAATTGTAATAACAGAAGAGATTTTACGGAAATGGTATGATATTTTTCAAGTAAAAATCGACCAGCAAAAACAAGAAAGAACGGTTTTAGCACAGCAACAACTAAAAGTTGTTTTTCCTACTGAGATTAAAGACGTTGAATTGAAATTTGTGAAAAATTCAATTTCAGAAGTAATTTCAACTTGGGGAAGTTCTATAAGTGAATTTTCAGAAAAAGATAAAAGTTCAATAAAAGATATGTTTGATAAACTTTCTCTTACTGACGATTTTTTAACCCCTACAACTTTACTCGAAACAAAATCAAAAATCGACAAAAAATATATTGAGGATGTAATTACTGAATATAAATCCCTGATGAAAATTTCGACTGATACTGATGCCACAGAAAAAAAATGGCAAGCATTTTTAAATACACATAATTGGATTTTTTCATATATATTCTCTTTTCCCATTATTTTATTTCAAGATGAAGCTTATGTTGGAGGAAAAAACATTTCAAATGCTAATGGTAAAGTAACAGACTTTTTGGTTAAAAATGATTTGACAGATAATGTAGCTTTTATCGAGATTAAAACGCATAAAAGTGAGTTAATGAAAAAAGGAAAAGCATACAGAGGAAATGATGTTTATGGAATGAGTACCGATTTATCGGGAGCGGTTTCTCAAGTACTTAATCAAAGAGACAATTTTCAAAAACATTTTGCAACAATAAAAATGGATTCAGATGTATCTTTTGAATCTTTTAACTCAAAATGTGTTGTTTTAATGGGGCAAATAAAACAATTAAATAGTAAACAACAAAGACCTTTTGAATTAGTAAGAAGTAATAGTAAGGATGTCGAAATAATAACATTTGATGAACTTTTAGGGAAGATTGAAAATATCCAAAAACTTATCGAAGGAAAATTTAAGCCAATCCCTAAACGAAAAAAAACATAACTGCATACAATATAAATTATTGAAAAGCAAATAGTTATATTAATAACTATTCAAAAGCAATAAAACGAACTTATATACCTTTGTAGAAATTTAAAAACTTAAATAGAAATGCAAAAGGAAATAAAATTTGAAAAAGGGAATTTCACAATTGGTTACTGTGATAACTCACAAGATATTTCTGTTTATGAAAACGGAGAATATACAGAACCAATACGTTGTACATTTATTCCAAATGTTGAGATGACAGAAAAAGAATGTTTGAAATATACTAATGAAAATATGCCCAAAATAATTGAAGAAGTTAAAATAGTAATTTCAGAAAATAATGAATTCTATAAAAATTTTGAAATTGATTTTAATTCTGAATTTTTAGGTTATAATTTATATAGACATCACTTAAATAGAGATTTGCTAATCGTATTAGAAAGTCGGATGCGATTAAAGTGTGAATTGAAAGTAACTTTACAATAGATATTAATTAAAATGCTACGTTAGTATATCTAAACCATTGCAATGAAATTGAAAAATATTGCAATGGTTTTTCTATTTCATTGCAATATTTTTTATATTGTGCTAACAATCTTAAACAAGAATATATAAATAAAGAATGGCAAATATTGAAATAAAAAAAGTAACGTTAAACGACATTGACCAATTGCAAAAAATTGGAAGACAAACGTTTCAAGAAACATTTTCAGAAGCAAACTCCGAAGAAAATATGAAAAATTATTTGGGAGAAGGGTTTTCTAAAGAAAAACTGACTGCGGAACTTAACGACAAAGACTCCGAGTTTTACTTTGCATCACTTGACAATGAAATAATTGGTTATTTAAAACTCAACTTTGGAGAATCACAAACCGAATTAAAAGACAACAAAGCACTTGAAATTGAGCGAATCTATGTGCCAAAAGAGTTTCACGGAAAAAGCGTTGGACAATTACTGTATGACAAAGCAATACAAATAGCAAAACAGAAAAACGCCGAATATGTTTGGTTAGGTGTATGGGAAGAAAACCCAAGAGCAATAAGCTTTTACAAGAAAAATGGTTTCGTTGAGTTTGACAAACACATTTTCAAATTGGGTAATGACGAGCAGACTGATATAATGATGAAACTGAACTTGAAAGGTAAATAATAAATGAAACTAAATCTTTATCAAATTGACGCTTTTACAGACAAGACCTTTGGTGGAAATCCAAGATTACAAATATCAACAATGGAATAATTGTCAAAAAATGAATTGGAAAATTTTTGGTGTAAAATATGATAAAAGAGAAACATGGGCATTTGAACAAATGTCTTACCTACTTTTTTGTGCGGAACTTAATAATAGAATTGGACTGTTTCGATATAAAAACCAAACAGGTATAGAAACTGAACCAATTGAAAAAGAGGGAAAATTTTACGGTTTTCAAGCTAAGTACTATACTACTTCAATATCTGACAACAAAAATGATATTATAGATTCAATCGAAAAAGCAAAATCTAAAAACAGTCAGTTAAACGAGCTGTTTCTTTATATAAACCAAGAACTTTCAGAAAGCACGACTAAAAGCAAGAAGAAGCCTAAATATCAAATTGAAATTGAAAAAGCTGCTAAAGATGTAAAAGTTAATATTCATTGGCGAGTTCCAAGTCATTTTGAATTGCAATTGTCATTGCCAGAAAATAAATATCTGTATGATATTTATTTTAGTCTTGAATTAAACGAAGGAGATTTGGTTGATGAAGTTTCTAAACACAATGAAAATATCTTACAAGCTATACAGACTGAAATAGCTTTCGATGACAAAAAAATTAAAATTGACAGAAGCTCAATTATCGAAGGAATTACTATTGCTTGCCAACAGAAAGGGAAAAATATAGTCATCTCTGGTGAAGGCGGTTGTGGTAAGACAGCTATTTTTAAAGAGTTTTATGGTCTTAATTCCACGAAAATACCGATTTGCGTTTTTAAAGCAAATGAACTTAACGTTAATCATATTAATGATATATTTCAATTAGATAATAAATTCACTTTTGCGCAGTTTCTAAATGCATATAAAGATGAACCTATTAAAATCTTTGTAATTGATTCGGCAGAAAAATTAGCTGAGATAGCCAATAATGATATTCTTACCAACTTATTACAAAAGTTGAAGGAAAATGATTGGAACGTTATCTTTACTACACGCTATGCTTATCTTAATGATTTAATATTTCACATTAAAGAGAATTATCAGTTATCGTTTGAAGTTAATGATATAGCCCTAATCAGTGTTGAAGAATTAAAATCCATATCGGAAGAATTTAAATTTTTACTACCCGATAATCAAAAATTTTTAGAAAGACTTAGAAACTTATTCTATCTGAGTGAATATATTCAGCAATATTCTAACATAGATAAGCAAGGTAACTTTAAAGGTTTTATCGATTTGCTTTGGAAAAAGCGAATACAAAATAATGCCGTTCAAAAAGATAATTTACATCTTGAAAGAGAAAAATGTATTATCGATATAGCTAAAAAAAGATGCGAAACTGGACGATTTTATATAAATGCAGATGATTTACCGCAATCGGCATTGTTTCACTTAAAGCAAGACGAAATTCTGGGTTATGATGATGCACATAACGGGTATTTCATCACTCATGACATATATGAAGAATGGACTCTTGATAAAATAGTTTCTCGTTGTTTTTCAAACCATTCAAACACAAAACAATTTTTTGACGAATTAGGGAATTCATTACCAATACGCAGAGCATTTAGATTGTGGCTGTCTAACCATTTGTCCGACAATAGTACTGAAATACAAAATTTTATTCAGGAAGCTTTTAAAAATGTTGAACTAACACAGTTTTGGCAAGATGAAATTTTAGTTTCTGTTCTGTTATCAGATTATTCAGAATCGTTTTTTAAGTTTTTTGAGAATGAAATAATTTCAAATGATTTTAAAATACTAAAGCGTATTTTATTCTTATTAAGAATTGCTTGCACAGACATATCTTCAATTGAAAATATTGATGTTATTAAACCGAAAGGTAAAGGTTGGGAAGAAGTAATCAATCTAATTTACAAATACAAATCTGCATTTCTTGAAAATAATTTAAAAATAGTTTTACCTGTTTTGAGTGATTGGTGTGACTTTACAAAAAAGGGAATAACTACAAAATATTCAGGCTTATTGGCTTTAAGTATAATACAAAAGACTGAAACAGAAAAAAACTTCTATATTCATGATGATGCAGTAGAAAATATACTTAAAGTAGTTTTCAATGCGGCAAATGAACTAAAATCTGAATTAAAAGAAATCTTTGATAAGGTAATATTGAATAAATGGACTAACCATAATCAACCCTATGAAGGATTGTGCTCTAAAATATTAGAGAAGCCCTATAAAGCAACTAATCTAATTTATACACTTCCATTATCGGTTATTCAATTATGTGATTTATTTTGGCAAAAACAGCCGAAAAAACATGACGGATTTGGGTATGATAGAGACAGTATGGAAAGTCGTTATGGTTTGACAGATAAACACAAGCAGGGTTATTTTCCTGCAAGTGCCAATCAAACACCGATTAAATGGCTATTTCAAGTAGCTTTTCACAAAACACTTGATTTTATAATTGATTTTACCAATAAGTCTGTTGAATTGTACAGCCAATCCGATTATGGAAAAGAGGATGTTATTCAAATTAAGTTATATGTAGAAGATAAAATAGTAACACAGTATTTGAGTCAGGCAATATGGAGTATGTATAGAGGGTATGGAAGCCCTGTTGTTCCTTACTTATTGCAGTCAATGCACATGGCATTGGAAAGAATCCTTCTGGAATTAGCTCCAATAGGTCAGCAAGAAATAATAGAAGAAATACTTCTCAAAATACTTTTAAAATCAAAATCAGCATCACTAACCTCAATTGTTTGTAGTGTTGTACTTGCAAATCCAGATAGATTTTATAAAATCGCATTGATTTTGTTTAATAGTATTGAATTATTTCATTTAGATAATATTAGATGCTCCGATGAATTCCAAGCAGAATCATTATCCAGGATTGGATATGGTATGGATAGATTAAAAGATATTTTATATACAGATGAAAGGACAGAATCAAACAAGAAGGAGCATAGAAGTTCAAGTTTAGAACGCTTGTTTCTTCTTTGGCAATTTAATGGTATAAAGGGATTTAGTGAAGAACAAAATATTGAATTTATAGAAAGTTTATATAAAATCATTGACCAATACAAATCCGATGACACAATAAACAATTCATTTGGAATGCTATTGGCAAGAATGGATAGAAGAAATCTAATATCAAAAGTAGCTAAACAGGATGGTAATAATTTGTATATAGAACTCACCCCCAAAGAGATTCCAGAAGGATTAAAAAAAGAAAGTGAAGATGCAGGTAAACTGTTTGATGATATGTTTAAATATTCCTCTTTAAAATTATGGTCAGATTTCATACATGGGGAGAGACGTCAAAGTAACACAAAAAATGAAGAGTATGATAAGAATCCGCTCTTGGCATTATCAGAAACTAAACAACTCGTTGAAGAATTGAAAACTGACGGGAGTGAAATAAGGAGATTTGACGAAAGTACCCCTGCATTTTCTTGTTCTAAATTGATGATTGAACATAGAGATAAACTTCAAAAAGAAGATAAAAATTTTTGTAAGGAAGTTATTATTTCTAATGTTTCTCGTTTATTTAATGATGACTACGATTATCAAATAAGTGATGGGGTTGAGGCTTCGGTTCATGGCATACCATCTTTGATTGATGAATATCCAGATGAAATAGAAAGCTTTATTTCTGCAATGATTTTGATTCTATTCGATGAAATGCCAATTGGCAGTTACAAAAGAATATGTGATTACGTTATTGAATCAATTCATAAATCACAGCTTTGGAAATACAATCAGAAAGTTGCTCAATCAATATTATTTGGATATATAAAACTCAAGCCTTTATATAAAAAGATTATTGCCGAAAAAAAGGAAACACAAGGTCATTGGGAGCGGATTTCCAAAAGTTCAATTTTAGAAGAATTTGATAAAATAGATACTGATTTTACTTTTAAAGACATAATGTTTGACATAAAAGATATTGATTCGCTGGATATTCATGATTTAGAAATAGTCTACTTATTAATACCTTCTGACACTAAAGATAAAATTCATTTAGATATTTACACAAAATCATTGCCTTTATTGGCTTCAACACTACTTAAAGATAGGAGAAGTTACAAAAATGATTTCGGTGACGATACTAATATTTATACAGTACGACTACACATTTTTAAGAGATTTTCCAATTTCATTTTACAGAGGGAAATTAGCGAAATTGATATATTTCTTAAACCATTTGCTGACTCTTTTTCTTCCACAGAAGAAACAGCCTCTTTTATCCAAGAAATAGTAACGGCTGAAGATGATATAAAAAATTATAAACAGTTTTGGCATATTTGGGATAATTTATATCCGAAAATTAAAGAGCTATGTATGAATGCTCATGGTTACTATTTAAAAGAAATTATAATAAATTATCTATTAGCGTGGCGTTGGTGGCGTGAAGGAATTGAAGAATGGCACAGTTTAAAGAATGAAAATTTGTCTCTTTATTCCAACGCTTCAAAAGAAATGGGGCATATTCCTTCTGTACTGTATTCTGTCACTAGAGTATTAAATACAATTGGAACCAATTTTAAAAGTGAAGGTATTGACTGGATTCATACAATAGTTTCAAACAACGAGTCTTTAAATCTTGACGATTTAGAATCCAATACATTATATTATTTAGAGAAGTATTTAAGAAAATTTATTTTCATTAACAGACAAAAAATCAAAGAAGAAATTATATTAAAAAACAAAATTATTCCAATCCTTGATTTTATGATTGAACGAGGTTCTATACACGGGTATTTACTTAGAGAAAATATTTTATGAGTAATTTATCAAAGTAAAAATATCAGTTGTAGATTTAAGGCTGTTTAAAATTGATACAGAAGTGTCAATTTTAAAAAAACGATAGCATCATTATTTTAATAATTAAACTTAATGTACCATATTTGTACCTCATAACTTTAAACCCCTTTAAAATCAAGAGTTATTTATTTCTGTATCGGAAATAATCACCACAAAACTTCCATTAACATCAGTTAAAATCAAACAATAAACCCTTTATAATAAAGGTTTTATTTGTTTTATACAAAATGGGAACACTCCGAATTGGTTTGATTAATGCAAATAAAATTCCCAAACTATTAAGTTTGGGAATCAATGCTAAAATTTGGGATATGACAGAAAGTAAAACTGACGACCAATTAAAAGTTGAAGGGATTTACAATAATGATTTGGAAGATGTTTTTAGAAAAATATGTACCGTCAAATAAAACCGAAGATTTTTAAAACATACCCAACTACCAATAAAACAATATAAAATTTTGATTTAAAAACCATTGCAATAAAACCTAATAATCATTGCAATTGTATGCAATACAATTGCAATACCTAGTAATCCCCTTAAAATAGGGCGTATTCATATCAAACAATAATTGCAATACCATTATATAAGTATCAGAAACATTGCAAGACAATTGCAATTGCTACTCAAAAAGCAGTTAAGCTTGCTTTTTGTATTATCCATTAATCTAATTTGATTAGCTGTTTCCAATACTAGTTAAACTTGATTGATAATTTTAAATGAGTTTATAATTCAGAAAATAAAATTATAAAAAAATCAAAAATTAACATTTTCACTAAATTTAACATCTAGAATTTATATATGTTATATATTTGTATTTCAAATTTATGATTAGAAAAATATACATACTAGTGTTTGTAACTATTGGTTTCTTTCTGATACCAAGTATTTCTTTTGCCTGTGGTTCATGTAGTAAAGACAAAATTGAGAAAAAGGAAAAGAAAGAGAAAGATTGTTGCAATGATGACAATCATTCTAGTAAACATAAAGAGTGTGGTGGTAAATGCAAACATCCATCTTGTAATTGTATAGCTCCTGCTTTCAATATAATTTTGACTTCATTTACAGAAGTAATTCCAAATAATAACTTTGATTTTTCCAACGAGAAAAAGAGTTTTACCTTTGAAGAATCTAATATCTCAACTGGATTCTATTACATTTGGACACCGCCTAATATAAGCTAAATCCAATTTTTGACAGCCATAAGTGTGTCAAATCACGAGCAATTTCTTGCTTTCAAATTTTCCAATATTTTATTTTAAAAACAACGAAACGCGCCATACTTAAATATGGTTTTGTTTCACAAATCAGTATGCTATGAACTCATTATATAAAATAATGATAGCAATTACCATGTTGTTATCATTAACAGTTGGGCACGCAAAAATTAAAAACCCAAAAATCGAAACCGTTAAGATATACGGTAACTGCGAAATGTGCCAAAAAACAATAGAAAAAGCAGGAAGTTTAAAAAATGTAGCCCAAACTAATTGGGACATTGATACAAAAACAGCAACAATAACTTACGATGCTAAAAAAACAAATTCAGACGAAATTCTTAAACGAATTGCTTTGAGTGGTTACGATAGTAACAAATTCCTTGCTCCTGATTCTGCCTATAATAATTTACCTCATTGTTGCCAATATGATAGAATTGCAAAAGTTCCTTGGAAACCTGTAAAAATAGATGCGATTTCTGGGGCAAATAAAGCAGCTATGGATAGGATTAATAACGCTCCAGTATTAGAAAATCAACTTACACCAGTTTTCGATAGTTATTTTGCCATAAAAGATGCTCTGGTAAAAACAGATGGTACAACAGCTTCAACAAAAGCAACAGAATTACTTACAGCAATCAATGGAGTGAAAATGGAAACGCTAAATATGGAGGTTCACATGGTTTGGATGAAGATACTAAAAGGCCTAACTGCCGATATAAAAAAAATGGCTGAAACACAAGACATTCAAAAGCAGCGAGAAGCTTTCAAAACAGTATCAAAAAACATGTATGAACTACTTAAAGCATCAAAACCTACCGAAGCTGTTTACTACCAATATTGTCCGATGCAGGATGCCAATTGGTTAAGTAAAGAAAACAGTATCAAAAATCCTTATTATGGCTCACAGATGTTAAGCTGTGGTAAAACCATTGAAACAATTAAGTAATCTTTAGTACAAAAAATGAAAAACATAAAAACAATAATTGCTTTGATGCTCGCAAGTACGATCACCAATGCCCAAACGATGATACCTATACCTCCTATCATTTCAGGAAATAGCATTGATTTGATGTTGCAAAATGGTACAACACAATTCTATAATGGTTTCAATACAGCTACAAATGGCTATAATGGCAATTATTTAGGACCTACAATTCTTTTACAAAAAGGACAAGCAGTAACCTTTAATGTAATGAACATGTTAGATGAAGGTACTACAACGCATTGGCATGGGCTACATGTAGCTCCTATGAATGATGGAAGCCCTCACAATCCAATCGCTATTGGTTCAACTTGGTCTCCTAGTTTTACAGTCATGGATAATGCTGCTACATATTGGTATCACCCTCATTTGCATGGCTCAACAATGAAGCAAGCTATTAAAGGAGCCGCTGGCTTGATAATAGTTCAAGATAATATCGAAAGTGCTTTAACATTACCCAGAACATATGGAGTAGATGATATTCCTTTAGTATTTCAATTCGAAACCTTCAATACTACTACAAAAGAAATTGTAATTAATGATGAATTAGACAATGCTATTTTGGTAAATGGTATAGTTTCAGGTGCTATGGTTAATCTTCCTGCTCAAGTAGTACGATTACGGTTACTCAATGCTTCAAGCCACCGTTTTCTTGAATTTGGCTTTAATGATAATAGAACTTTTAATCAAATTACATCAGACGATGGTTTGTTAAACGCTCCTGTTGCAATGACAAGATTACAACTAAGCCCGGGAGAAAGAGCTGAAATTTTAGTGAATTTTTCTGGTCAACAAGGAAGTGTAGTTTATTTGAAACAAAATGGAACACAATTACCATCAGGGTATCCCGGAGGACCACTAGGTGGCATGGGAGGAACTTTAGGTCCTTTAGACAATATAAACTTTAACCTACTCCAAATAAATGTTGGAGCTCCTACAGTAAATCCAGTTACAACTGTGCCAACTACTTTGACAACAAATACCATCTTATCAGAGGTTGGAGCTACTTCAAGAAGTATCGCTATCACAGGAAACCCTGCAATGAGTATGACTAATTTTTTAATGAATGGAGTTATTTATAATCCGAGTGTAATCAACTTTACCACTCAACAAGATAATGTAGAAGTATGGAATATTACTAATCAATCAATGATGCCTCATCCATTTCATATTCATGGTAACCATTTTTATGTTTTGAAAGTAAACGGGGCTACACCAGCACCAAACATGCAAGGACGTAAGGATGTAATTACTGTACCACCAAACGGAGGGAGTGTAAAATTAATTACTCAATACAAAGATTTTGCAGATGCAAATATGCCATTCATGTACCATTGTCACATTTTAAGCCATGAAGATTTAGGAATGATGGGACAATTTATTGTAAATGCAAACCCAATGTCCGTTGATACTTTTCTAAAAGATGATGAAGTAAAAATATACCCTAATCCAAGTAATGCTTCTAAAGCAATTACTATTAAATCCGATAGCAATTTACTCTCTGTAATGGTATTTGACATGTTAGGCAGAGCTATTTTCTTTAAAAACCTTCAGGGAAATCAGGATACAATTGAATCAAATAATTTATATCGAGGCTTATACTTAGTGCAGGTTAGGACTGAAGATAAAATAATAAATCGAAAAATTACAATAAACTAACAATATTTAAAATAAGTCAATAAAATGAAAAATATACATTCAAAATTAAATTTAGTAGTAGCAACAATCTTAGGCTCAATCGCATTAGTGTCATGTTCTAGTAACAACACTAATAATACAAATACAGCTATTACATACAAAACAGCTTATGTTATTAATGGTACTGGAAACTCTGTTTCAGTAATCAATTTAGCAACAAATCAAGTAACTAAAACTATTTCTCTAACGGATATTGGTTATCCTCACCATGTTGCCCTAAGCCCTGATAAAACTAAAATTGCAATAGGTGTTCCGGGAATGGATTTAAGTAATGGTCACGACGGAATTATGGCTGGAATGCCAGGGCAATTTTTAGTTCTAAATGCAGTAACAGGCGAAATGGTAAAATCACAGAACTTGCCAGCTATGTGTCATAATGCTATTTACTCTCCAGATGGGACAGAAATTTGGGCAGCTCAAATGGAAGATATGGGGAAAGTATTGGTTTACAATGCTTCAACCTATGCTTTAAAAAAAACTATCGATGTCGGTATGATGCCTCTTGAAGTTTCATTTTCTAGTGATGGTATGATGGCCTTTGTTTGCAATAGCGGAGACAATACAGTATCAGCGATTAATATGACAGACAAAACGGTTATGGCAACAATTCCTGTGGGCAATGAACCTGTGGGTGCTTGGCAAGGAGGAGATAATAAGATGTATGTCGATAACGAAGTTGGACAAAGCATAAGTATCATTGACGTAAACACAATGACAGTTGGAGAAACAGTTACATTAGGATTTATGCCGGGCATGGCAATGCGTCAAAACGATATGAACGAACTTTGGGTTACCGATCCTACAAATGGAAAATTACATTGGTGGACATGGGATAATTCAATGGGAATGTACATGGTTGGTGGGAATGTTACTGTTGGTTCTGGTGCCCATGCAATTGCTTTTAACGGAATGACCGCTTACATTACAAATCAAACCGCAGGAACGGTTTCAGTTCTTGATGTTATGACGCACACAGTAACAAAAACAATTACTGTAGGTGCTAAACCAAATGGAATTGTTTTAAAACTTTAGTCTTGAAGTTGCATACTAAAAATGGTATGCGACCGATCAAAAATGGTAGTGAAGTCCGAGTTAGAAAAATTCGGGTTTCCTTCCATTACAATTAATATTGATAACTACAAGTAGATTTCTAACGAAGAAATTAAAATGTCAATAAGGTATTTTAAAATTGAATTCGTTTAATTTAAAAAACAATAAAAAATGAAAAATATAATTATTTCTGCCATAGTAATGGCATTCGTATTAGTTTCTTGCAACCAAAAAAACAAACAAACAGAAACTACAACTACTGAAACAACAGCGACAATTTCTCAATTGTATGCGTGTTCAATGCACCCCGAAGTAACAGGTAAAAAAGGTGATAAATGTCCTAAATGTGGAATGGAATTAACAGAGCCAGTTCTACAAAAAGAACCTGTTAAAAATCAAGAAGAAACTAAAGCAACTGATACAGTAGCAAAAACTGAAGTAACAAATTCAGTTGCTACAGTAAGCCCTAAAGATTATGCAAACGACATCATTACTTGCTATCTAAATTTAAAAAACAAATTAGCAAAAGATGATTCTAAAGGAGCTGCTGAGAATGGAAAATTATTATTGGCATCACTTAACAGATTTGACACAGAAACGCTAAATGCAAAACAGAAAAAAGAGTATCTTGATATTGCAGATGATGCCCAAGAACATGCTGAACATATTGGTGCTAATGCAGGAAAATTAGAACACCAAAGAGAACATTTTGTTTTATTGAGTAAAGATATAAACGATTTAATTAAAGCGTTTGGTTCAAACAGACAGTTATACCAAGACTATTGTCCTATGGCTGACGATGGAAAAGGTGCTATTTGGATAAGTGAAACCAAAGAAATCAAAAATCCATATCAAGGTAGCAAAATGCTAACTTGCGGTTCAGTTAAAAAAACATACTAAATGAAAAAGCGCATCAAAAAAATAGCTTGGTTTGGATTAATTATTTTTTTGCTGATGCAATGTTATCAACCTGCTCGTAACAACAGTTTCGAGCAGTATTTTTCATCAAACTTCACCGAAGTATATAAAGTGCCAAAGAATGTTGAAACCACTTTAAGAACTTCCTGCTATGACTGTCACAGCAATAACACCAACTATCCATGGTATTCTTACGTACAACCTATTCGTTTCTTTATGGACGGCCATATTAATGAAGGAAAAAAAGAATTAAACTTTAATGAATATGGAAACTATTCAAAACGAAAACAAGAGAATAAATTAGATAGAATAGTCAAACAAATCAAAAATGATGAAATGCCATTGAGTTCCTATACGCTGATTCATAAAAATGCAGTTCTTACTAAAGAAAATAAAGAAATATTGACTCATTGGATAGAGCAAACTAGTGATGGTCTTTCAAAAATAAATTAGTTGTCATGGTAGAAAAATTAATATCATTTTCACTTAAAAACCGAGTAGTTGTCCTGCTTATTTCCGCTTGTTTATTTGGTTGGGGAGTTTACAGTATTCAGCAGAATCCAATAGATGCCATTCCCGATTTATCTGAAAACCAGGTCATAGTATTTACCGAATGGATGGGTAGAAGTCCGCAGGTAATGGAAGCACAAGTGACTTATCCACTTGTATCAAATTTACAAGGAATTCCAAAGGTTAAAAACATCCGTGGCGCATCCATGTTCGGTATGAGCTTCGTTTACATTATTTTCGATGATGATGTCGATACCTATTGGGCAAGAACCCGTGTGTTGGAAAGGCTTAACTATGCTCAGCGATTATTACCTCAAAATGTAGTTCCAACACTTGGCCCAGACGGAACTGGAGTTGGTCATATTTTTTGGTATCACTTGGATGCAAAAGGGATGGATTTAGGCGAACAAAGAGCTATACAAGATTGGTATGTGAAATTTGCTTTGCAAACGGTACCCGGTGTGGCAGAGGTGGCCTCATTTGGTGGTTTCGAAAAACAATATCAATTAGTCCTGGATCCGTTAAAAATGCAATATTATAATGTGAGTATGATGGAAGTTATGAATGCCGTCAAGGCAAATAATAACGACGTAGGCGGAAGAAAATTTGAAATGAGTAATATGTCCTATATAGTAAGAGGACTAGGCTATATAAAAAACATAAAGGATGTTGAAGATATTTCCATTAAAAATTTTAATTCGGTACCCGTTAGGGTAAAAGATATTGGTTCCATACAAATGGGGGGCGATTTGCGATTGGGTATTTTTGATGAAAACGGCAATGGTGAAGTTGTGGGCGGTATCGTCGTGATGCGGTACGGAGAAAATGCAGATAAAGTTATAAAAGCCATAAAAGTAAAAATGAAAGAAGTTGAAAAAGGATTGCCAAGTGGAGTAACCTTTAAAACATCTTATGACAGAAGTGAATTGATTGAAAAGGCAATTGCATCTGTAAAAGGAACCTTGATAGAAGAATTGATTACTGTTTCGCTCGTTGTACTTATATTCCTTTTCCATTGGCGTAGTGCTTTAATAATTCTCATCCAAATACCCATATCTGTAGCAGTTGGTTTTATTTTATTACAAGCATTCGGAATATCCTCTAACATTATGTCATTAACAGGTATCGCACTGGCAATCGGTGTTTTAGTAGATGATGGTATTGTAATGGTCGAAAATGCTTATAGGACAATATCAGATAGACAAGAAGAACTCGATCCTAATAACGATTAAGATGAAAAATAAACTTAAAAATATATTTGCAAAAACAAACGACCCTCTTTCTTCTGAAGAAAAAATAAAACTAATAGAGTCATCTTCAAAATTAGTAGGACCGGGTGTGTTTTATTCAACCATAATTGTAATTGCTTCGTTTTTACCAGTATTCCTGCTCACGGGTATGGAAGGTAAATTATTTAGTCCCTTAGCATGGACAAAATCATTTATTCTGATTGTGGATGCTTTTTTTGCGATAACGCTTACTCCTGTACTGATTAGCTTTTTGCTTAAAGGACGACTTCGACCGGAAAATAAAAATCCAATAAATAAAAATCTGGAAAAAGTATATACACCCATATTAACTTATTGTTTAAAATGGCGAAAAACAGTTTTAGGATTAAACATAATTGCCTTGTTATTGGGAGTTTTCATGTTTACACGCTTAGGCTCAGAATTTATGCCTCCTTTGGATGAGGGCTCTATTCTGTTTATGCCAGTAACATTACCAGATGTATCAAATTCCGAAGTAAAAAGAATCCTTCAGGTACAGGACAAACTAATAAAATCCGTTCCCGAAGTTGCACATGTTTTAGGTAAAGCAGGCAGAGCCAATACAGCAACTGACAATAGTCCAATTAGTATGATTGAAACTATAATATTGCTCAAACCTCAAAAGGAATGGAGAACAGGAAAAACTAAAAACGATATTATAAATGAAATAAATAATAAACTCCAAATTCCTGGTGTAACAAATGGTTTTACCCAACCTATTATAAATCGTATCAATATGCTTTCGACTGGTATTAGAACCGATGTGGGTATCAAAATATATGGAGCAAGTTTAGATACTATTAATGTTTTAGCACAAAGAATAAAAAAAGCATTAGACGGGACAACTGGTATCAAAGATTTATATGCCGAACCAATTACTGGAGGAAAATATATCGATATTGAAGTCAAAAGAGAAGAAATTGGTCGCTATGGTCTTTCTATTGACGATGTAAACAATGTTGTTGAAGCAGCTATTGGAGGGATGAAATTAACTACTACCATTGAAGGGCGTCAGCGCTTTTCAGTTAATGCCAGATATGCCCAAGAAAACAGAAATAGTATTGACGCATTAAAAAAACTGCAAGTGCAAACAATGCAGTTTGGCACAATACCATTAGAAGCCGTAGCCAATATTAAAATAAGTGATGGCCCCCCAATGATTAATAGTGAAAATGCGATGCTTCGCGGTAGTGTTTTATTTAATGTAAGAGATAGAGATTTAGGAAGTACTGTTAGAGAAGCACAGAAAAAACTAAACGATATGATTACAAAAATGCCAAAAGGATATTATGTTGAATGGAGTGGTCAATGGGAAAATCAAATTAGGGCTAACAAAACACTAAGTATGATTTTACCAATTGTGGTAGTCATCATTTTTCTTATTCTTTATTTCACCTATCGCTCTATGAAGGAAGCACTAATAACAATGATAACCGTTCCATTTGCTTTAATTGGCGGGATTTTTATGGTCTATTTCTATGGTATAAATTTATCGGTAGCTGTGGCTGTGGGCTTTATTGCACTTTTTGGTTTAGCGGTAGAAACGGCCATGTTAATTACCATTTATTTAAATGAAGCTATGAATAGAATGGTTGAAAAATATGGTAATAGCAGTGATACTTTAAACGAGACTATTATCAGAGAGTATATAATCGAAGGTTCTGCCAAAAGACTAAGACCAAAACTAATGACCGTTTCGGTTTCTTTATTTGGTTTGATACCCATATTGTGGGCAACAGGAACTGGTGCTGATGTCATGCTGCCTATAACAGTTCCTTTAATTGGAGGAACAATCACATCTACTATATATGTTTTATTAGTAACGCCCGTTGTTTTTGAAATGGTGAAACTTCACGAATTAAAAACAAAAGGTAAAATAGCTATTATCAATGCAAAACATTAAAAATTATATCATAATAAGTTGTTTGATTTTAAGCTATACAAATAGTTTGGCTCAGACACTTTCTTTGGACAATGTTCTGGCAACAATCAAAACAAATAATCCACAATTAAAAATGTATGATACTGACATTCAAAGTATGGATGCAGCAGCAAAAGGAGCTAAAAGTTGGATGGCTCCACAAGTGAGTACAGGTTTCTATATGGCTCCATATAATACTCAATTGTGGAAAGTTAGTGAAATGGGACCCGGGATGGGTAATTATATGATAGGTGTTACACAAATGATACCTAATCAATCAAAACTGAAAGCAGATTTTAACTATATGAATGCTATGTCTTCCGTAGAAGTTGAGAATAAAAATTATACCATCAATCAACTAAATGCCTTAGCAAAATCAAACTATTATCAATGGATAATTTTAGATAAAAAACTAAAAGTAGCCAACGATAATTTATTGTTACTGGACTATATGATTAAAAGTATGGAAATCAGATACCAATACAATATGGATAAATTACCAACGTATTACAAAGCAAAATCTCAGTATAGCGTATTGCAAAGTATGATTGTAATGTTAGAAAATGATATTACTCAAAAAAGAGTAATGCTCAATACGTTGATGGCTAGAGATAAAAATACAATTTTTGACATCGATACTTCCTATCAAATAAAGGATTTTGATTTCATAAAATCAGACACAACCGCATTCGCTAAAAATAGAAGTGATGTAAAAGCCATTGACAAAACAATACTATTAAACCAAATGAAAATTGAAACTGAAAAGAAGAAATTATTACCTGAATTTGGAATCAAATACGACCACATGTTTGCCTTTGGTGAACAGCCTCAACAATTTTCATTAATGCTTATGGTCAATATTCCTTTTGCGCCATGGTCGTCAAAAATGAATAAAGCCAATATCAATAGTTTTCAAATCAAAAATGAAAGCTTGAATTGGCAAAAACAGATGGTTTTAAACGAAGCGGTAGGGATGATAACAGGAATGAATGCCGAATTACAAAATGTAAAAAAGCAATATGACATTACTACAAACAATATCATTCCTTCTTTGAAAAAAAATTATGACACAGCCGTTATCGCTTGGCAAAACAATACAGGTGATTTGTTTGTTGTGTTAGATGCTTGGGAAGCTTTAAACATGGCTCAGATGGATGCTTTAGACAAATTACAATCTATTTTAAATATACAGGTTGAAATCGAAAAACAATTAGAAACAAAATAACTATGAACAAACAACTGAAATATAGTTTGATAACATTTATAGTTTTGAGTATTGGATTTGCTGTCTATTACTTTACATCAAAACCTATGAGCATGGAACATTCTGGTCATAAAAAAGAATTTTACACTTGCTCAATGCATCCGGAAATTATAAGAGACAAGCCAGGAAACTGTCCTGTTTGCGGAATGACTTTAGTCAAAAAAGTGAGCAAAAATCAAGAGTATGACAACAATGACATCAATACGCAATTAAAACCAACCGATAAGATTATTATAGGTAATTATGAAACAACTACCCCAAAAGACACTAGTATTACCAGCGAAATAAAACTGCCAGGTGTCATTGCCTATGACCCTAATTCTGCCTCAAATATTGCGGCTCGTGTTGGTGGCAGAATTGAAAAAATGTATGTGAATTATAAATTTCAGGCAGTTAACAAAGGACAAAAAATATTTGATTTATATAGCCCTGAACTATTGACCGAACAACAAAATTTCATCTATTTAATTACTAATGACCCAAGTAACACAGCTATTATTAAAGCCGCAAAAAGTAAATTGATGTTATATGGTATGACCAATAATCAAATTAATACAATTGCCTCAAACAAAAGCGTCAATCCCATTATTTCAATAGTAAGTCCCTCATCAGGTATCATTTCAGGAACAGAAAATATGACATCAAATACTGCGAATCCGATGCAAAGTAATATTACGACGACTGAACTTTTAACAGTAAAACAAGGTGATTATATTAAAAAAAATGAAACCGTTTTTAAATTGTTTAACACAAGTAAAGTGTGGGGAGTTTTTGATGTGCTGCAAGGTTATAATGCCCACGTTTATATTAATCAGCCAATTCAAATTTTTACTGAAGCAAGTGATAGTAATTTTATTGAAGGCAAAGTAAATTTTATTGAAACACAACTCAAAACATCAGACAGAACCAATAAAATAAGGGTCTATATTAATAACAATCAGAAATATCCAATTGGTCTACGATTACAAGGAATACTACAAACAAAACCATTAAAAGGTCTTTGGATTAGTAAGACAGCGGTGGTAAGTATTGGTGACAAAAAAATTGTTTTTATTAAAATAAATAATGGCTTTAAAGCACATGAAATTCAAACAGGAACGGAAATCAGTGATAGGATTCAAGTCATAAACGGAATGACATTAAAGGATAAAATTGCCAAAAACGCAGCATATTTAATAGATAGTGAAAGCTTCATTAAAACAGAATAGTGATGAATAAATTTTTAATAAAAACAGGAAGCCTGATAATGGTATTAGTAATTTTAGCAGCATGCAACTCTAAAAACAAAGACGAGCATAGTGGGCATAAAGAAAATTCAAAAACGCAATATACTTGCTCTATGCATCCGCAGATAAAAAAAGACAAGCCGGGCAAATGTCCTATATGTGGTATGGAACTAATTCTTGTAAAACAGGCAGATAATGAAGCAGCAAATGAAATTTTCTTGAGCGATCAACAAATTAAACTTGGTAATATAACCACACAGAGCATTAGCGAAACTCAAAATAGTATAGAACAAAACTTCACAGGTGTTCTAACTATCAATCAAGAGGAAATCAAAACCCTTTCCGCAAGAGCAATGGGAAGAATTGAAAAATTATATGTAAAAACGACTGGGGAGTTTGTAAAAATAAACCAACCTATTTATCTCTTATATAGTGAAGACATTGCCATTGCAAAACAAGATTATTTCACAGCCTATAAACAGCTTACTATGCCTGGCGATTTTGGTAAAAACGCAAAGAATATGATTATCGCCGCGAAACAAAAATTGCTGTTTTATGGTTTAAATAATGCCCAAATAGAAAATATTAAGGCAGCTAATGAAGTTTCACCTTATACAACATTTTATAGCTTTTTTAGTGGTTATGTATCTGAAGTAATGATACAAGAAGGTAGTTATACAATGGAAGGCTCAGGTATCATTAAACTGGCAAACTTAAATAATCTTTGGCTGGAAGCTCAGGTAAATGCAAACTATAGTAATACTATTAAAATAGGTCAAAGAGCAACCATTTCATTTGCTGATTTCCCTAATAAAACAGTAAACGCTCCTGTATCCTTTATTAATCCCGAAATTAATCCTAATACAAGATTACTTTTAATTCGTTTAGAAGTACCAAATGATAATTTAGCATTAAAACCAGGTATGCAAGCCGTAGCTAAATTAATAAAACCCAATATTAAAGGGATATTTGTGCCAACAGATGCCGTTATCAGAGAAGAAAATGCTTCTTATATCTGGGTAGAAAAGCGTCATGGTGTATTCGAAAATATAATGGTGGAAATAGGAATAGAAACCAACGGTTTAGTAGAAATAACATCTGAAATAGATACTAATAAAAAAGTTGTGATTACCGGTGCCTATGCTATAAATAGTGAATATAAATTCCGAAAAGGAAGCGACCCAATGGAAGGAATGAAAATGTAAATCCATTAAAAAAAAAGACTATGACACATACATATAAAATTACCGGAATGACATGTGATGGTTGTCGTTCAAAAGTAGAAAAAGCATTAAATGCTATTGAAGGAATTGAAGCTAAAGTTACTTTAAACCCTCCAATAGCTACAATCACAATGAACGAACATATTCCTATTGCTAACTTACAAGAAGCTTTAACTACTGCTGGAAAGTATACAATTACCATTGACAGTAAAACGGATGTGCCATCAAATACAGAAAATGTTACAACAAGCTCTTGTTGCGATTCGGCTAGCCATCATAGTAAGGAGACTGTCAATTTACACAATAATGCCCATGGAAAATATTATTGCCCAATGCATTGCGAGGGAGATAAAATATATGATAAACCGGGAAGTTGTCCGGTTTGTGGTATGAATCTGGAAAAAGTACCGGAATTAAATACAAGCCCTAAAATGTATACATGTCTCATGCATCCTGAAGTTATTAAAGACGCTCCCGGTTCATGTCCTATTTGCGGAATGGATTTAGTACCAATGGAACCAACCGATAGTGAAGAAAACAAAACCTATAAAGACTTACTATTCAAAATGAAAATAGCAGTAGGGTTTACAGTGCCTGTATTTGCAATTGCTATGATAGAAATGATGTCAGATAATCCATTGGTGAAAATAATGCCAATTACCAATTGGAATTGGGTACAATTAGTATTATCACTTCCTGTGGTTTTTTACGCCTGTTGGATGTTTTTTGTTCGGGCTTGGAAATCAATAATTACCTGGAATCTCAATATGTTTACCCTTATCGGCATAGGAACGGGAGTAGCTTTTTTATTCAGTTTAATCGGCATGTTTTTTCCAAACATTTTTCCAAACGAATTTAAAACAGAGCAAGGCACAGTATTACTCTATTTTGAAGCTACAACCGTAATTCTAACATTAGTATTATTAGGTCAATTAATGGAGGCTCGAGCTCACAGTCAAACCAGTAGTGCTATAAAGGAGTTATTAAAACTATCACCTACAGAAGCAACATTAGTAATCGATGGTAAAGACAAAGTAATTTCTATACACGATATTAAAAAAGGAGATTTTTTACGCGTGAAACCTGGAGACAAAATTCCAGTTGACGGAAAAATTACTGATGGAGAAAGTAGTATTGATGAAGCTATGATTACTGGAGAACCTATTCCTGTTGACAAAAAAGTGGATGATGCCGTGATTGCAGGAACTATAAACGGAAACAAAACATTTGTAATGATTGCAGAAAAAGTGGGTTCCGAAACCTTACTTTCTCAAATCGTTCAAATGGTCAATGAAGCAAGTCGTTCTAAAGCACCTATTCAAAAATTAGCCGATAGCATCGCTAAATATTTTGTGCCTATTGTAGTCATTGTTTCAGTAATTACCTTTTTTGTTTGGGCTAAATTCGGACCCGAACCACGATTAGTATACGGATTTATCAATGCTATTGCTGTGCTTATTATTGCCTGTCCATGTGCTTTAGGATTAGCAACTCCAATGTCAGTAATGGTAGGTGTTGGTAAAGGCGCGCAATCAGGTGTACTCATAAAAAATGCAGAAGCTTTAGAAAAAATGAATAAGGTAAATGTATTAATCACAGATAAAACAGGGACAATTACCGAAGGAAAACCATCAGTTGAGAAAGTATTTTCAACACAAAATGAGGAAAATAATTTATTGCAAAATATAGCATCGGTAAACCAGTATAGTGAACATCCATTAGCACAAGCGGTTGTTAATTATGCTAAAACCAAAGAGCTTAAATTATTTGAGGTTAAAGATTTTGAAGCAATTACAGGGAAAGGTGTTATAGGAACCGTAACCAATAAAAAAGTAGCGGTAGGTAATGAAAAACTAATGGAACAAGTTAATGCTACTGTGTCTGCTGATTTGGAAAATAAAATTAGTACAGAGCAAAAACTAGGAAAAACAGTTTCTTATATCGCAGTTGATGGCATTGCAGTTGGCTATGTCTCTATTACAGATGCTATAAAAGCAACGAGCATAGTTGCTATTAAAGACCTCATGAATCAAGGGGTTGAAGTAATAATGCTTACCGGAGACAATGAAAATACAGCAAAAGCAGTGGCGCAAGAATTACATTTGAGTGCTTTCAAAGCAAGTTGTTTACCTGAAGACAAACTCAAAGAAATCAAGCGATTACAAGGAGAAGGAAAAGTTGTAGCGATGGCTGGTGATGGTATCAATGATGCTCCTGCATTAGCGCAAGCAGATATTGGAATAGCAATGGGAACGGGTACTGATGTAGCTATTGAAAGTGCTAAAATCACTTTAGTAAAAGGAGATTTACAAGGTATAGTAAAGGCTAAAAACTTAAGCCATGCTGTAATGAAAAATATTAAACAGAATTTGTTTTTTGCCTTCTTCTATAATGTATTGGGAATTCCTATAGCCGCGGGGCTATTGTATCCTTTTTTTGGAATATTGCTCTCCCCTATGATTGCAGCATTAGCCATGAGTTTCAGCTCGGTATCAGTAATAGTCAACGCATTGAGATTAAGAAATTTTAAATTATAAAAAGTGATTAGATGAATAACCTTTCGCAAATAATTCAGCAATACAAAGATGATAAGCAAAGCGTTTATAATACTTGGTTCATAGATAATGACCAAAGATTAAAAGCATTTAGAACTATCCGCAGAGGTGTTCTGCAAGTCATTGAAGATATTAAAAACAAAACATTTCCAAACGATTTTAAAGAAAGTAGTTTAGAGTTTGTTTTAAGTTGCATTGCCGAACAAAAGCAGGTATTCGTTGGAGTTTCACATCCTTTTTATTGGAAACCAAAACTACGCATTCCCGATATTTATGAAAATCAAAACAATAAAATGGCTTTCGGTCAATTTCTTGAAAACTGTATCAATGCAAAAACAGAAGAACAAGTTGTAAAAGAGATTGTAAAATTAGATGCTATGCAAATAAAAGGTTTGGGGCCAGCAGTAGCAAGTATTTTATATTTTCTGCATCCAACTTGGTTTCCGCCTTTTAATACTGCTATTCTAAACGGATTTAATTTTCTTTTCAAAGACAAAAAGAAATTAGGAAGTTGGTCTGAATACCTAAAAATCAGAGAGGTTATTTTAGAAACTAATAATAAACATAAAGCTGATTTGTCAAATGATTTAGGAGCATTCGCAGGGCTGTGTTTTGAAATTGGTACTCAAAAAATGTTGATTGGCAACGATGAATATTTAAGCGAAGAAGAACGCAATAAGTTTGAAAAAAACATAGTAAAACGCCAAAAAGAAATTCAGGAAGAAAAACAGGAAGAAAATCTTCATAGTGAAATGCAATACCATTTATTAAAAATTGGTGCTTCTCTAGGTTTTGATGTTACACCTGCGAGCAACGATAAAAGCAAGTCTTTTAATGGTCAAAGTTTTTCTTTTATTTCAATAAATAAGTTTCCCGATTTGCCAACAGATAAAGATACACAAAATACTATAAAGCTTATCGATGTACTTTGGTTTGAAAAAGGAACAAATAACATTATGGGAGCATTTGAGGTAGAGAAAAGCACCAGTATTTATTCGGGGATTTTACGCCTTTCCGATTTATATTTTAGCATTTCTGATGGCGATGAAGTTTTCTATATTATCATTCCCGATAGTCGTGAAAAAGATGTTATTCAACAACTAAACAGACCTGCTATAAAAAATTCAAAAATGATTATCAAATACATTTTGTTTTCTGAATTAAGAGCCAATTGCGATGCTATTTGCAAATTTGGAACAGACCATTCAATAATGGATAAAATTGCAAAATCAATTTAAAAATGAAAACATACATAACAACAGAATTACTGCTAATAATAGGTGTAAATGCTCAAAAAGTAATTCGCTAAGACCTTTACTTTCGACATACGATAGTAACTTTTGGAAACAAAATAAAACGAGTCATTACCGTAAATGGTCAAATTCCAATGCCAACATTAACTTTTACTGAAGGTGACATTGCTGAAATTTATGTGCTGTTATTTTCAATTTTAAAAGGCTTCTTTTCGTATTTCTTCGGTATCAATTTTATACAAATCAGAAAACATACTTTTGAATAGAATTACAATATCCTTATCAGGGATTTTGAGTATGTTTGCAATAGTATTGCAATGATGCTTTAGGTATATTTGTACCGCATTTGTACCTCAAATCTTCCAGCCCCTTTAAAATCAATAAATCAATATTTCTGTATCAAAAATAACGATTGAAAACAGCTGTAAATCGGCAACAAAAAGTGAACTGATTTAAGTCAAAACTAAAAGATTGTTTTCAAAATCTTTAACTTTGAATAGTTGGAGAACACCCAACAAAAAAAGCGCCCAAAAGTGAGCGCTCTTCAACAAAGGAACAAAAACCTACACCACCTCTAAAACCGTCAAACTATTATAAGTCCCTTGGTTCAAAGCATACTGCGTGCCATTCAGTTCTTGGAGAAATTCCACCAACAACATAAAAAACAACGCGCCACGGCCACCGGGGATGCTGGTCGGAGTCAACACCACCGTGCTGGGAGTCATGTTCAATGGCAACGTCTCCACTGGGCTGTAGGCCATTTCGTCCAGTTCAGTGTCAAAATCCAAACGCATCGCAGCAACCTGAAACGAGACATGCGTGGCATGAGGCGGAGGCAACAAATGCTGTCCCGGAACCAAATTAGCAATCGTACAGGTACCACTACCAGAGTCAAAATCATACGGGCAGGTGAGCAACATACCCAGAGTACAGTTGCCATTCAGGTCAAATTTGGTAAAAGCAGCCTTACCCGCTGGGGTAGCAAACCCTACAGAAATCTGCCGTTGCCCCCGCAAAGAAGTCGCATCCGCTTTCTTGACAGCCGTAAGTGCTTGAATGACCCTGTTGTTCAACCGCTTGTCATAAGCCTTTCGAACCATCACTCCGGCAGCATTCCGAAACAACTTGCCAGCTCGGGCAACCGTTCCAAATTCGCTAATGTTCTCGCGAGTACGAGCAAAAGCAGGATCATTCAAAAGGCGCTCTTTAGAAACACCACCTTTTTGACGCATAAAAAAAGCGTCACCACGTTTAAAAAAGGACACATCATCATACGTTCCTTTTACTTTCAAAAAACCAACTTGTTTGGCCATAATAAAAAAATTAAGGGATTAATAGTGCCTCAAAGTTCAAACGATTGCAAAATACCCTGTGCCGAAAAGGACACTTTTTGCCGTTTTTGGGTACTTTTTACCGTTTTTGGGTACATTTTGCCACTAGAAATTAAAAATATTCGTACAAATACTAATAACAAAACGCAAAAAGTATAAATCGAAAATCACTCCATAAAATTAAAAACGGTGTGCGGCAATAGTAAAAAAACTCGAAAAGCATCAAAAGAAAAGCAGTATTCCTAGGTTCTCGATACCGTGTGCTTCTCAGAACTAGGCAAAATACAATAAGCGACCGAAAGGAAATCAAGAAAATAGAAAACACAACCCAAAAAAACAACCAACTAACGCTGCACAACACATAACGAACAACCGTCAACCAACAACTAGTAGCCTATAACCTCGCAGATCAAATACTAGCAACCCGTCATCCACCCGTCATCCACTCGCATCTCACCCGTATACCACCCGTATACCACCCGTATATAATGGTTAGTCTACCCGTGTTTTCCCGTACTTACTAGTAGGGCAACCAAATCGTCGGGCGCCCATCTCTCCAAACGAGGCACAACCCACAACCTACAACCTACAACCTACAACCCACAACCTACAACCTACAACCTACAACCCACAACGTACAACCTACAACCTACAACTTACTACTCCTCCAAAGTTCTCGATACATTTTGCTCCGTTACACTACGCAAAACAATCGAAATGACGGCATGAGAAGCCAGATAATCGTGCTACTTAGAACGTTCTAAGAACCGCTACACGTCACTTCGAGTGCCTTAAAACCGCGACCAGCTGTTTTAAGGCGTATCGAGAAGCTACTCCAGCAAGTAGTGGATTTCATGATTTTAACTGTTTAAAAGGCGTAAAAAGGACTGAAAAGAAACAAGAAACAAGAAACAAGAGACAAGAGACAAGAAAAACGCTACTAAAAAGAACAATAGAGCTAAACTACGCCATCAGCAACCCACAACCCACAACCCACAACCCACAACCCACAACTCACAACTCACAACTCACAACCTACAACCTACAACCTACAACCTACAACTTACAACTTACAACTTACAACTTACAACTTACAACCTACAACTCACAACCCACAACCAAAAAAGACAACCAAACCAAACAAAAAGGAAAAAAAATTTGTCTATATGTAAAATATACTTTACATTTGAATCATCAACACTAAATAATATAATCATGAAAACAACTTTTTTACTACCAAATTATTGCAAAAAAATCGGCTGGGCACTACTACTAATCACTTCTATTGCAGGCGCAATTACCGCTATCAGAGGCGAACAATGGAGCTTGTTACACCATAAAGTATTAGCAATTGTTGGAAGCGATTTCCAACACAACACCAAAATATTTACTATGGTAGAGGCCAATTTGACTTACACCCTAACAGGAGCACTTTTCATATTAGGGGCGCTACTAGTAGCCTTCTCTAAAGAAAAACAAGAAGACGAATTCATAGCACACCTCCGACTTATCGCCTTCCAGTGGTCGGTATTGGTCAATTACGTCATACTGCTACTAGTATTCCTCGGAGTATATGGAATCGATTTCCTACTGGTGTTATCCTACAACTTATATACGGTTATCGTACTATTTATCATCCGATTCCACTACCTCCTAGTCACTAACCGAGAAAACGACACCAATGAAAAATAATATCAGAGTCGAACGAGCAATACAAGACATCACCCAAGACGACCTAGCCAAATTCGTAGGCGTGAGCCGCCAAACCATAAACGCAATGGAAAAAAACAAATACGTTCCTTCAACCGTATTGGCACTTAAAATAGCCCGCCATTTCGGTAAGCCACTAGAAACGCTCTTCGAACTGGAGCCAAATGACTAATAAAGTACAACCAAAAACCAATATACTATGAATAAAGTCGCCACACATCCAAAAGACCTCATGAAACTAACCGGAAAATGCGAACGCTATTGCCGACAACTCTACAAGCATATTAGGGAAGAGTATAACAAAAAACCACACCAACTCCTAACACCAAGAGAATGCTACGAATACTTAGGCATTACCCTTGACGATCTGAATAACGATTTGGTGAAAAAGTAAAGCAATACAAGCGCCACTTCGAGTGCTTTAAAACTGCGCCATCAACAACCCACAACCCACAACCCACAACCCACAACTTACAACTTACAACTTACAACTTACAACTTACAACTTACAACTTACAACTTACAA
>Ga0066477_1000086_pt1 | contig 31307 bp, 37 predicted proteins | sample LakWasM115_HOW13_2_FD_59554 | JGI IMG/M metagenome (GOLD analysis project Ga0066477, IMG submission 59554) | Freshwater sediment methanotrophic microbial communities from Lake Washington under simulated oxygen tension - Sediment Metagenome 115_HOW13 | ecosystem: Environmental > Aquatic >...
ATTCATGAATCAACAATTTACTTACCCGGAAATAATTGCCTGGCTGGAAAACAAAGGCATAGAAATCTTTGGAACTCACTTTAAAATCATTGAAGATGACTACCCTATCATTTACAAACTCATCGCCTATTTTCTCAGAGACCAACAGGCTTGTTATCAATTGAATATCAACCTCAACAAGGGCATTCTAATTTCAGGTCCGGTAGGTTGTGGCAAAACCTCGTTAATGACTTTGATGAAATACTTGACGCCAACAGAACATAAATTCATACTAAAACCCTGCCGAGACATCAGCTTCGAATTCATCCAAGATGGCTACGAAGTAATACACCGTTATGCAAAAGGAAAGCAACAGCAACTTGATCCTAAAATCTACTGTTTCGACGATTTAGGATTAGAAAACAACCTCAAATACTACGGAAACGAATGCAATGTAATGGCTGAAATACTCTTGAGCCGCTACGATCTCTACATAAGTCGCCGTGTCCAAACACACATCACCACTAACCTATCCGCCTCCGAAATTGAAACCATATACGGTAACCGTGTCCGAAGCCGGATGCGAGAACTTTTCAATTTAATCGCTTATGAAAACCATTCAAAAGACAAACGCTAACTGTCATTCCCGCGAAGGCGGGAAACCATAATAATATCGAAACAAACACTTTAACCAAATTTATAGTATGAAAGCAACAACCCACTTTTGGAAATGGTTCCTCGAACACAAGAACAAATTAAAAAACCTTATGAGTTTAAATCACAAAGAACAAAAACACTACTTGTTTTGGTTAGATTGGCATCTTCAATTCTATTTTCCCGGTCTCGATTACATCCTCATTTACCCCAAAAAACAGAAACAAAAAGTGCATTTCATCATTACAGCAAAAGGCAATCTAAAGCTTTTCAAAATGGCATTAGAACTCGAAAAAAAGGCACCAAAACTAAGAGATTGGAAAATTACGGCAATAATTAAACCTCTGCCTGATATTGACGATAGGCAAGCCGGAGAAGACCAACCTTACATCATACAAGACATCATACTCAAAGCCAGTGAACTCAAATTCATTCCCATAGAATATGATGGTAAAACAAAAATTGACATTATTGTTTACTTAAAAAATTTCACCATCTATGCGCACAACAAAAACCTATCAACTATAATCAGTATAATGCTGCAGGACTTGCTGGGTGAAAAAGCAATGGAAAAAAATAGTAACTTAGTTCAATTGGCACAAATGCCTCAACAAGAAGATAATCAATTGATTTATTTGTATGATTTACAGCTTTACTTAGAGGATTTAAGCAATCAAAGAAAATTATAAATTTAACTCTTGATACTTATTCGCAGCTAATGAACTTGACACTTTGCAAATTATTTCGTATATTTGCAATATCAAATCGGTACTTTAAGTGGTATGGTTGGTATAGCTAAAAGGTTCTTACTTTTAATGTTTTTTATGTATTCTATCTGGCACTACGCTCAGGAAAGTTTTAAATTAGGCTGTGAAATAATCGGCTTCAGAAAAGAAATGCCAATGGGCAATAACAATGTAATTGATAATAATAAAACCTTAACGACTATGGAAAAAACAACTAATTTTAATGAAGCTAACTTGGAAGCGCAAATCCAAGAACCAAGTAAGAACCCGGCAACCTTCCTCTTCAAAATATAAAAACAGCCCTTTTTCAGGGCTGTTTCTTTTTTTATAACTTTACATTACAATGAAGTATTGTTTATATGTGCTACTACACCCAACAAGGCAAAACTGCCGCTGAGCTTACCGATTTTTACAATCGCGATATTGATGACCCGGGAAACTTGTTACAATCCGATTTCATTAATGGGTTCAGCTACCCCAATCTTCCAATTGTACTCGATAATAAACCCGAAATAATAACAACCAACTTTACTTGGGGACTACTGCCTACGAACAGAGACAAAGATTTTAGAAAAAACACCTTGAATGCCCGGGTGGAAACATTAAATGAAAAACCCTCCTTTGCACCTTCTGTAAACAACCGCTGTCTGATTATCGTTTCTGCCTATTACGATTGGCATTGGAATGACCCTGCCGGAAAATCAAAACGAAAATATAGCATTCATTCTACAGTCGATGAAATATTTTATCTGGCTGGTATTTACAACTGTTGGCAAGATAAAAACGGAGATATTTGGAATACATACAGTATGGTTACTACTGAAGCTAATGACCTCATGAAGTACATCCACAACCGCAAAGAAGCAGAGGGCGACCAAAGAATGCCTATCCACATCAAAAAAGAAGATGAAAAGTTATGGCTTAATCCTAAAATCAGTCCGCAAGATTTTGCCTATCCAAATTATAATCCTGGAATAATTGGATTTTAATACCATTAAGATTTTCGCTGATACACTTCATTGCGCAACGCCGTCATATCATGTCGCAATCCTTGCAAAACATCCTTCACACTCAGCACTCCCAAGTCATCCGGTTCAAATTCTTGTGTGGCAATACTACAAGCATAGCGCCATACCTCTAATACATCTGAAGCTTTTATTTCGTAGGGCTGATAAATAGAATTGTCCGACTGAGCAATCAGTGTATCATTCCCGCTCTTGCTCAGGCGTTTATAGGATATCCCGTCATGGCGCGTAATAATGATATAAGTTTTACCATCCACCACTTCACTAAGCGTTTCAACATACTCCCCAACAACAAATGAACCTTCCTTATGTGGCGGCATCGAATCACCGGTAACCGGAAAAGCCCTATACTTTCCGTTTCTCAAAAAGGGTAATGAAATACGCTGCAAACCTTCAATAAACTCAGGGTCCGAATACCCTCTAAGATAACCGGCCTGTGCTTTAATAGGAATAATTTCTATCGTATTCTCTCCTTCACTATCAACGGTTATAGGAAGCAAGATACGGTTCTCCTCCAGCTGAATAAGGTTCTCATAGGGTACCCGTCTAATATCAAACGACAACAACAAATCAATGCTAACATGAAAATACCTTGATATCTTTTGCAGGCAATCCAATGGCGGGTCTGTAGTCCCTTCATACTTAGCATAGCGGTCCCGAGGAATTCTCAACTCATCCGCAATCTTTTGCTGTGTCATACCACTTTTGACACGCAAGTATCTCAAATTATCTGAAAATATAGACATATCATTATGTGAATTTAATTCACAACAAATATAATAATCTTTGGCAATTTGATTCTAATTTTGTAAAAAATAATTGAACTCAAAATTTTTATTTGTTATGCCACGCGCCATCGTACACATGGATTTAGACACGTTTTTCGTCTCTTGCATAAGGTTACAAAATCCGCAATTAAACGGGATTCCACTTATTGTGGGTGGTGGCGAAAGAGGTGTCGTAGCATCGTGTTCCTATGAAGCTCGGTATTTCGGAGTCCGTTCGGCAATGCCTATCAGAATGGCCATGCAGCTCTGTCCTCAAGCTAAAATTGTAAAAGGCGACATGGAATTGTTTTCTAAAAAATCACATGAGGTCACGCAAATTATTGATGAAAATGCACCGGTGGTCGAAAAAGCCAGTATCGATGAATTTTATCTCGACATTACAGGTATGGATAAATTTTATGGATGCTATAAATGGACTAACGAGCTAACACAAACCATCACCAAAGAAACTGGTTTACCCATAAGCTTCGCCTTATCCGTAAACAAAACAGTTTCCAAAATTGCCACAGGCGAAGGCAAACCAAAAGGCAATCTCGAAATTCCGGAAAACATGGTAAAACCATTTCTAAATCCATTATCCATCCGTAAAATCCCAATGGTCGGAGAAGTAACCTTTAATCTGTTGTCTAGACTCGGTATTCGCAATATCGAAAAACTATCACAAACACCGGCTGAAGTATTACAAAGCATAATGGGCAAAAATGGACTGGAACTCTGGAAAAAAGCCAACGGTATTGACAATACACCGGTCGAACCTTATACCGAAAGAAAATCACTGTCAACCGAACACACCTACCTTCAGGACACTATCGACATTAAAAAAGTCGAATCACTGATTTTAGGTATGATAGAAAAATTAGCCTATCAAGCACGCAAAGAACAATGGCTGGTTTCAACAATAGTAGTGAAAATACGATATGCCAATTTTGATACAGAAAACCTACAACGAAAAATTGCCTACACTTCTTGTGATCATGTTCTATCCAAAATTGCACTGGAATTATTCCACAAGCTATACAATCGCCGTATGCGGATAAGATTAGTGGGAGTGTCATTTACCGGTTTAGTAAGGGGTAATTATCAAATCAGCATGTTTGAGGATACCGAAGAAATGATAGCCCTTTACCAAGCTATGGACAAAATCAAGAACCGTTTCGGTTACGATGCCGTTACCCGCTGCGGAGGCAGAAACATCACTTCCAAAGCAGGAAATATAATTTCAAATCCTCTAATTCAATCCATAAAACCTAAGCACTAAGAATTTATAATAAGTCAATATAAATGAATCGTTAATAGAAAACTTCCAAAGCTTAGCGACGGAAGTGCAAAATAAAAAATCGGATTAGTTCGCCATAAGATTATGGCAGGCGGGCACCTGCATTTCGACGATACCGTAAAATCAAAAACTGTCTGAGCGTAGCGAGTTTTTTTGATTTAGGGATCAAGGAATAGCAGGTCGCCGAATAATCTAAGGCTTGATTTTTTGTTTCTTTTGTATCAAGACAAAAGAAAAATTAGAATAAATAATATGTATCTAAACTGCCACTCCTTCCACTCCCTACGCTACGGCACCATTCCTTTAGAGGATTTGGTATCACAAGCTTTAGATAGTGGTGTCACGGCCATGGCATTAACCGACATCAATACGGTAACCGGTATATTTGATTTCATCAAAGCTTGTGCTAAAGTAAATATCAAACCACTCGTTGGCATCGACTTTCGCAATAATGGGAAACAACTTTACATCGGATTAGCAAAAAACAGAGCCGGATTGGCCGAGATGAACCGGCTGTTAACCCATCATAATTTTGAAAATACCCCACTAACCGGTACCGCACCCAATTTTGAAAACGTATTTGTAATATACCCTTTAGATAATGTTCCCGAGGAACTCAATGAAAACGAATTTATAGGCATTCGTGCCGAACAGTTACCAAAATTGTACAATTACAGCTGGAAAAGAAGAATTCATAAAATGGTAATCCTGCAACCGGTTACCTATCGAACTAAAAAAGAGTTCAACCTACATAAAATACTTAGGGCAATCGATTTAAATACTATAGGAACCAAATTAACCGAAACCGATTATTGTAATCCAACTGAAGTAATGATACCGAAGGAGTTGTTAGTGCAACAGTTCAACGATTATCCTCAGCTAATTCAAAATACTTTAGACATCATAGCACAATGCAACTTTAAATATGATTTCTATACCCCCAAAAACAAAAAGCATTATACAGGTAACAAAAAGGACGATATTGAACTACTCACCAAACTAGCCTATGAAGGAATGATACGCCGTTATGGCCCGGACAATCAACAAGCCCAAGCCAGAGTTGAAAAAGAACTGAAAGTAATCAACGAATTAGAATTTAGCGGCTATTTTTTAATTACTTGGGATATAGTGCAATTCAGTATCAGTCAAGGGTTCCTCCACATCGGCCGTGGTAGTGGAGCCAATAGTATTATTGCCTATTGCTTGGATATTACGGATATCTGCCCTCTCGAACTCGATTTGTATTTCGAACGGTTTCTAAATGTCAACCGCAAAACACCACCCGATTTCGACATCGATTGGTCTTGGCGCGAGCGCGATATCATCTTAAACTACATTTTCAATAAATACGGTAGAGATCATGTAGCTTTTTGCGGTACCAATGTCGAATTCAAATACCGTTCTATTTTCCGCGAAGTCGGTAAAGTATTCGGCTTACCAAAAGAAGAATTAGACATGTTGGCCAAAAACCCAATGACAAAACACCATAACAATGCAGTAGTTAAAATGGTTCAGGAATACGGAATGATGCTGGAAAAATATCCCAACCAACGTAGTATGCATTCCTGTGGTATTATCATTTCCGAAGAGCCAATTACCAATTTCACGGCACTCGAAATGCCTCCCAAAGGTTTTCCTATTGTCCAGTTCGATATGCATGTAGCAGAAGATATTGGGTTTGATAAATTCGATATCCTTAGCCAACGGGGTATTGGCCACATTGATGATACGGTAAAGTTAATCAGAGAAAATCAAGGTATCGAGGTCAATATTAGGGACACTTCCCTTTCCAAAAACGAAAAAACCTGTAACAAACTCTTAAGTCAAGGCAAAACAATTGGTTGTTTTTATATCGAAAGTCCCGCCATGCGGGGGTTACTCAGACGACTAAAGTGTGACAATTACAAAGTACTGGTAGCAGCCTCTTCCATCATCCGCCCGGGAGTAGCGCAATCCGGTATGATGAAAGAATATATTTTCCGACACAACAATCCGGACAAATTCGAATACTTCCACGAGGTGTTTAAGAAACAATTGGGCGAAACCTACGGCATCATGGTCTATCAGGAAGACGTAATCAAAATAGCATTGCATTACGGAGGGCTACCGGCAGCCGATGGCGACATACTGCGTCGAGCCATGAGTGGCAAAGGACGCTCTAAAGCTGCCTTGCAAAAAGTAAAAGACAACTTCTTTGCTTCCTGTGCAAAACAAGGGCACCCATTACAGTTAAGTCAGGAAATTTACCGTCAAATAGAATCCTTTGCAGGGTATTCCTTCTGCAAAGCACATTCAGCTTCTTATGCGGTAGAAAGCTACCAAAGTCTATATTTAAAAACCTACTTTCCTATCGAATTCATGACAGCGGTAATCAACAATTTTGGTGGTTTTTACCGTACCGAAGTCTACATACACGAAGCCAAAATGTCGGGAGCAAAAATCCATAATCCCTGCGTAAATAAGAGTGATTACCAAACAAAGGTATACGGTAAAGATATCTATTTAGGCTTTCAGCATTTAAAAAGCTTAGAATCCAAAACGGCCGAGCTAATTGTAATAGAACGGAATCAAAACGGCCCGTTTACTTCCCTTGAAGATTTTATAACAAGGGTACCTATTGGTATTGAAGGTATTCAAATACTAATATTCATTGGGGCTTTTCGCTTCACAGGAAAAAAGAAAAACGAACTTTTAATAATAGCCCGACTAATCTTAATCAACTTCAAACCCGAAAACCGCAATCTAATGCTTTTACAAGAGCCGGTAAAGAAATATAAACTACCGGTGCTCGAACGCTCCCCTTTCGAAGATGCTTTTGATGAAATTGAACTGCTCGATTTCCCGGTTTCAGTGACTCCCTTCAACCTATTGCAAACGGCCTATCGTGGCGATGTTATGGCACGGGATTTGACCAAACACCACAAAAAAACAGTTAGAATGTTAGCGTACCTAATCTCACGAAAACACGTCCCCACCAAACGTGGCGATATGTATTTTGGTACTTGGATAGATGCAGAGGGTGAATTTTTCGATACAGCTCATTTCGCCGATTGCCTTCAAAAATACCCTTTCAAAGGAGGAGGATGTTATTTGCTGCTAGGGCAAGTAGAAGTAGATTATCATTTTCCAACCATCACGATATCAAAAATGGAAAAAATGCCTTTCATACCCGATCCCAGATATGCTGCTTCTGATGAAAAGCGATTTCAAACACATCATCTAATTCGGGAAGATGTAAGTATGACAAACCGTGCGCCTTATCCCCAAGAACATGAGATTAATTTACCTAGACAAAGAATGCAAACAAAAGATGAAACAGTCTCGTAAAAAATAAATAAAAAAATAAACAACCTCAAAACACCATTAAATCGGAGGATTTTTTTTGTAGTATCTTTGCCCTAAGAATCCCTCTTTATGAATTTAAATTTACGAACAGTAAATGTTACTAGATACATCACTCCGCTTCGGGAAGGTGGATCGCTTCCGGCATTGGCCGAAGCTGATGATGATTTTAAATATGTATTGAAATTTCGCGGTGCCGGTCATGGTGTAAAGGCCCTTATTGCCGAATTTCTTGGCGGTCAAATTGCCAAATACTTAGGCTTGCCCGTTCCCGAATTGGTATTTGCTAATTTAGACGAAGCATTTGGAAGAACAGAAGCCGATGAGGAAATTCAGGATTTATTAAAGTTTAGCCAAGGATTAAATTTAGGCTTACATTATTTATCAGGAGCCATTACCTATGATGCAGCGGCTAATGACTGCGAAGCATTATTAGCTTCAAAAATTGTTTGGTTAGATGCATTGATCACGAATGTTGATAGAACGTTCAAAAACACAAACCTACTCATTTGGAAAAAAGAACTGTGGCTAATTGATCACGGTGCAGCTTTCTATTTTCATCATTCTTGGGATAATTGGAAAGCCAATGCTATCTCTCCTTTCCCCTTGATAAAAGATCATGTTTTGTTGCCAAAAGCAACTCAATTAGAGGAAGTAAATATTGAGTTTACAGCAAAATTAAATGACACCAAAATAAAAGAAATTGTAGAAGGTATCCCTCAAGAGTGGTTACTCTGGGAAGACAGCGATTTAACACCGGATGCCATTAAAGAAGTGTACTCACAATTTTTATCCATTCGATTGGCGCATGCCAATGTATTTTTAAAACAAGCTCAAGATGCAAGAACAACACTTATATGATTATGCTGTAATTCGTGTTGTACCAAGAGTAGAGCGCGAAGAATTCATCAATATTGGTTTAATAATGTATAGTAAACGTCAAAAATATCTTAGAATTGAATACCGAATTCCTACTGATAAAATTCATTTGTTCAGTTCAGACTTTGACATTGAACAGTTGAAAACCAACTTAGATTCTTTTACAAAAATCTGCTCCGGAAAAAAGGAGGGCGGACCCATTGCGCAATTTGATATAGCAGAACGGTTCAGATGGTTAACGGCAATTAAGAGTTCAAGTATTCAAACATCGCGTCCCCATTCTGGGTTTAGTGCTGATTTAGATGCTACCTTTGAAAAGTTATTTACTGAATTAATTTTGTAATTCACTTTTACACCCTTGCTTCCTATCATGCTAACTGATATATTTCTCCAACTTGTAAACAAATACTCCAATAATAAGGAATTGGCAACCAATCTATGGCTCGAAATATTTACCAAATATTCCGAACCCAAAAGACACTACCATACTATTGACCACCTCGAGGCCATGCTAGGCAACCTTAATGAGGTTAAAAGCCTTGTTGCGGATTACGACACCACTCTTTTTGCAGTATTTTACCATGACATCATTTACAAAGCATCAAGTAATACAAATGAGGCAGACAGTGCCAAAATAGCCATCCAAAGGCTTGCTGAAATTGGATATCCGGGCGATAAAATAACAAAATGTGCCAACATGATTTTAGCCACTAAAACACACGAAACAACAGCAGACATCGATACCAATTACCTTTTGGATGCCGACTTAGCCATATTGGGAAGTACACCCTACGACTACCAAAAATACACCGAACAAATCAGGGAGGAATACACCATATATCCCGATTTCATGTATACCTCAGGAAGAAAAAAAGCACTACAACATTTTCTACAGATGGAAAAAATATACAAAACAACATACTTCCTCAAAAAGTATGAAAACCAAGCTCGTATCAATATAAATACAGAGATTGATATATTATAAATAATTTAAACCTCAGCAACATTATTCTATAAAGATTGCTACATAATTAAAATCTTAAAACCGGCATTTCTTGAAAAATAAAATAAATTTTGTTACAAAATAGACCAATTGGTCTTTTTTATATACATTTGCTTAATTTTAGTTTCATTTAGTAGAGTAAAATATATTTAATTACCCAAACAAAAATCTAATATGCAAAGCAAAAAAAGCGATAAATCTATTTGGAAAAGAAAACCATTAGCGCTACTGCTATCAGAAGCATCTGAAAGCGAAAAAGGGTTAAAGAGAACATTAACTGCTTGGACACTAATAGCTATAGGAATTGGCGCGGTAATTGGCTCAGGACTATTTGTTAGCACTGCAACAGCAATAGCAAACAATGCAGGTCCATCAGTGACAATAGGATTCATCATTGCAGCAATTGGATGTGGTTTAGCCGGTTTGTGCTATGCAGAATTGTCTTCTTCAATTCCAATTTCAGGTAGTGCCTACACCTATACGTATGCAACCATGGGCGAATTATTAGCTTGGATTATCGGGTGGGATTTAATCTTAGAATATGCTGTTGGTGCAGCAACTCTCGGAATTGCCTGGAGTGAATACCTCAATAATCTATTGCGAAATGTACTCCATGTAAGCCCAATTCCTTATGCCTTTTCTCATTCACCGTTTCAAGTTTCATCAACGGGAGAACAAGGAATTATCAATTTACCGGCCATATTTATAGTAGCAATAATTAGTCTATTGTTGATAAAAGGCACGCAAGAATCTGCCTTTGTAAACGGAATAATTGTTGTCGCAAAAGTGTCCATCGTAATAATGATAATTGTATTGGGGTGGAGTTTTATCAACCCAACAAATCATTCACCTTATATTCCAACGCCAAGCATATTTACCGATGAAAATGGAGTAAACCATAATTTCGGTGGGCTTAAAGGAATTCTCGGAGCTGCGGGAACAGTATTCTTCGCATTTATTGGTTTTGATGCAGTAAGTACAACTGCTCAGGAAACTAAAAACCCAAAAAGAAATTTACCCATAGGTATTCTGGGAACATTAATAATCTGCACCATTTTATACATACTTTTTGCTCATGTTTTAACTGGTGTCGCAACTGTTCAAGATTTTAGAACAGGCGGCAAAGAAGCTTCTGTAGCTTTTGCCATCGAAAAATACATGATAGGATATAAATGGTTGGCAGATCTGGTAACAGTCGCCATACTGGCTGGATTTTCATCTGTCATTTTAGTAATGCTTCTTGGTCAATCAAGAGTCTTTTACGCCATGGGAACAGACGGATTATTACCAAGATCTCTAAGTTCATTACACCCAAAATACAAAACACCATACAAAGCTAATCTTATAATACTCGCAATTGTCGGCTTATTCGCTGGCTTTATTCCAGGTAAAGTGGTCGGAGATATGACAAGTATAGGAACACTATTTGCTTTTATACTGGTATGCATCGCTGTTATTGTATTGCGAAAAACTGAACCTAACATGAAGCGGGAATTCAAAACACCATGGGTACCCATTGTCCCAATTATGGGAGTTCTTGTTTGTCTGGCAATGATTTATGGCTTAGGCTGGACCAACTGGCTAAGGCTAGCCATTTGGCTAGCACTTGGACTAGCAATTTATTATTTATATGGCAAGAAAAACAGTAAACTTAATAATCAAGATAAATGATAAAAACAGTTAAAAGTTTTAGACCGATTGGTACATTTTAATTATATTTGTTTTGATTTAATACCATTTAACGATGACCCTATCAAAAGCAGACCGTACCAAAAAATACATAGTAGAGAGAACAGCACCTATTTTCAATGAAAAAGGATATGTCGGGACTTCTATGAATGATATTTTAGAAGCTACAGGTTTGAGTAAAGGGTGTGTTTATGGTAATTTCGAAAACAAAGATGAAATAGCGCTAGCTGCTTTTGATGAAAATTACAATACAATTGTAGCCTACTTAAGAAAACAAATCGAAGTTAGACCCAATACAATTGATAGACTATTAGTGTATCCCGAAACCTATCGAAAATTTTTGGAACTACCTTTTTTAGAAGCGGGTTGCCCAATATTAAATACCTCAACTGAAGCCGATGACACACATCCTCTGCTACGACAAAAAGCAATTACAGCACTTAAATTTTGGAAAAATGCCATCGAAAAATTAATTGTAACGGGGATTGAAAAAAAGGAGATTAAAGCTTCCACCAATGCCAATGAATTTTCATATATCTTAATGTCATTAATAGAAGGCGCCATGATGCAATCTAAAGTTACCGGGAATTCTGAAGCACTTGTAATTACTATGAATTATTTAGAAAAAATGATTAACGATTTAAAAACCTAAAAAAATTTACAATAAAAAAGACCGATTGGTCTAATTAATTAACTGCACTACAAATGGAAATTAAAACAATAGAATCTTTTCTATACTACTTCGATAAAGTCCGCGAGGGAACAAATCGAATTATTAAAGTCATTCCGCCTGACAAAATGGACTGGACCTACAAATCCGGGAAATTTACCATGGCTGATATAATCAGACATATTGCAGCAATTGAAAGAAACGTATTTGCAGAATTAGTAGCAGGCAATACGCCATCTTATAAAGGTTGCGGGAAAGAATTAGCAGATGGTTATGATGAGGTGCTTCTTTACTTCGACGAGATGCACAAACAATCACTACAAATTTTTAATTCCTTAAATGATGAAGATCTAAACAGAAAAATAGTAACATTAAGTAACGCTGAAACTAAAATAGGTAGCTTTTTAAGAGCTCTTATTATTCATGAAGTTCATCATTGTGGAGCATTATGCATTTACTTAAATCTATTAGATGTATCAACTCCTTCAATATTTGGGCTAACAGAAAAACAAGTCATTGTAAAATGCAATGATTTAAAAAAAGAGTAATATGAAATTGAGATACATTTTAGTGGCTAGCGCCAACCCTAGAGGTCTATCAACAAGTACTATAATATATCTGAAGTAAAAAAATTAAATAAATAACAAGTATGACAAATCATGAAAAATTTTCAAAAAAATGGATAGAATCATGGAATAAACATGACCTGGATGCAATTCTATCGCATTATGATGAGGACATGGAGTTCCATTCTCCATTTATTACAAAATTAAACTTCAATAGTTCCGGGATGATTACATCTAAACAAGAGCTGAGAGATTATTTTACTATTGGATTGAATACATACCCTGATTTGAATTTTAAACTTATAAAAGTGCTTTCCGGGATTAATTCACTTGTAATTTGCTATGAGAGTGTAAACAACAAGATAGCGGCTGAAGTCTTCTTCTTGAATAGCAAACAAAAAGCAACAAAAGTATTTTGTCATTATGTATAACATTTAAAACCTTATAGTATGAATACAAATTATTTAGACAGTGTAAAAAACCAATTTGAGTACTACAAAATGCTTGGTGATAAAACCTTCGCACAACTACCGGAAGATAAACTATTTTGGCAATACAACGATGAAAGTAATAGTATAGCCATTATTGTAAATCATCTAAGTGGCAATATGTTATCGCGCTGGACTGACTTTCTCACTTCTGACGGCGAAAAAGAATGGAGAAATCGGGATCAGGAATTTGAAAATAGTATCAAAACTAAAGAGGAACTACTGAAAAAATGGAATGAAGGCTGGACTTGCTTTTTTAATGCACTAAGCACGCTAAAAGAGGATGATTTGTCCACAATAATCTATATCCGAAATCAAGGCCATACGGTTTTAGAAGCCATTAATAGACAACTGGCTCACTACCCCTATCACGTGGGTCAAATAGTATTTATCGGAAAAATGATTTGCAACCAAAAATGGACTTCTCTCTCGATTCCAAAAGGAAATTCAAGTGCTTTCAATGCCGAAAAATTCGCTAAAGAAAAACACAGAGAACACTTTACAAATGAATTTTTAAACAAATCAAATAAAGATGAACAAAAGTGAAATAATAGCAAGCCTCAACGACTCGCATGTGGCTTTTTGGAACACGGCAAGACAACTGCCAAACCCAACAATTCCTAAGAACAAAAAATGGTCAGTATATCAAAATGTAGACCACATAAATATTGGATTACTGCGACTAGGGAACTATTTAGCATTGCCTAAATCTCAAATCGAAACACTGTGTGGCCTTTCAGAAAGAAAGTCAACTACCTATGAAAAGCTTATTAAAATTTACCTTAAAGCGATGTCAAGTGGTATAAAAGCTACTGAGCCATTTATCCCCGAATTAAACCACAGTGGAAACTTAGAAGAGTTAATAAGTAACGGTAAAAATTTACTCGAAGAATTTATATCTAATTTGAATGATTGGAGCGAAGATGATTTAGACCTATACAACTGCCCACATCCTGCTCTCGGAACAATAACAATTAGAGAAATACTCTACTTTACTATTTATCACGTACAACATCACAACAAAATAATCATAACCCATTATGCACCAGTGCCAAAAAAGTAAACTATGAATATTCGATTTCTGCAACAACATGATAGTATAATTTACAAGGAATTACGGCTAAATAGTCTAACGGAATCTCCTTTTGCATTCAGTGACAGTTATGAAGACCAAGTAAATAAATCAATTGCAGATTTTGAGTTGGAAATCAAAAAAACAGGTAATCCTTTGGAAAGTTTCACTTTAGGAGCATTCTCAAATCAAGACCAACTAATTGGCTTTGTAAAATTCAAAAGAGACCATCGCTCAAAAGCAAGACATAGGGCTTCTCTATTTTCGCTCTATGTTCATCCTGATTATAGAGGAAAAGGAATCGCAAAAAAACTGATAACTAATTTGTTAAGCACCATCGAACCAATTACTGACCTTGAGCAATTACAACTTTCAACTATAATTTCTAAAGATTCATTAATCGACTTTTATAAAAGCTTTGGTTTTGAAATACTGGGTAATGTAATTAAACAGGATTTAATTATTGAAAATCAATATGTAGATGCAATCTATATGGTAAAGCATTTAAAAAAATCTGATTCTAAATAACACTTTAAAAAACACAATTATGAGCAATGCACATGAAATTTCAAACACAGAGCATAGTGATTTAAAAATAATTTATCAATTCTTTGAAGAGGCAATCGATTATATAAAGAGGAATAACTATATCGGATGGACAACCTTTGACAAAGGGTATTTGATTAAAGATTTAGAAAACAAACTTCAATTCAAAATAACTGTACAAGATGAAATAGCAGCAGTTTTTAGCATTTGTTTTAGTGACTCGCTAATCTGGAGAGAAATGGAAAAAGGAGATGCAATCTATTTACATAGAATTGTGGTTAATCCGAAATTCAAGGGACAAATGCAGTTTGATAAGATTTTGAATTGGAGTAAAAAATTTGCCGCAGAAAAAGAGTTAAAATACATCCGTATGGATACTTGGGCAGCAAATCCAAACATAATTGATTATTACAAAAGCTTTGGTTTTAAACATATTGAAGATTACACAACGCCAAATACGACAGAACTTCCCGACCAACACCGAAATCTTAAAGTGGCTTTACTGGAAATGAAAGTACAATAAACTAACTCAAGTAATATGAAACAAACAAAATGGTTTGACAGGCGATTTAATTTCGATAATCAACAAAACATCTTCCCGTCTATTCTGGAACGCCTTTCAGGAACACCAATCAGATTAGAAGAAAAGGTCAAAGATGTTTCAGAAAACCTATTGCTATTCTCTTACAATAACACATGGACAATTAAAGAAAATATTGGTCATCTAATCGACCTTGAAACACTTTGGCAAGATAGGTTTGATGACATAAAAAATAGTTGTGTTGAGCTAAGGCCAACCGACTTACAAAATACGAAAACCGATTTAGCCAACCACAATGCCAAATCGATACAAGAGCTTCTTTTTGAATTTAAAAAAATAAGATCTCATACACTGACAAAGTTACAATCTATTGATGAGGAAACGGTATTCAAATCAGCACTTCATCCCCGATTAAAAACACCCATGCGAACTATGGACCTCTTTTTATTCGTAGCAGAACATGACGACCATCATTTGGCCAGAATAACAGAATTAATGGAAATCTTAAAACAGAAATAAAACATGGATAAAATAAAAAAAATAGGATTAGTGGGCGGCATAAGTTGGGTGTCCACAATGGATTATTACAAACTGATAAACGAAGGCATAAACCAAAAACTAGGTGGCCTTAATGCCGCAGAGTGTGTAATCTATTCTTTAAACTTTGGAGATGTACAAGCGCTAGGTTGGACCAAGGCATACGATTTATTACACAACGCCTGCGAAAGCTTAAAAAAAAGTAATGTTGACGGCATAGTCCTTTGCGCCAATACAGCCCATTTATTTGCCGACAAATTACAAGAGAACATACAACTGCCATTGATTCATATTGTTGAGGAAACCGCCAAAGTCTTAAATAAAAAAAGCATCAAAAAAGCGGGGCTGTTGGGAACTAAATTCACCATGGAAATGGACTTCTACAGCCAAAAATTAAGAGACTCCGGCATAGAAGTAATCATTCCCGAAAGCCAAGAAACAAGAGACTACATCCAACAAACAATAAAAGAGGAATTAGGTGTTGGATACATAAATCCTAATACTAAGGCACAATATATCTCCATTGCAAACGAATTGGTTAAAAATGGCGCAGAATGCATTATTCTGGGATGCACAGAAATACCAATCTTGATTAGTCAAAATGACTTTTCATTTCCAGTATTCGATACCGCAAAAATTCATGCTGAAGCCATAGTCGCCTTCGCAACTGGGGAGTAATAAAATTATCCCAATCAAACAAAATCTAAAATATACATCATGAAACCAATGATTCACTACCCAAGCACCGGCGAACTAATGAAACATTACCAAAAAAATCTAACCTTATGAGCAAAAAAGCAGTAATTGTAGCCTTCGATAAATTTACAGATATCGATATTTTTTTAGCATGGGACTTACTTAACCGGGTAAAATTTCGCGACAAAGAACTTCAAATAAAAATAGTAGGTACAGCAGCATCCCACAAATCCATTTGCGGTCTTGACGCAACCACTCACGGTCTTATTGAAGAATGCAATGAGGCCGACTTAGTCTTTTTCGGTAGTGGTCCGGGAACAAGAAACCTGATTAAAGACAATCTATATCTCGAACGGTTCAAATTAAATCCTAACAAACAAATAATCTGTTCCATGTGCTCGGGAGCATTAATCATAGCCGCGCTGGGTCATTTAAACGGTCTTTCGGCTACCACTTACCCATCAGCATTCGAAGATTTAGAAAATTATGGGGTCGAGGTACTCAAAGACAAACACCTAGTAACTCATGGTAACATAGGAACAGCGGCAGGTTGCTTAGCAGCAATTGACTTAATAGGCTGGGCAATTGAAAAACTCTATGACACTAATGTAAAAGAAGCGGTCATCGCATCTGTTTTACCAATCGGACAAGGTCAGGTTTGCATTTATTAATAGTCTTCTGTAAAAAATTAAAAAAACATAAACCGAAATGGATAATTCTAAAAAAACAAGAATCGCAATAGCAGGTATAGGTGGAATTGGAGGATACATCGGTGGGAAATTAGCCCATCACTATGCAAACGTTGAAGAGGTTGAAATTATATTTATTGCTAGAGGTGATATGGCAGTAGCCATTAAAAAAAACGGACTATGGCTCGACTCTAATGACAACTCCTATCAATGTAAACCGGTACTAACGTCGGATGACCCCTCAGAAATAGGAAAGGTAGATATACTAATAGTGTGTACAAAAAATTTCTCCGTAGAAGATATATTTATAAAATATGCACACAATCTCTCTGAAAATGCTACAGTGATTACTACTCAAAACACAGTAAATGGAAAAGCTAAAATCACTCCGCTCCTACCCAATGCAGTAACGCTAATGGAAGGAAGTATTTATATAGCATCAAACATCATTAAACCCGGAAAAATTCAACATGTTAGCGGACCCGCGAAACTATTTTTCGGAACTGATGGAGACATAGTTGACAAAGGATATGCGATAGCTAAACTCTTAAATGACTCAGGCATTGATGCAACATATTCAACCAACATAAATGCAGTGCTATGGAAGAAGTTTATGTTCGTTTCACCGGCTGCACTAGTAACAGCAATTTTCGAAATAACCTTTTCTGAAATTTTGGAAACTACTAAATCAGAATATTTATTTATCAATTTAACTTCCGAATTAATGCAATTGGCCACTGCTAAAAATATTCCTATCGATGACAATACAGTACTTAACAACATGAATTTACTACTCAATTTCAAAGGAAATGTAAAATCTTCATTTCAATTAGATTTACAGCAAAACAAACCAACTGAAATAGATTCACTGCTGAAATATGTTATTGAAGAGTCCAAGTCGCTTCAAATCCCTACACCTCATTTTGAAAGTGCACTAGCTCAATTAAAAGAAAAATACTTAGCCTTATCATATAATTTATAAACAAACGAAATGAAAAATCTAATTAATTCAAGCTTGTTATCATGCTTATTCACAGTAATAACAGTATCCGCTCAAACTAAAACAATTAGCGGTTTTAATCACATTGAAAGTGTGGCCACCGATGGTAAATATATTTACGCGGCCGATATAGGAAAAGAATTAAATCCAACGGCTAAGGATGGAGACGGACAAATAGTCAAACTCGACAAAAAAGGCAATATCATTGAAGCAAATTTCATAAAGGAAAAACTAAATGCACCAAAAGGATTAGCCATTAATAAAGACATTCTGTTTATAAATGATGTTGATAAGCTACTCGCATTCAACTTAAAAACGGCGACTAAACTATATGAAATTGACTTTAGCAAAGACACTTCATTTCTAAATGATATTGCAGTTTGGGATAATAACACCTTGTATGTGTCGGCAACGGACAAGAGCAAACTTTACAAAGTCAATCTCATAGATAAAACCTATTCTGAAATTGTAACCGATGTCACAATCGCAGGAATAAATGGCTTGTTTTGCTACAAGAAAGCAAGCAGAATTTATGTGAATGGTTTTGGCAGTGATAACAAACCAAATGGAGTAATTGGCTTTATCAACTTAAATGACAACACCTTTACTCGCATAACCAATATGGAGGGCTACTATGATGGGATTTTCATCAGTAATGATATCTTGTTTGTGAGTAATTGGGTGGCGTTTGAAAAAAAAGGTATAGTTCAGGGTATTGGAATTTATGGTTCAAAACGAGTTATAAAGATAGATACCTCGGGAACCATTGCCGGCCCGGCTGATTTCATCATAGTCAACAACCAACTAATTATTCCCGGAATGATGAGTGGAGAAATTCACTTTATAAAACTAGACTCCGATTTGCATTTGAAAATATAAAAAATGCGAGAATTTATAAAATCGAAGATGTTAAATACAACCACAGACTAATTAAATCAAGTTAACAATATGATTACAGAAACATTAATAGCAGTTTTTGAACTGAACCTAAATAAATTAATTACAGAAATTGAAGGCTACAAAAAAGAAGACGATTTATGGAAAGTGGAAAAAAACATTTCAAATTCAGCAGGAAATTTAGCATTACATATCGTTGGAAACCTAAACACCTACATTGGTAAAGAAATTGGCAAAACTAATTATGTTCGAAACAGAGAACTTGAATTTTCCAGTAAAAATATTCCCAAAAAAGAGGTAATCAAAAGTATCATGGAAACGAAAGACACCGTTACCAAAGCAATCAGAACTCTGACCAATGATGACCTGAAAAGAGAATATCCTCATTTAGTTTTATCAAAAATGACAACAACTGAATATTTGTTAATTCATTTAGCAACGCATTTAACCTATCACCTTGGGCAAATAAACTACCACCGAAGACTGATTTCGGTATAAAAACTATAAAGATGCCAAGAATTATTATAATAGCAGTACACATCATAATAACAACTTCACTAGCTTTTGGTCAAAATCAAAAACAATTTGTACTGGGAAATATTGAAGAAATTCACTCCAAAGAACTAAACGAAAAAAGGATACTAAATATATACCTTCCGGAAGGATATACTAAAAATGACACTATTCAATATCCCGTAATTTACCTTCTTGACGGCTCGGCAGAGGAAGATTTTATTCATATCGTTGGATTAGTTCAGTTCAATAGTTTTGAATGGGTAAATCAATTACCAAAATCAATTGTAGTAGGTATTGCAACAGTTGACAGACGGAGAGATTTTACATTTCCCACTACCATCCCCGGAGATTTAAAAGCCTATCCGACTTCCGGGAATTCCAATAAATTTATTGCATTTATTGAGAAAGAACTACAACCATTTATAGCAAAGAACTATAAAGTAAATACTGAAAAGACAATAATTGGTCAATCATTTGGTGGATTGTTAGCAACAGAGATCTTTTTAACCAAACCAACACTCTTCAATAAATATATAATCGTAAGTCCAAGCCTATGGTGGAATAATGGCTCTATATTAAAACAGGAGATACAATGGTGGCAAACTAATTTGGTTCAAAAAACCAACGTCTACATTGCTGTTGGAAAAGAAGGTTTCACACCAACTGAAATTCCCAGAGTAATGGAAGTGGATGCCAATCTCTTAGCCGATAAAATACAAAATATCAGAGACAAAAACTTTGCTGTTTTTTTTGATTATTTACCACAAGAAAATCACGCCACAATACTGCATCAAGCGGTATCAAACGCCTTCAAGCTGTTAAACACAAACAAATAAGTTATTATCAAACATTATGAGATTTGAAAATTATGAACTTAGGTTGCTTGCAAAGAAGGATGTCTTGTCCTTTTTTCAGTTAATTGAAAGCAATAGAACAAGATTGGAAGATTTTATAGCAGGTATTCTTTCCAGAACAAAAAACCTGAGCGATACCCAAATTTTCGTAGAGGAAGTGATTCAAAAAAGAGAAAGCAAGTCTTATTTCCCATATGTACTTATCAACAACGATAACAATGAGTTAATTGGCTTTTTTGATGTTAAAAATATAGATTGGAATATTCCAAAAGCTGAAATTGGATTCTTTATTGACAAAAACTATACAGGGAAAGGACTAGCATCAATATATTTAAACTTAATTACAAATGAATATTTTGATAACCTCGGATTCAAAAAATTGCTACTTCGAATCCATCAAGACAATAGCCAAAGCATAAAAGTGGCTGTCAATTGTGGCTTTGAAAAAGAAGGCAATATTCGCAATGACTACAAAAAAACAAATGGCGTTTTGGTCGACATGATTTACTACGGCAAAACCCACAAATAGCATAAAACATTCAACTATCTAAAAAATAAAACCATGGTAAAAACTCCAAAATCTAAAGATAAAATTCGCTTCACCGATTGCGATATGTTTGGCCATTTAAATAACTCCAGATACTTAGATTATTTAATCAATGCCCGCGAAGACCATTTGAAAGACTTTTACAATTTCGACTTCAATCAATATTATAGGAATGACCTAGCCTGGGTTATTGGCAGTCACGAAATAGTTTACATTAAACCGGCTCTTTACAATGAAATAGTAATAATACAATCTTCTTTGATAAATGTCGATGTCGATATGCTACATGTCGAAACTGTTATGATGAACGAAAAAGAAAATCAAATAAAAGCAATTATGTGGTCTAAACTAATTCCTATCAACTTAAAAACCGGAAGAAAAGTAGAGCATGATAATCAATTCATAACGTGGGCAAAAAAAATTGAAAATACTGAAATTGGCCAAAACAATAACATAAAAAGCAGAATAACTTATCTGTTAAGTAGTACCAAACACAAGCTAACTTCAAATCAATAAACTAAAGAGCAAATGTTGCCACTCCTTCCCTCCGCTCCTAAAAAAATTACCGTCACAGTTATTGTTCCACCACACATCAAGCACTTTGCCTGTTGGCTAAGTACGTTTTCTTGTAAATGTAAAATGCAAGTAGCCATCAGTCAAAGAGCTTGTTCACAGCCAAAACAATAACACGTACACTTTGTGACTTGCGCCGGTAATTTTTTCTCCCAAGCTTCTTTACATAATGTGGCGTTATGGCTCTAAAGAGACCATAACAACATTATGTAAAAAAGCCGCGCACATTATCTTAACGAGAACCAGTGGTGGCGGCTCTAGGGCAACTTTTTTAAAACCGTCATCCTGAGCGCAGTCGAAGGACTCACACCGACCTGTTTTAAAAAAACCACCCTTCGCCACCACCTTATCACCAATACCTTTTCAATTGAATAGTTGCAGTAATCTGTTTTCTATTCACAATAGTGCAACTGTTTTATCAGCTAATCGTTTAAATCGGTAGTATTGGCATTGCTTTTATAAGTGCCTTTGCGGGTTCTAAACCACTATACCATTGAATAGAGGTAAAGCTTTCCATTCACAAATCAAGGCACCTATAAAACCAAATACCAAGCAAGAGTATAATTTTTCATTTGCTCAGAACCACCACATAAATTGCTTCCACGGCCAGCCAATGCCACAAAATTTTATAACATAATTACTGTTTACTGCAAACTGTACACTTATTCCAAGGCATCGGCTGCCCACGAAATCAATCAGAAACCCTTCTGTAAGCAAATAAAAAATGATACACTTGCCAGAATACATCTTGTAAATAATAACAATTTTTATTAGGAATTTCAAAATCGATTTATTTTTAAATAATGTTTTTTTTCATCCAATTATAGCTGGTATATTTAATATTTTCTGTAGAATAATTCCAATACATGGGTGTGCTAAACAACATAATATGCATAGATTTTAATAATTTATCGATAGCTCGCTTAGAGCTTTGGTTGTCAACAACAAATTTTATAACTGATGACAATACCAGAAATTATATTCGAAATTCTATACGAAATGAAAAGAATGATAGCAATCAAATACAAGTACTTTATATTGTCAATAATGTAATAATTGGTAAAGTATTTCAGAAAACATTTCCCGAAATCACCTTTAATATTTCTTTACAAAACAAGATCAAGAAATATTGTGAACCAATAAAAATTGAACAAATAGAATTATATAGGTCTGTACTAATCGATTGGATTTTTAACTCAAATCATTCTGATTCCAAGACAGCTTTGGGTTTGTTTTCTTATAGAAAATGCAATCTGAAATTAAATAATTGTTTAGAGGCAAATGTTATAGTAAATGTTACAGCAATCGATGTAGAGGATTTAGGATTTACTTTAAAAGAGTTATTTATCCCTTCTAATCCAAAATGGCAACTTATAATTAATGAGTTTAAGAAATTCGATATCGCTAATGTGAATCAGCAAGATATCAAACTAACCACTATATATATTCTTGATAAGTATATTATTGGATACAATTTTAAAATGCTCAACAATATCCTAGAACATTTTTTTTGGAATGTTGAATTTGAAAATTTAATACCAAACTCATTCACTTTTTCATTTGATATAAGAAAGGATACATTTGTTGACGAGGAATTTGATGAAAGATATAAGATAGCGCTTGACAAACTATCCAGTGTTGAAAAAAATCGATTAGCACTCTTAAATTAAAGTATATGATAAAAATTAATAAACCATCAATGGTATTTACTACTAAAGCACTTTTAAGATATACCGGTACCAACTATAATTATTTGCAAGAGAAAAGATTTGAAAAGATGGTTATAATTGAAAGGGAATATAATCTGCGTGAGGATTTAATTGTACAACACACTATGTTTGATGGTACTCAAATAATGTTTTCAATGATTTCAGGAAAACTATACATCAATGAAAACGGTTATTACGAATTAAAAGAAGGCCAAAACTTTTGTGATTTTATCCTTTTTTGGGATGAAAAATTCATGGTTTTCGAAGGCAATATCAGTTATATGAATAATGTTAACGATATTTTTAAATACAAAGAAGACTTTAAAACCACTATGATTTTACCTTTCAATAAACACCTTTTAAAAATTTGGGAGGAAAATGACAAATAGTTTAAATTAAAAAAATGTTCATTTTAGAATAACTAATTAAAATTTAATAGAATGAAAACTATAGATGATTTGATAGAAATAGGATTTATAAATGTGGGATATTGGTATATAAATGTAAATAATAAACTTGATTTTAGAATTAATGATTCTGAACATTTAAAAAAAAGTCATCTATTATATTCCTTTGAATCTAATTCAATAGTTAAATATATTGGAATAACAGAGAAATCCTTAAAGGAAAGATTAAATAATTATAAAAGTGGTCACAACAATTCCTCTGGCTCTACCAATAAGAAAGTATATAATAGTATTATTGATACAATTTCAAAGAGGTTTCCGGTTAATATTTTGATTCTAAAAGATGAAGCACCTTGTACTTATAAGGGTTATGAAATTAGTTTAGCTACAGGCATTGAGAAAAGTTTAATAAGAGAATTTAGTTTAAAAGAGAATCTTTGGAATTCTCGAGGTACTAATAAAACAATCGATGAAATGTTAAATCTTAAAAATGAGCAATTTAATAACGATAGTATAAGTTTGTCTAAAAATGAAACTGTATTAAAACTTGGGAAAGAAGCAAGAAAAGGATGGTTGTTATTTAAAGATGATGTTGATTACCTGCTACCTAAAAAATCTACTCATATGAGTATTATTTACAGCGAAAATGTAATCGATGGTTGTCGATTTACAAGGTCATTTAGTAATAAAAAAATAAATGGTGGTTTTAAATTAAAAGAAATATTTGAAACTGATTTTAAAAATGAGAATACTGTAAAGGTTTCAATTTTAAGTAATAACTCAGTAAGTATTGATAAGTTAAATGAAAAATAATCTATTCCAAAAAATCATCATAGGCACTGCCATCGGTGATGCGCTTGGTGTACCCGTAGAATTCAAACCACGAGCTTTCTTAAAACAAAATCCCGTAACCGATATGCAGGAGTTTGGCACACACAACCAGCCCAAAGGCACATGGTCAGACGACACCTCGCTGACACTATGCTTAGCTGAAAGCATTAACGAAGGCTTAGATTTAAATAAACTGGCTCAAAAATTCATTGCTTGGAAAAACGACAACCTATGGACCGCTCATGGATGGGTTTTTGATATTGGTATAGCTACAAGAATTGCTATTGAAAGATTAGAACAGGGCGAGCAACCGGAATTTGCCGGTGGCTTTGAAGAGATGGACAACGGCAACGGTTCTTTAATGCGCATATTACCATTAATTACACATATCAAAGAGATGGATATAGACCAACGGTATGATTGGACAAAAAAAGTATCATCAATAACTCATGCACACATTCGTTCGGTTATGGCTTGTTTCTATTATTTAGAATTTGCAAAAAAAATAATCGAAGGAAAAGAAAAATATCAAGCCTATAAGGAGCTGCAAGTAGAAATCACTACCTATTTTGAAAAAAGAAATATTAATCCGCTGGAAATTCAAAAATTCAAACGCTTACTATGGGAAGATATTTCAATAATTGAAGAGGAGAGTATTAAGAGTTCAGGATATGTAGTAGATACATTAGAAGCAGCCATTTGGTGTATTCTCACCACAAATAATTACAAGGACGCAGTACTCAGAGCAGTCAATTTAGGTCTTGACACCGACACAACTGGTGCTGTAACAGGTGGAATGGCAGGGTTAATTTATGGTATCGATGATATTCCTGTAGATTGGATTTATGAAGTAGTTAAGCATGAAGGTTTCACAACTTTATACAGCTAAAATATGGTTAAAAGATATTTTCAATTACTTGTATTGTTATTGTCTGTTCTTCTATCAAAAAATGCAATTTCTAAAGGTTTATCAGAAACGATTAAGTTATTTGAAGATGAACATATAGTAGTATTTGATTATGGCCGGGGCAATATTGATGTTAAACATAAAAGCGAAGGAAAACTTCTCAATGTAGATTACAAATATCAAGTACGAAAGTTTTACAATAGGCCAATTTATTTGGGTTCAAAAAACAAATCTATTATTTCAAAAATTGGATTAGATGAATTAACTAATACCTATATAAAAAAAGCCACCATTTATCAGAACGAGCACTATTTTAATGACATAAGTGTTGATGATTCTAAAATAAAAATTATGCATAAAATAGAAGGCAATAGTATTTTATTTTATTACTTAAAAGCCTACTATGTTTATGAGTATAAAAATGGAGAGTTCAAAAATTATTGGTGTGATGAAGAACACACAGAATATTCATTTGTAGAAATATCCATAAATGGCAAAACAATCTATTTTAAGAAAATAAATTAGTAAATATTTTATTATTAAAGAATATCTACATACACCTTCAAACTCCAACATCTTACTTATAAAAGTTACATAAATTTAATTCATTCCTTTACCTTCCTTTAATATTATGGAAGTATTGGCATTGCTTTTATAAGTGCCTTTACGCATTCTTTAAAACAACTCTGCTATAATAATGTAGCGCTTTCTATTCACTACTCAAGGCACACATAAAACCAAAACCTAGGAAAGCGTATAAAATCCGTACCGGAATTTTATACCCTTTCCCGAACCCCGTAGTATCGCTACCACAAAAATCCATACATCATAAATAGACTAAAATTGGTCAAAATAAAAATGAAAAAAAAGAGAGCAAATCTATGTTGCAGGTATTCAAAAAAGCAAGTTCAAGCCCTTTGGGTTTTGGCTAAAATCTCCACCCTACGGGTAGTATTTCATCCAAAAAACTGGCTTTTTTGAAACCTTCCACAAGGTCAAACGGCTTTCTTTTTTTTCCTTTTTTCTTTTGAAATAATTATTCTTCGCCACCATTTGAAAAATATTATTCAGCGAAAAAAATTTGTGTGTGGGGCAGGGTGATAACCCGGAACCACCGCTCAAGACAGGAACAGGAAGAAGTTAACTTTAATTCCGAAGCCATGACCAATTTTATCATCAAAACCCACAGACCAGGAACTAACTATTCAAAACCGCATTTGTTCATCCTAAACAAAGGATTAAACAGCGGCAAACCCCAAAAAGAGCCGTTTACAAATAGCTTTGTGATACTCTTCCAACATGAAGAGGACTGCGAAAACTTCTATTTTATTGCCTTCAGCTTATGGCAAACCAAATTCTGGCATCAATTCCTAATCGGCTCCGTAATACCATTTTTGCGCCTTCAGGATTTCAAAAATGAATTCACTCCACGAGCCAAATCCATGATGGAAGAACACGAGCAGCACCAAAAAAACATTGCAGCACTAAAAGCTTTGGAGCAAAAGGAAAATCAATTTCATGAAAACTTAAAATTGATAAATGATATAAGAAGGATAATTATGTATCGATATTGTAATAATAGGCTTTAACTTAATTTATTTATATTTGACTGTAAATCAGAAATCAAATGAAAAAAATAGTCTTATTATTGGTATTAATATCAGTAAACATTGCATGGTCACAGATTTTGTGCAATATTTCACCAACTACAAAGAAAGTTGGTGACGAACTAACAAAAGAGAAAAATAATGCAAATGATTCGAAAATAACCGGAGATTATAGAATAGAGGGTAATGGCTGGATATTATTGCCAGACCATACTGGAGGCCTTTTTATTGAAAACGTTCAAGTAAATGAATTAATCTGGGTTCTCAAGGATCTTGATGGACGATTAGGAATTGAAGTCACAACTATAAAAGATGAATTAAGTTCTGAAAACAAGTTGATTGCGGATAATCAGGTAAAGTTCATAGTTGAAATAATTTCCAACACCGATTTAAACTTTTTTAATCCTTTGGTAAACCAAACTCTAAAACTCAAACGATATCCACTGATTAAAGGTAAAGTCTACAGTAAAATTAAAGAAATTGATATAAAGTATACTCCAAAAGAAAATACTGACGCTCCTCTAACAATTTTAGTAGATGAACCAACTGAAATAAAGGATTCAGACGATAACATCTACAATACAGCTGGGATTGATGTTAGACCCGAATTTTTTGGGGGAATGGAAAAGTTTTACAAATTTATTGCTAGTAATTTTAAAATGCCTAATCAAGAAGTAAAAGGTAAAGTTTTTGTAACCTTTATTATTGAGAAAGACGGCTCATTAAGTGATATTAAAGTTCTGAGAGACATAGGATTTGGAACTGGAGCCGAAGCAATAAGAGTTTTGTCACAATCACCAAAATGGAAGCCTGGTGAAGTAGCTGGAAAAAAAGTGAGAGTACATTATTCATTACCAATTTCGGTGGATACAACCAAATAAAAAAGCCCGGTCTTACGACTAGGCTTTCATCTTGCTTAACCCAAAGGTCACCACAACTAAGGTTAAACTATTTCTTGTGCTTCTTTAAAATTCTTTTTAGGACTAAAGAGACCGTGAAACTGACAACAGCGCCTAAACCGGCTAAAATAACTGTTTTAAGGACATCTGTTGAATCAATATTAGGCAACACACTCAAAAAGGTCCCTCCAACAGTCCCGGCGAAAGTAGGGTTATTTGTCGTCATTCTCTTTCTGTTGAGGTTGCTCCTCTTTTACAGTAAGTTGGCTAACGGCTGAGAGTACTCCCCCGGCTACCGTTACATACCCACCAATTGTAACCACTACAGCTGGCAAAGATACAGGGGCTGTCAAAATGGAACCGCCAACAGCAGCCAAAACCAATCCGATATTGCGAAGCACTTTAAAAAATGTCGGAGTGGGTGCCGTTATTCTCTTTTTAATAGTCATGATCTGAGAGCAATTAAGTTGAGAATAAGAGGCCTTTTATTGACACTTTCAATTGCAAATCCGATAATTGAAATGCAAAATCATACAGAGGTAAATCTATAACCCGTATTTCCCATTCATCAACCGATGTTGCAAGTACCGATTCAAACAATATAGGCTTAGGAGTCGACTTTCCTCCAACCGCAATAAATGATACATCAGGCAAATTGATTACTATTGGCTTTACCCTTTCATGATAAATTTCATCGGGTACTACATTTTCATTAACATGAGCTAATGAAATAGTATTAACGTCATGCAAGGCACACCTTAAGTCCGGCCACGGTGACCTGCTACCTCCAATAGGGCACATTTCAGCTTTCGGCGGGATAGTCTGTGCCGTAACGGTTGAACTGCTTAATGCAGTAAACAATAGAAACAATACTAGTTTCAAACTTTTATAAAAATTGGTTTTCATGATTTTAAAAATTTAAGATTTGATGATGATTAAAACTCGTTGCTTTTTATCCAAAGCAGCATAAACTAACGTTTTGAGCTTGGTAAAAGCTTTTCGGGATTGTAATCCCAATCCGGCTCCCGAAATTTTGGTAACCGGTGCAATACAGCCATTCAGTTCTTTAAGGGCATTATTGGCTGGGTGAAACAGAATCCAGCTTCTGTCCTTTACTTCAATGATTTCCAAATGCCATTTAAACTTCTTACTGTACCTTTTTCTGATAAAATACTTCCCCTCCGGAATACAGGAAACCTTCGTTTCGTTATTCTTCCAAGGCAATTCAATAGTGTTACAAATCAATTTGCCATCGCATTCGAGTTTACCATTTGTTCCTTTGGGGAAATAAGTTCTGGTTAAAACTAAGACCACTTCTAAACCGTGTTTGTCAGACTGAGCTTGTCGAAGTCCCTTATACTCCACTATCAACCTTAGCAATCGACAATGGGTTAAATGCCCCATTTTTAAGCGGATACATTTGTCCATTAGTCTCCTGATAAAACTCAATACCTAAGGCCAAAAAAAGTGGTTTAGTAGAGTTGGCAGTCACGGCATTAGTGTGATTGATAGCTACTGTTGGTGTAGCATCCCAAGGTAAGATTGCCGTCTCTGAGGTGGCAACTACATAGGTCTCAGCCTCAAAATCAACTTCAGCACCACCGGAAATGATTTTGAAATGCGTTGTTCCACTAGGTGCTGCAATCATATTCAACGGAACAAACGAAGCAATATCAACGGTAATCTCTCCAGCAGCTCTGTCAATTGCAGCCACAAATGGAGCATACAAACTGGTACCTAACTTACCACGGATGTTGAACTCAAAACCAAGTAATAATTCAGCCTCTCCGTCAATAACGTTTCGCAACCCTCTCTCACTAACAGTATCTGCTTGAATAACCTTTACCATAGCTTGGGTAAGTCTGCTAACCATTCTGCTGTCTGCTGAATTAATCAACAATGGTCTTAAGGCAGTTCGTAAAAGCTTCCCAGCCTTCCCTGCTCTGCCAAATTCAGAACCATTCTCACGAGTCCTCTGAAAAGCCGGGTCACTGGCAATTCTACTGGCATCAATTCCTCCTTTCTCACGTGCCAAATGCCCATCCTGTGTCTTGTAAAAGGTAATATCCCCGATAGTCCCTTTTAATTTAATTATGCCTTTCTGTCTAGCCATAATCTTTACAATTTTTGATTAATACTCATTTTCACAATTCACTTTCATTTCGATAATCGTTGCAACTAAATCTCGAATGATTTGAACAAAGTTTCAAGCATGAGAATGACATTTCAAAGGGCAAGTGTCAATAAGTACCAATAATGTACTATTTGTACCAAAAATGATCTATCACATTTTTCAGAAAAAAGCATAGTTTTGTAATATCAGGCACAAGTATGGCTTAAGCATACCAAAGGCATGGTTAAAGTATTAAAATGATATATGGGAGCAAGCAACAAAAGAGTCTGCATGTACCCCAAAGACGTTCAACGCATCATGGGTACAGAGTATACCCAAGCCAGAAGATATTTAAAAAAGATTAAGAAGCATCTTAATAAAGAGAAGCACCAGTATATATCCGTAGAAGAATTTTGTCTATATACCGGTCTCCCATTAGATGAAGTACAGCGTTGTCTGTTATAGGGTCTATAGGTGTAAACAGATTTGTTTACTCCACTCTTAAAAGCTCCGCTAACTAGTCCAATAAGCAGTTCAAATAATAGTAAACATATCTAGGTAATTTGTATTCTTTTTTGTACATTTACATACCATCGATTTGCAATAAAAATGAATAAACAGAGTTTGGTGATATATTCGGTTACCCCGCAATGACATCTCGCTATGAAGTCAATAAAAATAAAGTAATTCAAAGGAGGGTTCGACTCTCCCCGACTCCACACCAAGCGCAATTTTATTGCGACTTTAAATAAAAGAAATCCACCTAGTTTACTTGAGTGGATTTTTTATTTAAAGGCGACAGCTTCATTAAAAGCTGTTAAATTGCATTTGCAACAACGGAACGATGGAGTTGAGCAAATGCTACTCTCCCCGACTCCACAAATTTTAAAGAATACGTCTCAACAATTTTGAGACGTTTTTTTTTAGGAGCGTACGTTTGATCTTTCTTTCACTCCTGCTCCCGCTATCCGCGCTACTCGGTAGCTTGCTACACTCGAGCGAAGCGACTGCCTAAGGAATCGGGGCTAACTACACCCTCATTTTTCCTTTAAGACCATATTGCATTTGCCATTGCTATTGACCTTTGAAATTGCTATTACAAAAAAAAACACCCGCTCATCAGAACGGGTGTTTTTGTATTTAGTAGTTTGTTTATCGTTTCAAACTAAAGTGGGCTTTAAACTGCTTCATCACGCCATTTTCAGGATAGTCTACCGTAAACCAATAATCCGTTGACGGTAATGGTTGTCCGTTGTACGTT
>Ga0066477_1000090_pt1 | contig 30523 bp, 24 predicted proteins | sample LakWasM115_HOW13_2_FD_59554 | JGI IMG/M metagenome (GOLD analysis project Ga0066477, IMG submission 59554) | Freshwater sediment methanotrophic microbial communities from Lake Washington under simulated oxygen tension - Sediment Metagenome 115_HOW13 | ecosystem: Environmental > Aquatic >...
AGATCGACCGGGTGGCCCGGCTGGTGCGGCGCGACGGCCAGTTGGTGCACCTGACCCCGATCGAGTACCGGCTGCTGTCGGTGCTGGTCACCCACGCGGGCCGGGTGCTCACCCACCGCCAGCTGCTGCGCGAGGTGTGGGGCGCCTCGCACACCGAGCAAAGCCACTACCTGCGCATCTACATGGGCCACCTGCGGCAAAAGCTCGAACACGACCCGGCCCAGCCGCGCCACCTGCTGACAGAAACCGCGGTGGGCTACCGGCTGCAGGTCGAGGACTGAGGCCCTCGGGGCCGTCAGCTGCGCGGGGCAAACACCGGCTCGCGCTTGGCCAGAAAGGCCTGCACGCCTTCGGCAAACTCGGGCCGGTCGATCAGTTCGCGCTGGCGCTCGGCCTCGTGGCGCATTTGCTCGGTCAGGCTGTGCCGGGCCGCGTGCTCGTACACGCTGCGGATCTCGCGCACGGCATGGGCCGGCAGCCGGGCCAGGCGCTGCGCCAGGGCCAAGGCCTGGTCGGCCAAGGCAGCATCGTCCACACAGGCCCAGGCCAGGCCCCATTGCGCGGCCTGCTCGCCCGACAAGCGCTCGCCCAGCAGCGACAGGGCCACCGCCCGCGAGCGGCCCAGCAAGCGCTCCAGGAACCAGGTGCAACCCAGGTCGGGCACGATGCCCAGGCGGGGCATGAAGGGCAGGTAAAAGTAGGCCGAGCGCGCCACCAGCACCACATCAGCGGCCAGCGCCAGGCCCACGCCCGCCCCCGCACAGGGGCCATTGACGGCGCTCAGCACCGGGAAGGGCATCTGGCGCAGGTCTTCGATCAGGCGGTTGGACAGCGCCTCCATGGCCGCGGCGGTCTGCTCGCCCAGGCTCTGGCCGGCGGGCGGTGCCTGCATGCTGCCCAGATCGGCCCCCACACAAAACCCTTTGCCCGCCCCCGTGAGCACCAGGGCCCGCACGCTGCGGTCCTCGGCCAGGCGGGCCAGGTGTGCACGCAGGGCCTGCTGCAGGGGCAAGGCCAGCGGGTTCAGGCGCTGGGGCAGGTTGAGCCGCAGCAGCGCCACCTCGCCATGGCGTTCTTCCAGCACAGGATCGGGGTCGGGGGTCATGGGGTGTCCTCGTCAGGGGGCGTCAAAAAGCATCTGCCGGCCTCAAGGCCTGCGCCGTGCCAGGGCCTGGAGCTTGCGCAGCCCGCCCACCACGCCCCCCGGCAGCACGAACATCAGCAGGATCAGCACCACGCCATACACCGCCCAGGGCGCGGCCTTGGAGACCTTCTCGGCCAGGTTGGGCACGAACAGGATGAACAGTGCGCCGTACAAGGCCCCCCACAGGGTGCCCACCCCGCCGACCACGATGCCCACCAGCAAGGAGATCGACAGGAACAGCGAGAACGAATCCGGCGACACGAACTGCACGGCAATCGCCGACAGCGCCCCACCCACCCCGGTGTAGGCCGCCGACACCGCGAAGGCCGTGGCCTTGCAGTGGCTGCGGTCCACCCCCATGGCCTCGGCGGCCATGGCGTGATCACGGATGGCGCGCCAGGCCCGCCCCCAGCTGCCCCGCAGCAGGTTGTGCGCGAGCCAGAACAGCAGCAGGGCCACCGCGAGCGCAAACAGGTACAGCCACTGGTCCGCGTCCAGGGGCAGGCCGAAGGGGGCGTCGGGCTTCATCAGCACCAGGCCCTGGGCGCCGCCGGTCCAGGCCTCCAGGTGCTTGTACTTGAGCAACTGGGGCATGGCCAGGCCCAGCGCAAACGTGGCCAGGGCCAGGTACAGGCCTTCCAGCTTGAGCGCGGGGCGGCCGAACAGGTAGCCGGCCCCACCGCAGACACAGAAGGCCGCGGGCACGGTGGCCCAATACGGCAGGCCCGCGTGCTCCATCAGCGCACCGGCGGCATAGGCCCCGAGCGCAAAGAAGGCCCCATGGCCGAGCGAGATCTGACCGTTGTAGCCGGTGAGGATGTTCAGACCGAGCAAGGCCATGGCATACGACAACACCATGGTGGCCTGGAACAACTGGTAGCCCTTGAGGAACCAGACCAGGCTCAGGGCCAGCGCCAAGGCGGCCAGCCACAGCCCGCGTGAGCGCAGAAAACCGGGGGGGCTGGGCGCATTCAGCATGAGGGTCTTTCAGACACGGGTGACAAGGCGCCGCCCCAGCAAGCCCTGGGGCCGCACGATGAGCACGCCGATGATCAGGGCCAGGGCCACCGACAGCTTGAGCTCGGTGCCCACCACATAGGTGCCGATCAGGTTCTCCAGCACCCCGACGATGAAGCCGCCGAGCACGGCGCCCACCGGGTTGTCGATGCCCCCGATCAAGGCGCCGGCGAAGGCATACAGCAGCACCCCGGTCATCATGTTCGGGTCGAGGAACACCACGGGCGCCACCATCACGCCGGCCACCGCACCGATGGCGCCGGCCAGGCCCCAGCCCAGCATCAGCATGCGGCCCACCGAGATGCCCACCAGGCGCGACGACACCGGGTTCTGCGCCGCAGCGCGCAGCGCCAGCCCCACCCGAGTGAAGCGGAACAGGCCGAACAACAGCGCCACCATCAGCAAGGCCACCACGATGGCGCCCACCTCGTGCGCCGACATCAGGGTGGAGCCATACCAGGCATCGCGCGGAAACGGGCTTGGGAAGGGCTTGATGGTGTAGCCGAACAACCAGCCCGCCAGGCTGTGAAAAATCACCAGCAGGCCGATGAAGACCACCACCACCGACAACTCAGGCGCCCGGTGCATGGGCCGGATGACGATGAACTCGACCGCCGCCGCCACCCCAAACGACAGCAGCACCGTGAGGGCAAACGCCCCCCAGTAGGGCAAGCCCGCGTCGATCAACGCCCAGGCCACGAAGGTGGAGAACATGGCCATCTCGCCCTGGGCGAAATTGATGTGGTGGGTGGCCTGGTAGATCATCACCAGCGCCAGGGCCACGCTGGCGTAAATGCCCCCGGTGGCCAGGCCGGCCAGCAGCTGGTGCAGGAATTCATTCATGGGGGGCCTCGCTTCATTCGCCCAGGTAGGCCCGCTGCACGGCCGGGTTGCTGCGCAGCTCGGCCGCCGTGCCCGACAGCACCACCCGGCCGATCTCCAGCAGGTAGGCCTGGTGGGCCAGGGCCAGGGCGAGGCGTGCGTTCTGCTCGACCAGCAGGATGGTCACGCCCTCTTCCTGGTTGATCCGCCGCATGATCGAGAAGATGTCTTTCACCACCAGCGGGGCCAGGCCGAACGAGGGCTCGTCGAGCAAGAGCAGGCGCGGGCGGCCCATCAGGGCGCGGCCGATGGCCAGCATCTGCTGCTCGCCCCCCGACAGGGTGCCGGCCTGCTGCCGGGCGCGTTCGCGCAGGCGCGGAAAGTAGCCATAGATACGCTGCATGTCGGCCTCGGTGCCGTGCTGGCTGGCCCGGGCATGGCTGCCCAGGCGCAGGTTCTCCTCGGTGCTCAGGCCCATGAAGGTGCCTCGCCCGTCGGGCACATGGCCCACGCCCAGGCGGGCGATCTGCTCGGTGCTGCAGGCCTCGATGGGCTGGCCGCCCAGCCGCACCTGCCCCGCGGTCTGCACCTGCAGGCGACACAGGGCGCGCAAGGTGGTGGTCTTGCCCGCGCCGTTGGCGCCCAGCAGCGCCGTGACCTGGCCCTGCGGCAGGTCCAGGTCCAGGCCATGCAGGACCGGGGTGTTGCCATAGCGGGCGTGCAGGCCCCGCACCTGGAGCAAGGGGGCGCCTGCGGCAGCGGCTTGGGGTTTCATGCGGCCTCCTGCCGGGCGTCTTCCAGTTCGTCGCCCAGGTAGGCGCGGATCACCTCGGGGTGCTGGCGCACTTCGGCCGGCCGGCCCTCCGCGATCTTCTTGCCGAAATTCAAAGCCACCACCCGGTCGGACAAGCCCATCACCAGGCCCATGTGGTGCTCGACCAGCAGCACGGTCACGCCCAGGCGATCGCGGATGGCGCGGATCAGTTCGCCCAGGCCTTGCAGCTCTTCGTGGTTGAGGCCGCAGGCCGGCTCGTCGAGCAGCAGCAGTTGGGGCTCGGCCGCCAGGGCACGCGCCAGCTCGACACGCTTTTGCGTGCCAAAGGGCAGGTCGGCCACGCTGCGTTCGGCCTCCGCCCCCAGTTGCACGAAATCGATCAACTGCTGGGCCCGCTCATGCGCGCGCGCCTCCAGCGCGGCCACACCCGGCAGGCGCAGCGCGTTGCGCCACAGGCTGGCATGGTGCCGGCTGTGGCAGCCCAGCAGCACGTTGTCACGCACCGTCATGCTGCGGAACAAGGCCAGGTTCTGGAAGGTGCGGCCGATGCCCAGGCGCGCCATGCGGTGCCGCGGCAGCGCCGCCAGGGGCTGGCCCTCGAAGCAGATGCGCCCGGCACTGCATTCGTACAGGCGCGACAGGCAGTTGAACAAGGTGCTTTTGCCGGCGCCATTGGGGCCGATCAGGGCGCAGATCTCGCCGCGCCGCACCTCGAAGGACACGCCATCGAGCGCCACGATGCCGCCAAAGCGCACCGTGACGTCCTCGACAGACAGTAGGGGCTGGCCGGTGCTCATGCCGGGCTCAGAGCCGTTCGATGATGGTGACGTTGGCCATGCCGCCGCCCTCGCACATGGTCTGCAGGCCGTAGCGCCCACCGTGCCGCTTGAGAGCATGGATCAGGGTGCTCATGAGCTTGGTGCCCGAGGCACCCAGCGGGTGACCCAGGGCAATGGCCCCGCCGTGCACGTTGAGGCGTTCAGGGTCGGCCCCCAGGGCTTTCAGCCAGGCCAGCGGTACCGAGGCAAAAGCCTCGTTGACCTCGTACAGATCGATGTCGGCGATGTTCAGGCCCGCCTTGCGCAGGGCCCGCTCGGTGGCGGGGATCGGGGCTTCCAGCATGATCACCGGGTCGTGCCCCAGCACGCTCATGTGGTGCACGCGGGCCAGGGGCTTCAGGCCCAGGGTCTTGAGGCCGCGCTCGTTGACCACCAGCGCGGCCGTGGCGCCGTCGCACACCTGGCTGGCATTGGCGGCGCTGATCACGCCGCCCTCCTGCAGCAATTTGACGCCCTGGATGCCGGCCAGCGTGGCATCGAAGCGGATGCCTTCGTCCACGCTGTGCAGGCCGTCGTTCTGGCCGCCGTCTTGGCTGCCACCCTGGCTGCCATCGGCGCGCCGCACCGGCACCGGCACGATCTCGTCGGCAAAGGCGCCGGCCTCGGTGGCCGCAATGGCACGCTGGTGGCTCAGCAGGGCGAACTGGTCCAGCGCGTCTTTGCCCAGCCCGTACTTGCGCGCCATCATCTCGGCACCGCTGAACTGGCTGAACACCACGTCGTGGTAGCGGCGGTTCACGCTCTCGCTCTGGTAGAAGCCCAGGCCCGCCTTTTGCGCCAGTGCCGAAGGGCTGAACATCGGCACCCGGGTCATGGACTCGACGCCGCCGGCCAGCACGATGTCCTGCGCGCCCGACATCACGGCCTGGGCCGCAAAGTGCAGGGCCTGCTGCGAAGAGCCGCACTGGCGGTCGATCGAGGTGCCCGGCACCGACTCGGGCAGTCGCGACGCCAGCACCGCATTGCGCGCCACATTGGTCGACTGCTCGCCCACCTGGCTGACGCAGCCCAGGAACACATCGTCCACCAGCGCCGGGTCCATGCCGGTGCGATCCAGCACCGCATTGATGACCTGGGCCGCCAGCTCCACCGGGTGCCAGCCGGCCAGACGCCCGCCGCGGCGCCCCCCGGCGGTACGGACTGCGGCAACCACATAGGCTTCGGTCATGGCGGGCTTCCTCGTCAAAAAGAGATCAGATGGCTGGATTGTTCGCCCACCCGACACGCCGGGGCGTCGTCGGAAACGACGATTTGAGGACCGGCGCGGCAACGACCTGCTCTAAACGGGATGGAGCCGTGGACGGTATGGACGACTGCTTAGAATGCAGCAATGAACTGCGAAGCCTGAACATGCGCCTCTTGCACTATCTGGAGATCGAAAATTTCAAGCGCTTCGGCGAGCGCCAACGCATTGAACTGGATCACCCGGCTGTGTTGATCGGCCCCAACAACTGCGGCAAAACCAGCGCCATCCAGGCATTGGCGCTGTGGTCACAGGCCGTGCAGACTTGGTACGACGCACGCCGAGACTCTTCAGCAAAGGAGCGGACAGCCACCTCACTGAACCGGCTCAACATCGTGTCTGTCCCGGTTCAGCGGACCCGCTTCTTCTGGCACAACACGCAGGTGCGCAAGGGCAACAAGGACATCCCACTGATCATCACAGTGGGCGTGGGGTTTCAAGGCCAGGTGCGGCCCGTCTCCATGCGCTTTCGCAATCAGGGCGACGAATTGGTCTACTGCTCGCCCGACCCCGCCATGGAGATCGATCTGGCCTTGATCGCCCATGCGGCCAGCTTGAAGGTCGAGTTGTTGTATCCGATGTCGGGACTGGACACCGAAGAGCCCATCCTGCAGCCAGGGCGAGTCGACGTGCTGCTGGGCCAAGGACGCACCGCCGATGTCTTGCGAAACCTCTGCTTGGCCGTGGCCAGGTCCTCGACACAGGATTGGCAGCGCATCGTCGACCTGATGCAACGCCTGTTCCATGTCGTGCTGGACACCCCCAGAGAAACCGCTCGAGGCAGCATCGCACTGCAATACCGGCAGCAGGGTGTGAAAGAACCGTTGGACCTCTCATCGGCAGGAAGAGGCTTTTTGCAGATGCTGCTGGTGTTTTCCTACCTGTATTCGCACAAGCGCAGCGTCTTGATGGTCGACGAGCCCGATGCCCATCTGGAAATCCTGCGGCAGAAGCAGGTGTATGTGCTACTGCGTGACATCGCCAGTGAGAACGACTCGCAGGTTGTCATCGTGACGCACTCCGAGGTCATTCTGGACGAGGCCCTCGACAAAAACCTGACCTTGCTGTTGGAGGGGTGTGCCGACGACCTGGCTCGCAAGCAGGACATTCGCAACAGCCTGCATCACTTTGGCGCCGAGCATTACGTGAAGGCCCGAGAACGCGGCTATGTGCTGTACGTCGAAGGGGGCACGGATGTGGACATGCTGCGAGCCCTGGCTGAACGACTGCAACACCCAGTCGCCCGGATCTGGGACGAGCGCCTCAACTCTTTTTACGTGCAGAACAATTACCCCTTGCAAGACCTGGATGCAGAACTGGAGCGGGTAGAACGCGGCTTCGGCGTCCCCCCCCGCGCGCACTTTCAGGGCCTGCGCAAGTTGCTGCCCCAACTCAAGGGCCTGGCCATCCTCGACAACGATGGTCAGCAGCGACAAGACCGCGACGAAGGCGCATTGGCCATCCGCTACTGGAAACGCTATGAAGCCGAGAACTACTTCATCACCCCAGAGTTGTTGCGCCAGTACGCACTGCGCCAATACCCCAACGATGACCTGTTCTCTGGTGAGGCCGCAGCAGCTGTCGATGAAGCCTTGGAAGAAGTCATTCTGGTCGACGTGTTCGACGGCAACACCACGGATCATCAGGCCTGGCGTAGCCTTCCCCCTGAGGCGTCGCGCCTGGTTTGGGACGCCAAAACCGAGCGGCGCAAATTGAGTGCTCTGGCGGAAGAGTTCTTCCGACGACTCGCTCAGAAACTGGGGGGGGCGATGCTGCTCACCAAGGGCGAATTGCATCGGCTGGTGGCCTCTGCGCCGATTGCAAGTATCCCGGAAGAAGTCAACCTCAAGCTGGACGCCCTGGCGGCGCTGTTCCAGATTTCACGCCCTGCCGAAGAAGACGCGAGCCCAACTTCGGCCATCGATTCCGAATAGACGTCATGCACCCCAGGACTAGCAAGCTGGCCCTCAGCGCGGCGCCATGCGGATGGCCCCGTCGAGGCGGATGCTCTCGCCGTTGAGGTAGCCGTTGAGGATCAGGCTTTCGGCCAGCTGGGCATATTCGGCGGGTTGGCCCAGGCGCTTGGGGAAGGGCACAGAGGCGGCCAAGGCAGCCTTCACATGCTCGGGCGCGCCCTGCAGCAACGGGGTGTCGAAGATGCCGGGCAGGATGGTGTTGACGCGGATGCCCTCGTTCATCAGGTCGCGCGCAATCGGCAGGGTCATGCCCACGATGCCGGCCTTGGAGGCGGTGTAGGCGGCCTGGCCGATCTGGCCGTCTTGCGCCGCCACCGAGGCAGTGTTGACGATGGCGCCCCGGTCGCCGTCGGGCAGCGGCGCCAGGGTGAGCATGCCGGCCGCCGACTTGGCAATGCAGCGGAAGGTGCCCACCAGGTTGATCTGGATGATGCGGTCGAAGTTGGCCAGCGGAAAGTGCCGGATCTCGCCCGTGGCCTTGTCGCGACTGGCGGTCTTGACGGCGTTGCCGGTGCCGGCGCAGTTGACCAGCACGCGCTCTTGCCCGTGGGCGGCGCGGGCCTGGGCAAAGCCGGCGTCGACCTGCTCTTCGGAGGTCACATCCACCCGGCAGAACACCCCGCCGATCTCGCGCGCCAGCGCTTCACCCTGGTCAGCGTTGAGGTCGAACAGGGCCACCTTGACGCCGTGGCTGGCCAGGCGCCGTGCGGTGGCCGCCCCCAGGCCCGAGGCCCCTCCGGTGACGACGGCGGCAATGCTGGAATCGAGTTGCATGGGGGGCTCCTGGATGGGAATCGAATGAGGCTTGGGGTTTCGGGCAGTCTAGAAATCGAGCCCAGCCCGCGCATCGTCCGAAGCGACGAAATAGCGGGAGGGGTTGGCGAGCCGGTTTAGCGAGCCGCTTTGACGGGCCAGATTGGCGCGCAAGGCACCCGGCGCCACCGAGGTGACTCGCGCGCCTGGACTTGTGTCGCAGAATGCCCCACGCCCCCACGCCCCACGTCCACCAGATACAAGCCATGGATGCTGCCTCCGTCGCCCCGACCACCGAGCCTGGCCCACCCGCGCGCGGCTTCGAGACCAAGCTGAACCCGCCCGCCCCCACCGCCACCCAGGTGGTGCGCGAGGGCCTGTGCCAACGGATCACCAAAGGGGCAGGCCAGTTGGTGCTGGTGCGCGCCCCGGCCGGCTTTGGCAAGACCACGGCCATGGTGCAGGCCCAGGCGCGCTTCGAAGCGCAGGGCGTGAGCACGGCCTGGCTCACGCTGGACCGCTCCGACAACGACGTGTCGCGCTTTCTGGGCGGGCTGGACGAGGCGATCCAGCGCCTGGGAACCCACGCGGCCAGTAAGGCTTCTACAGTCGATGCGCTGCGCGCGCTGGCCTTGTTTGACGAGCCCTTTGCCCTGTTTCTGGACGACTTCGAGGCGGTGCACGAGCCTGCCGTGCTGGGCCTGGTGCGCGAGATCATCGAGCAGTTGCCGCGGCGCGGCCACCTGGTGCTGGGCTCGCGCAGCCTGCCGGCCCTGGGCCTGGGGCGGCTGCGGGCGCGCGGCAAGCTGATCGAGGTGGATGCCGAGCGCCTGCGCTTCAGCCTGGACGACACGGCCGCCTTTCTGGCACGCAGCCTGCCGCAGGGGCTGGGGGCGGACCTGCTGTACCGGCTGCACGAAAAAACCGAGGGCTGGATTGCCGCACTGTGGCTGGCTTCGCTGGCGCTGGAACGGCAGGGCCACCAGGCGCAGGCGGTGGAGCAGTTCGTGGCGCGCTTTTCAGGCTCTGACCGGGCCGTGGCCGACTACCTGGCCGAAGACGTGTTGCAGCAACAGCCGCCCGAGGTACGCAACTTCTTGCTGCGCAGCAGCATCCTGCGCCAGCTCGATGCCGAGGTGTGCGCGGCCCTGATGCCCCGGGCCGACTGCCAGCGCCTGCTGGCCCGGTTGGACGAGGCCCACCTGTTCCTGACCCCGGTGTCCAGCGAGCAGCGCACCTGGCGTTATCACAGCCTGTTTGCCGACTACCTGCGCAAAGAGTTGCAGCGCGAGTGGCCCGACGAGGTGGCCCGCCTGCACTTGGCGGCCGCCGGCTGGTACGAGGCCCAGGGCCGCCCTGTGCCGGCCATCGACCACGCCATCGAGGGCGGTGACCACCCGTTGGCGCTGAGCCTGCTGGACCAGCATGCCGAGTCGTTCCTGCGCGCCGGGCGCATGCGCCTGCTGGCTCGCTGGTTTGCCGCCGTGCCCGCCCCGCTGCTGCAGCAGCGCCCGGCGCTGGAGATGGTGGCGCTTTGGGCCACCTGCTTCACCCGCGGCCCCTGGGCGGCGGGCGAAGAGCTGGAGCAAGCACTGCTGCGCCACCCGCAAGACCCGCTGGTGCTGGCCCAGGCCGCCTGTATGCGCCCCATGCTGCTGGCCATGCAGGACCAGAGCGAGCAGGCACTGGCGATCGGCCGGGAAAGCCTGAAGCGCCTGCCCACCGGACTGCCCTTTGCTGACAGCACCCTGCTCAATGCCATGGCCCACATCCTGTCGGTGATGGGCGACCCTGGCGAGGCGCAGCAACTGCTGGATGCGGCGCGGCGCGAGCAGGGTGACGCCAGCACCTTCCACCGCATGTACACCGAGTCGACCGAGGGCCTGATGGACCTGCAGCAGGGGCGGCTGCGCCAGGCCACGGCGCGCTTTCGGCTGGCCGTGGATGCCACCCACGCGGTGAACTACAACCACACCCACGGCAACGCCTGGGCCGGGGTGTTCTATGCCTGCGCTGTGTACGAGGCCAATCAGCTCGACCAGGCGGACCACCTGCTGAATGTGTACCTGCCGCTGGCGCGCGATGTCGGCCTGCCCGACCACATGATCCTGAGCCACGCGATGCGCTCGCGCATCGCCTTTGTCAGCGGCGACGTGGATGCCGCCTCGCTGGCCCTGACCGAGCTGGAGTACCTGGGCCACCAGCGCAAGCTGCCGCGGGTGGTGGTGGGCGCCAAGCTGGAGCGGGCCCGCCTGCTGCTGCGCCAGGGCAACACGGCCGCAGCGCGCGACGAGCTGCGCCGGGCCGAAGACCCCACCGTTTGGGCCCGTGAAGAACGGCTGCGCCTGCTGGCGCACGACATCGAGTACCTGGGCCTGGCGCGGCTGCGCTGGCAGATTGAGGCGGGCCAGGCCAGCGAGGCGCTGCCGGCGCTGGAGCGCGAGATCGCGGCAGCCCAGGCGGTGGCCCGCAACCGGCGCCTGCTGAGCCTGCGCGTGCTGCGCAGCCTGGCCCTGGCGCGCAGCGGCGACACCCCGGCCGCCGTGGCCCAGATCGGCCAGGTGCTGCAGCAGGCCAGTGCCGAGGGCTTCATGCGCCTGATCCTGGACGAGGGCCCGGCCGTGGGCCCGCTGGTGCAGCGCTACCAGGCCCTGCACGACAGCGGCACGGTGCGCGACCCCATCCTGGGCGACTACCTGCAACGCCTGTTGCAGGCCTTTGGCCCCCTGCCTTGCGAGACCGACAGCACCCCGGACAAGCCCGACGCCCCTGCACGAGGACTGGCGGAGCCGCTCACCCGCAAGGAGCTGCACGTGCTGCAACTGCTGGTGGAGGGCTACTCGAACAGCGCCATGGCCGAGAAGCTGTTCGTGTCTGACAGCACCGTGCGCACCCACCTGCGCAACATCTTTGCCAAGCTGGGGGCGCACAGCCGCACGCAGGCGGTGGCCTTGGCGAGGCGCCTGAAGTTGATCCCGCCATGAGCGGCCTGCCCGGCGCTCAAGCAGGGTCTTCAGGTAGGCGCTGGCGGCGGTCTTCGGCGTTGCGCTGCTGGATGTTGTGGCGGGCCCGCTCCCAGTCCTCATCGCCCCAACTGGCCAGGCGGGCGAAATTACCCCCGGTGGCCTGGAACTGCGCGCCGTCGATGGCAATGGTCTGGCCGGTGAGGTATTCGGAGCCGGGGCCGAGCAGGAAGACCGCCAGATTGGCCAGCTCGGGCATGCGGCCGGTGCGGCCCATGGGGTTGCCCACGGCCTGGTGCTCGCCGCCTTGCGGGTTGAGCCGCGCGCTCATGCCCTCGGTGGGGAACAGGCCCGGTGCGATGGCATTGAAGCGGATGCCACGCCCGCCCCACTCCACCGCCAGCGACTGGGTCATGGCATGAACACCGGCCTTGGCCATGGCCGAGGGCACGGTGTAGGGCGACCCGTTCCAGACCCAGGTGGTGAGGATGGACAGCACCGAGGCCTTCTGCCCGGCCGCCAACCAGCGCTTGCCACACTCCAGCGTGAGCACGAAGCTGCCGCGGAACACGATGCTGGCGATGGCATCAAAGGCGCGCGGTGACAGGTCTTCGGTGCGACTGACGAAGTTGCCCGCCGCGTTGTTGAGCAGGCCGGTCAGGGCGCCGCCATCGTCCCAGATCTGCTGCACCATGGCCGCGATGGCGGCCTCGTCGCGGATGTCGCACACCAGGGGTACGACACGGCCGCCGTGGGCGGCCATCAACTCGTGGGCGGTGGCCTCAAGCACCGGGCCACGGCGGCCACAGATGTAAAGCTCGGCGCCCAGGATCAGCAGCGCCTCGGCCATGACGCGGCCCAGGCCAGTGCCGCCACCACTGACGAGAATGCGTTGGCCGGCCATGAGGCCGGGTTGGTAGATCAGGTCGTCCAGGGTCATGAGGGGTCTCCCAAGGTGGCTGCGTTCGGCTCAGCGTTCGCGGTAGCGGGGCGAGCGTTTGCCCAGGAAGGCCGCGATGCCCTCCTGGAAGTCGTCGGTCTGGCTGCACAGGATCTGATTGCGGTCTTCCAGCGCCACCACGGCCTCCAGGCTGGCCGCATCCACCGCGTGGCCCAGCGCGTCCTTGGTCAGGCGCAGGCCCAGGGGGCTGGCACGCAGCATGTCGTCGGCCAGCGCCTGGGCCTCTTGCAGCAGCTCAGGCCAAGGCGCCAGGGTGCTGACCAGGCCCAGCGTGTGGGCCCGTGCGGCGTCCATGAAGCGGCCGGTGAGCAGGTAGTGCGCCGCCACCGAGCTGCCCACCATGCGGGGCAGAAAGTAACTGACGCCAACATCGCAGGCCGACAGGCCGATGCGGATGAAGGCCGCATTGAAGCGCGCATCGGGCGTGGCCAGGCGGATGTCGGAGGCCAGCGCCAAGGCAAAGCCGCCCCCGCTGGCCGCGCCCTGCACCAGGCTGATGATGGGCTGTGGGCAGCGGCGCATGGCGATCATGATGTCGCGCAGGTCGCGCTGCAGTTCCAGCATGCGGGGCACGCCCAGGGCACGGGCATCGGGGGCCTCTTTCAGGTCCAGGCCACTGCAGAAGGCGCTGCCGGCGCCCTGCAACACCACCACCCGCAGTTCCGGGCGGCGGTACAACGCCTGAAAGTAGGCCAACAGGGCCTGCACCAGCGCGGGGTTGAGGGCGTTGAGGCGCTCGGGCCGGTTCAACGTGAGCCAGGCCACGGCGCCGTCTTCGCGCACTTGCAACACCGGCTCAGCCATGACGGGCTCCCGCGGGCAAGACGGCGTTCAGGGTCTCGGCATCCAGGCCCCATCCGCGCAACAGCTCAGCAGCGGCCGGCGCCGGGCAGGAGCCTGGTTGATCAGGCACGCTGCGGCTGAAGCGCGGGGCGGGCGCGGGCTGGGTCAGGCCGTGGGCGGTCACAAAGGTGCCGCGGGCCTGGTTGTGCGGGTGCTGCGGGGCCTCGTCCCAGTCGAGCACGGGGGCAAAGCAGGCATCGCTGCCCTCCAGCAGGGCACACCACTCGTCTCGGGTGCGGGTGCGGAACACGTCGGCCAGCCGCAACTTGAGCAGAGGCCAGGCGGCAGGGTCCATCTGGGCATCGAAGGCGGGGTCGTCAGCGATGCCGCAGCGCTCGCGCAGCAGGGCATAGAACTGGGGCTCGATGGCGCCGATGGCGACGTAACGCCCGTCGGCGCAGGCATAGGTGTCGTAAAAGTGGGCGCCGCCATCGAGCAGGTTCTCGCCGCGCTGGTTGCTCCAGCGCCCCGCGGCCTTGAAGCCATACATCATGGCCGACAGCAAGGCCGCACCATCGGTCATGGCCGCATCGATCACCTGCCCCTGGCCCGAGCGCTGCGCCTCGTACAGCGCACTGAGCACGCCAAAGGCGAGCAGCATGGCACCGCCCCCGAAATCGCCCACCAGGTTGAGTGGCGGCACCGGCCCCTCGCCGCTGCGGCCGATGGCATGCAGGGCCCCGCTGAGGGCGATGTAGTTGATGTCGTGCCCGGCAGCCTGGGCCAGCGGGCCGTGCTGGCCCCAGCCGGTCATGCGGCCATAGACCAGGCGCGGGTTGCGCTGCAGACAGGGTTCAGGCCCCAGGCCCAGGCGCTCCATGACGCCGGGCCGAAAGCCTTCGATCAGCACATCAGCCCGCTCGATCAGACGGAGCACCTGGTCTGCGGCTCCGCCGGCGCGCAAATCCAGCGCGAGGTGGGTGCGGCCCCGGGCCAGGATGTCGTGGGGCGTGTGGGGTGTGCCAGGCCGCTCGATGCGCAGCACCTCGGCGCCCATGTCGGCCAGCAGCATGGCGCAAAAAGGGCCCGGCCCCAGACCGGCCATCTCGATCACCTTGAGCCCTTGCAGTGGACCGGCCATGTGCGTCTCCTGCCGCCACAATGGCGACTGTTGTTGTCGCCATGATGGTTCAACCCCGCCGCCACTTGCATCGTCGGAACAGACGAAACTGCAGCCACGGTGATAGCGCTTCAGCATCACGTCACCGGCGTTTGCGACCCAGCTTGGGGGTCAGGCGCGGGAGCTTTTGGGCTTCGGATTTCAGGCGACGCTCCAGCTTCTTGGCATCTTCAGCAGCCGGCAAGTCCTCGGGCACGATGTCGCGCTGGGTCAGCAGTTTGCGCACGTCGCGGTTGTTCTTGATGTGCTCGCGGCTGATGCCGGACTCGCCGTGCAGGTCCTGTTGTTTGACCTGGGTGTTGGTGATTTCGTTGGCGAAGTCCTTGGCTTTGATGGTGATCGTGGGCAGAAAATCGGCCAGGGGCCGGCTGTCAGGCACCGCCAAGCGCTGCTTCATGTCGTGGGTACTCAGGCCGCCGAACAAGGCCGCATCGCCTCGGCTGAGGATCCGACTGAAGCCGGGGCTGTCGATGCCGCGCTCGAACAAGACTCCTGACAACTCCTTTTGCGAGAGCGTCAGCTTCTCGCGGGCGCGCAAGCGTTCCCATTCGGCCATGCGGACCTCAATCAGTTCCTGTTTACGGGTTTGTACCGCAAAGTAGGTCATGGCAAAGGCGACGGCATCCTTGCGTGGGTCGCCGTTCTGGGCGATGAGGTAGCAGGCATAGCGGGTCAGTGCGATATCACTCACTTCGCGCTCTGCCGTCTTGCCGACTTCGATCATCTTGTTGACGTCAACAAAATGATCCGTCGTAGCCTGCCCAGCGTTCTGACAAGCCACCTTGGCTTTATCAATCACCAGATCAAAATTGCGCCACTCCTTGTAGCCCAGCAAGACTTGCAACTCCCTGGCCAGCCAATATTCCACGCCATCTTTCTGGCGCGCACAGTCCTCAAAGTTCTTGTGAAGTTGGTGAATGACTTCCTTTTTCATGGGGTCTCCCTGGCGTGAGGGCGCGTGCCCTCGGTTTGGAAAACCCCATGTTGATGCGCCGGAGGCTGGCCCCTCCGGGCTGGCAGGCTGAGCGTCGTCGCTGGCGGGTCAAGCGGGTCAACCAGGTCAGGCGGCACGCACCTCGATGCCTTTGAACTGGCCGGCCTGCGGCCCCCCTTGCGGGCGCGGGTAGCGCTGAGGATCCAGGCGGTGCAGCAGCTCGGCCTCGCGCTGGCGGGCGCGCTCGACGTTGCGCGCCTTGACATGGCCGAAGCCGCGCATGGACAGCGGCAGGGCGAGCAGCTCCAGCGCCAGGGGCAGTCGCTCGGCGTTGATCAGGGGCAGCACTTCGTGCACACGAGCCTCGTAGGCCTGGATCAGCGCACGCTCCATGCGGCGTTCATCGGTGTGCCCGAACACGTCCAGCAGGGTGCCGCGCAAGACCTTGCCACGCGCCAGCAGGCGCATGGCCGGCAGCATCCAGGCCCCCAGGCGCAATTTGGCCGGCGGCTGGCCCTGGCGGCCGCGTGCGAGCAGCGGAGGGGCCATGTGGAATTCAAGTTGCAGCTCGCCCTCGAACTGCTGGGCAAGGGCCTCACGGAAGGCAGGTGTGCTGTAAAGGCGGGCCACCTCGTACTCGTCCTTGTAGGCCATCAGCCTGAGCGCGCTGCGCGCCACGGTCTGGCTCAGGGGGCCGCCTGGGGGCACACCCAGGGCCTGCTCACGCGCCAGCACGGCTTGCACGAGATCGTCGTGCCGACGGGCATAGGCCGCACTCTGGTAGGCACTGAGCAGATCATGGGCCTGTCGACGCAGCGCCTCGAGGTCGTCTGGCGCCTGCATCGCCGCACTCTGTGCGGGGGCTTGCAGCAGACTCTGGCAAAGCTCGGGTCGGGCGGCGGCCAGGCGCCCCAGCGAAAAGGCCAGCAGGTTGGTGGGCACGGCCACGCCATTGAGTTCGATGGCGCGTTGCATGGACGCCAGGCTCAAGGGCACCAGGCCGCGTTGCCAGGCATAGCCCATGGCCAGGATGTTGGCCACGATGGTATCGCCCAGAAAGTCTTCTGCCAGGGCTTGCGCGTCAAAGGTTTCGAGCTGGCCCGGGCCGGCCGCGAACTCGAGCTTGTCGAGCAGGCGATCGACCTGCAGGCTGGCATCGGGGTTGCGGATCGATTCGGCCACCGGCACCTCGTGGGTGTTGACCAGCAGCCGGGTGCGGCCGCGGCGCACGGTCTGCAAGGCCTCGGGCGAAGCGGCAACGACGATGTCGCAGGCCAGCACGGCATCGGCCTGCTGGGTGTCGATACGCACCTGGTTCAGGCGCTCGGGCCGATCGGCCAGGCGCACGAAGGACAGAACCGAGCCGCCCTTTTGCGCAAAGCCCATGAAGTCGAGCACGCTGGCGCTCTTGCCCTCGAGGTGGGCGGCCATGGCGATCACCGCACCCACGGTGACCACACCGGTGCCGCCCACGCCGGTGACCAGCAGGTCATAGGGGGCGTCCCAGACATGGGAGGCGGGCTGGGGCAGCGCGGCCACATGCTGTTCGAAGGCCGCCGAGGCGGCCTGCAAGGCCCCCATCTTGCGCCGCGGCTGGGCGCCGCTGACGCTGACAAAGCTGGGGCAGAAGCCCTTGGCGCAGGAATAGTCCTTGTTGCAGCTGCTCTGGTCGATGCGGCGCTTGCGACCCAGCGGGGTTTCATGCGGCAGCACGGCCACGCAGTTGCTCTGGGCCGAGCAGTCGCCACAGCCTTCACAGACCGCGTCGTAGATGAACAGGCGACGCGACGGATCGACCAACTGGCCCTTCTTGCGGCGGCGGCGTTTTTCGGCGGCGCAAGTCTGCTCATAGATCAGCACGGTGACGCCCGGGGTTTCGCGCAGACGGCGCTGCACCACATCCAGCTGGCTGCGGTCGTGGAACTCAGTGCCGGCCGGAAAGCGCTCGCGCTGTGCGTCGTACTTGGCGATGTCGTCAGACAGCACCACCACCTGCTTCACGCCCTCGCTCTCGACCTGGCGCGCGATGGCATCGACGCTGATCACGCCATCCACCGGCTGGCCGCCGGTCATGGCCACGGCATCGTTGAACAGGATCTTGTAGGTCAGTGTGGCCTTCGCGGCCACGGCCTGGCGGATGGCCAGGTAGCCCGAGTGGTAGTAGGTGCCATCGCCCAGGTTCTGGAACACATGCGGCGTGCGCGTGAACATCGAGTGCGAGACCCAGTCCACGCCCTCGCCCCCCATCTGGATCAGGCCGGCGGTGTCGCGCTCCATCCAGTTGGCCATGAAGTGGCAGCCGATGCCGGCCCGCGCGGTAGAGCCCTCGGGCACCACGGTCGAGGTGTTGTGCGGGCAACCCGCGCAGAAGTAAGGCAGGCGCTTGACGCTGTCGGCGCTGTTGGCCAGCAACGGGGCGGGCACAAAGTCGACCACATGGCGGCGGTGGTCGTTGAAGGTCGTGTTGTCCGGGAAATGCCGCAGCAGCCAGTCGGCCATCAGCTCGATCAGGCGCGAGGGGCGCAGCTCGCCCAGGGCCGAGACCAGGGGCCGGCCTTGCGCATCGTGCTTGCCGACCAGGGCCGGACGGGCTGGGTGCGGGGCGTTGTAGAACAGCTCGCGCAGTTGCTGCTCGACCACCGCGCCCTTCTCTTCGATCACCAGGATCTCGCGCAGGCCCTGCGCAAAGGCACGCACGCGGGTGGTTTCGATGGGGAAGGACAGGCCCACTTTGTACAGGCGCACGCCCGCCGTGGCGAGCATGGCGGGGCTGATCTCAAGGCGGCGCAGCACTTCCATCAGGTCGTAGTGGGCCTTGCCGCAGGTGATGATGCCAACCTGGGCATGGGGCGATTCGATGATGTGCCGGTCGATGCTGTTGACCTGGGCAAAGGCCGCCACCGCAGCCAGCTTGTCGGCCAGGCGCGACTCGATGCGCAGCGAGGGCAGATCGGGCCAGCGGTAGTGCAGGCCGTCGGGCGGGGGCTGGTGGCCCGTGAGGGCGCGCACCGCGTCGGCACCCTGCCACTGCGCCACACGGGCATTGAGCTCGTCGAGGTTGACGGTGGCGCCGCTTTCCACCACCTCGGACAACGCGGTCAGCCCCACCCAGTTGCCGCTGTAGCGCGACAGGGCCCAGCCGTACAGGCCGAACTCCAGGTACTCGGCCACATTGGCCGGCGAGACCACCGGCATGTGAAAGGCCTGCAGCAGCTGATCGCTCTGGTGCGGCATCGAAGACGACACGCAGCCGTGGTCGTCCCCCGCCACCACCAGCACCCCGCCGTGCGGCGACGAGCCATAGGCGTTGCCGTGCTTGAGCGCATCACCGGCACGGTCAACGCCGGGGCCTTTGCCGTACCACATGGCGTAGACGGCATCGACGGTGCGCTCAGGGTCGGACTCGACGCGCTGGGTGCCCAGCACCTGGGTGGCGCCCAGTTCCTCGTTGATGGCGGGCACGAAGCGCACCCCATGGTCGGAGAATTTTTTTCCGACCTTCCAGATCGCCTGGTCGAGCATGCCCAGAGGCGAGCCCCGGTAGCCACTGACAAAGCCCTGGGTGTTCAGGCCCTGGGCCGCATCGCGGCTGCGTTGCATCAGCAGCAATCGCACCAGGGCCTGTGTGCCGGTGAGAAACACCTGGCCACGCTCGGCCCACAGGTTGTCGGACAGTTTGAAATCAGGGCGCAGCACAGGGGCTGGCGGCGCCATCAGGGGGGTGTTTGTCTCCATGTTTTTCTCGCGCCCCGCAGGGCTTTGGGGAAGCCATGAGCTTGCCGCACAGGCGTGAGAATTTGGTTCTTCATTTTTGGGGAAATACGCTTTTTAGAGATTTCCATTCCTAAAATCAGCCATGAACGAGAATTTCACACTGGATGCTGCCAGCCTGTTGATCCTGCAGGAGCTGCAGCGCGATTCACGCCAGACCGTGCAGCAAATCGCCACCAAGGCCGGGCTGTCGACCACGCCGTGCTGGAAGCGCATCAAGGAGCTGGAGGCGGCCGGGGTGATCCGCGGCTACACCGCCCTGGTGGACCGCAGCAAGGTGGGGCTGAACCTGCTGGTGGTGGTGGAGGTGAACCTGAGCCAGCACACCGAGACCACGGTGCGCCAGTTCGAGCGTGAGGTGGCCGTGTCGCCCCACATCGTGCGCTGCCTGAGCACCACCGGCCAGGCCGACTACATCCTGACCGTGATGGCGCGCGATGTGGCCCACTACGAACAGCTGTTGCACGGCACCATCTTCCGGCTGCCCGGGGTGTCGCAGGTGCGCTCCAGCATCGTGCTCAACGAGGTCAAGTCGGAGGTGCGGCTGCCGGTGGGCGAGGTCTAACAGCCCGGCGCTTGCGCCACCAGATCACCACCCCGGTCACACTCAGCATGGCCACCACCAGGCCCATGGCCGAGATCAGCACGCGCCCCGGCAGGCCCAGGATGCGGCCCGAATGCAGCGGGAACTGAGCCTGCACGAACAGATCGGCCGCCGTGCCTTTCCAGGGTTCGCGCTGGCCCAGCACGCGGCCGTCGCGGCTGTCGATGTACAGCTCGCGGTGGCCCACGCCGCCGCTGCCGTGGCCGTCTTCGGGGCGAAAGAACTGCACCCCATACACCCCATGGAAGCGCGCGTGGTAGAGCGCCCCGACCGGCTCGCGCCAGCCCAGGCGAGCCGCCTCGCGGCGGGCCCGCGCCAACGCCTCGGCCCAGTCCAGGCGCGGCGTGATGGCCGCCCCCGGGACGGCATCCAGGGGCGAAGGCGTGCGCTGCGACACCAGGGAAATCGCGGGCAGGAACAGCTCGCGGTAGAAGTTGAGCGAGAACGCGGTGAAAGCCAGCGTCAGCAACAGTGCCCAGGTCCAGAGGCTGCCCGCGCGGTGCAGGTCGAAGTTGAGCTTGTAGGCGCCGGCGCCCCAACGCAGCATCCAGGCAGGCTTCCAGCGTTGCCAGAAGCCAGGGGCCGCCCGCACGGGTGCGGCACGTCGGCGCGGCGGCAGGGTGAGCACCAGGCCGGTGAAGCAATCCAGCGTCCAGACGGCGGCGATGAGGCCCATCAGCCACACGCCCCAGCGGTCGATGCCCCAGGCGGCGGGCAGGTGCAGGCTGTAGTGCAGCACGTAGAGGAACGAGATCAGGTTCTCCCGCCCCAAAGGCCACAGGGCCCCCCATTGGCGGCGGCCCAGCTCGGCCCCGGACACCGGGTCGACGAAGACCTGGTTGAAATCGGCGGCCACCGGAGCCCCCGTGGCGGGATCGATGCGCGGCTGCACGCCAAGGGCCAAGGCGTGGCCAGGCTCGGCCGCCAGGGGCAGGTAGCTGACTTCAACCTGGGGATGGCGGGCCTCAACGGCCTGTGCCAATGCCAGTGGCGATTGAGGCGTGCCCTCGGCCGTGGCCTGGTTGAACTGAGGGTTCAGCCATTCATCGAGTTCGTGGTCCCAGGAGATGACCGCGCCAGTGAGGCCGGCCACGAACAGAAAGCCGGCCATCAGCAGGCCGGCCCAACGGTGCAGACGCACCAGCCAGGCGCGCAGGCTCAGGGCCTGTGGCTGAGCCTGTGGCCTCAGCGCGATGCGCTCAGAAGCGCCACTGGACACTGAGCTTGGCATTGCGAGGCGCGCCATAGAAACCTTGCGCCCAGTACAGGCTGTTGATGTACTTGCGGTCGGTCAGGTTGTCGATGTTGAAGGTGGCGCTCCAGTGGGCGTCAAAGTCGTAGCGGGCCATCAGGCCGACCAGGGCATATGCGGCCTGGCGTGTGATGATTTCGCGCCCCTGGGTGTCGGTCACGCCCTGGTCGCGCGAGATCTGGCCTTGCCAGCGCAGGTTGGCCCCCAGCTTCAGGCCGGGCAGTCGGTCCACCTTGTAGACGGTGGACAGGCGCAGGGTCTGGCGTGGCACATAGGTGCGCGCATCGGCCCCGGTGCTGTCGTTGCGGATGCGCATGTGGGTGAAACCGCCACTGAGCTCCCAGGCTGGTGTCAGGCGGCCGGCCACATCGAGTTCGAAGCCGGTCGACGTTGCGTCCACCGTGCGGTAGACCAGGGTGCTGCCCACATAGGTGGCGGTGGCTTCGGCGGTGTTGTTCTGCTGAGTGCGGAACACCGAGGCCGAAGCATTGAGCCGGCGCTCGAACCACTCGCCCTTGGCGCCCACCTCCAGGTTGCGGCCCTCGATGGGCGGCAGGGGTTGCAGGTTGGCGCCCACCTCGGTCTGCGGGTTGAAGATGCCCGCATAGCTGGCGTAGAGGTTGTGCTGGGCATCCAGCGCATAAGTGCCCCCCAGGTAGGGCAAGGCCTTGGTTTTGGCGTACTGGTGTTGCACGCCATAGTTCTGGCCGCTGCTGTCGACCTGGGTCACATTGCCCCCGGTGAACAGCTTGAGCCGGTCGGACAGGTTCCAGCGGGCCGTGCCGTACACGCTCTGGCGCCGGATCACGAAGCTGGCGCTGTTCGAATAGGCGTCGAAACTCGGTTGGGTGTAGTTGCCGGTCCAGTCGCTCAGGGAGGGCAAGGCGGTGCCGATGTCAGCGCTGTACCAGGAGAGCTGCTGGGTGTCGCTGCGCGCTGTATGGGCCCCCAGCACCAGTTCGTGACGGCGACCGGCCAGATCAAACGGGCCGCTGGCATAGACGTCGACCAGGGTCTGCTTCTCGCGGCTGCGGTAGTAAGAAGGGGAGCTGTACAAGCCCAGACCGGTGCTGGCATCGGGTGTGCCGTAGGCATAGAACAGATTGCCCTCGGAGCGCAGCAGCCGCTGACTGAGCACGCCTTTGACCTGCCAACCGCTGTCGAGCTGATGGGCCAGCTCGACAAAGCTGCGGGCGTCAGAGGTGTTCCAGTTGCTCCAACTGGCCGAGGTGCTGGTCGAGACGGGGTAGCTGGTGGCGCTGCCGTCGGTGTTGTAGAGCGGCAGTGCGCCCCACATGCTGCCGCGTGGCTGGTTCTTCTGGTAGCTCAGGCCGGCGCTCAGTCGGGTGCCGGGGGCCAGGTCGGCCTCCAGCACGGCCGACAGCACCTGCTTGTGCAGGGAATAGCGGTCGAGGTAGCTGTTCTTGTCCTGATCGGCCAGCACCAGGCGCCCACGCAAGGTGCCGGCGGCGTTCAGCGGGCCGGCGATGTCGGCGTCCAGGCGGCGGTTGTTCCAGCTGCCCAGGCTCAGGCCAGCCGAGGCCTGGAAGTCGGTGGTCGGGCGCTTGCGCACGAAGTTGATGGTGGCCGAGGGGTTGCCGGTGGAGGACATCAGCCCGTTGGCGCCTCGCAGCACTTCGACACGGTCAAACAGCGCGGTGTCCATGTCGCCCTCCTGCCCTCCGTTGGTGAAGGGCAGGCCCAGGCCATCGACCTGGAAGTTGCTGATGTCGAATCCGCGGGCGCTGTAGTAGGTGCGGTCGGTCTCGATGCGCTCGACCTGGATGCCGGTGGCGTTGTCCAGCACCTCGTTGACGTTTTGCAGCGCGAAGTCGTCCATCTGCGAACGCGTGACCACGCTGATGGACTGCGGCGTGTCCTTGATCGACAGGTCGAGCCGGGTGGCAGTGCTGGTGGCGCGCGTGGTGTAGGCGCCGGTGCCTTCGGTGCTGGCGTCAGCGCCGGCCGATACCGTCACCTCCTTGAGGCTCTGGCCTGCCGGATCGGCCGCCTGTGCCTGCAGCGCGGGCATGCCCAAAGCCATGGCAGCCACCAGGGCACGCAGGCTGAAAGTAGCAGGGGTGGCGAGGTTGAGCGGATGGAGGGGGCGCCGTCGAAGGCGCCTGGCAAGCAAGGAGGAGGAAGGTGCGGTCGTCATTCGTCAAATTCTAATGCGAATGATTCTTATTTGTGAATCAGGTTTGCAAAGGTAACGTCACCTCGCCAAACGCCAGGTCAACACAACATGGACAATGATCGGCTTGTCCAGCCTGCGGGCCCGGCGCGCCTTGGTTGCGCAGCAGGCCCCTGCCCTACCCATGACCACCCTCACGCCCGACGTCACCCCCTACCTGGGTCAGTTGATCGGCTTTCGCCGCGACCTGCATGCCCACCCCGAACTGAAATACGAAGAGCAGCGCACCGCCGCCCGCGTGGCAGCCTACCTGGAGGCCCTGGGTCTGCCGGTGCACCGGGGCCTGGCCCAGACCGGGGTGGTGGCCACGCTGCACGGGCGGGGTCGCAGCGCCGCCAACCCGGGGCCAGCGGTGGGGCTGCGCGCCGACATGGACGCGCTGCCGGTGCAGGAGATCAACACATTCGGCCACGCCAGCCAGCACGAGGGCCGCATGCACGCCTGTGGCCACGACGGCCACACCACCATGCTGCTGGGGGCGGCCACCCTACTGGCCCAACGGCCCGACTTTGATGGCACCGTGCACTTCATCTTCCAGCCCGGCGAAGAAGGCGGTGCGGGCGCCCGGGCCATGATGCAAGAGGGCCTGTTCGAGCGCTTTCCGATGCAGGCCGTGTTTGCGCTGCACAACTGGCCCGCGCTGCCGGCCGGCCAGATGGGGGTGCGGGTGGGGCCCATCATGGCCTCGGCCAACCGCTTCGAGGTGCGGGTGAAGGGGCGCGGCGGCCACGCCGCCCAACCGCATGCCGCGCTCGACCCGATCCCGGTGGCCTGTGCCATCGTGGGCCAGTTGCAATTGCTGGTGTCACGCCAGACCGACCCGCTGGACAGCGCCGTGCTCACGATCGGCAAGATCGAAGGCGGCACGGTGGAAAACATCATCCCCGACGAAGCCGCCCTGTACGGCACCTGCCGCACCCTGCAACCCGAGACACTGGAGCGCCTGGTGGCCGGCATCGAGCGCATCGCCACCCACGTGGCCGAGGCGCATGGCTGCAGCGCGCGCGTGATCATCAAGCCCGGTTACCCCTGCACCGTGAACCACGCGCGCGAGGCCCGCTTCATGGGCGAGGTGATGGCCGAGGTGGTGGGTGCGCAGCAGGCCCACACCGACGTGCTGCCGGCCATGACGGCCGAGGATTTCGGCTTCATGCTGGAGCAGGTCCCGGGCGCCTATGGCTGGATCGGCAACGCGGCGGCGGGCCAGCCCGGCGTGAACCTGCACGCGGCGCACTACGATTTCAACGATGACATCCTGGGCCTGGGCGCCACCTTCTGGGACCGGCTGGCGCGGCAGTGGTTTGCCCGCGGCCTGGGCGCCGCCTGAAGCAGCCCATCCAGCCTGGTGGCTCAGACGGCCGCTGACGGCACTTGCGGCTCCAGCGCCTGTCGCCCCAGCAGGGCCAGGCCCTCGGCCACGCCACGCAGGCGCAGGCTCAGCGCCTGGCTGAGCAGCGAGGCCAGGGCGGCCTCGGCCTGGGGCCGGGCCACCACGTCTTTCACCAGCGCCCACAGCGTGAGCACGCCGCGCTCGGTCTCGACCAGGGTCAGGGGGGCCGCCTCGGCCCAGTCGCCGCCGCCCTGCAGGGCATCGGCCAAGCCTTGCTGCGTGAGCAGAATGGCCGTGGCGCGGATGGAGCCGTCGTCCACCGTGGCTTTCAGACGTGGGGCGGAGTCCGGGGGGTTGTGGATGCGTGCCCCCGATGGGGTGTTGGGATCTTGCAGATGCGGGATGCGCATGGTGTCTCCGGGTTCAGTGCGGCGCTCGGGCGCGAACCAAGGCCAGCGGAGTGCACCCAAGGCCCAAAACAGTGCGCGACGCCCCCAGCCAGGCGGGAGAGTCGGCTTTTGTTTCGCCTAAAAAACATTGCTTTAAATTTGCACTCATCACAGTCTTCTCAAGCAAGGCACATGCCTGGGTTGTCTCCTGGCACAGGATCCGATCATCGACAGGCGCTGAGACCTCTTGCTGATCAGGGTCAAGCACAGTGCTCAAGCTCGGCCTATGCTGCGTTCTTTTCGGTGGCCCGCCACCCAAGGAATGCCCATGGACACAGCTGTCACCGCCACCGCTGCGGCGCTCGCCCCCCAAAGCATCACCACCGAGGTGCTGCAGGAGAAATACTGTCAGGCCGATCTGGGTGAGCACTCTGCCGGCCAGGTGTTCGAGCGCGTGGCGCGGGCGGTGGCCTCGGTCGAGCCCACGCCCGAATTGCGTGCCGAGATGGGCGAGAAGTTCCGCCTCAACATGCTGGCCGGGGCCATTGGCGCCGGGCGCATCATGGCGTCGGCCGGGGCGGGTCACAACGCCACCTTCATCAACTGCTTTGTGCAGCCGGTGGGCGATGCGGCGGTGGGCTACGACGAAGATGGTGTGCCCGGCATCTACACCGCGCTGTCGCAGGCCAGCGAAACCCTGCGCCGTGGCGGCGGTGTGGGCTACAACTTTTCGGCCATCCGCCCCAAGGGCGCGCTGGTGAAGGGAACGAACTCGGACGCCTCCGGGCCCTGCACCTTCATGGATGTGTTCGATGCCTCGTGCCGCACGGTGATGGCGGCCGGCTCGCGGCGCGGCGCGCAGATGGGCATTCTGAACATCGACCACCCCGACGTGCAGGAGTTCATCGAGGCCAAGCGCACCAAGGGGCGCTGGAACAACTTCAATGTGTCGGTGGGAGTGACCAAGGCCTTCATGCAGGCGCTGGCCGCACAAGGCCAGGTGCAACTGGTGCACAAGGCGCGACCGACACGGGCCCTGATTGAGCGGGGCGCCTTCCAGCGCGAAGACGGCCTGTGGGTGTACCAGGAGGTGAGTGCCAGCGCCCTGTGGGACCGGGTGATGCGCTCGGCCTACGACTATGCCGAGCCAGGCATCATTTTTCTGGACCGGGTCAACGAAGACAACAACCTGCGCTACTGCGAAGAGATCGTCGCCACCAACCCCTGCGGCGAACAGCCGCTGTGTGCCTATGGCTGCTGCGACCTGGGGCCGATCATCCTGCCGAGCTTTGTGCAACAGCCCTTCACGCCGGCGGCGCGCTTCGATGAGGCGGGCTTCATCGCCTCGGTGCGGCTGCAGGTGCGCTTTCTGGACAACGTGCTGGATGCCACGCCCTGGCCGCTGAAAGAGCAGCACGAGCAAGCCATGGCCAAGCGCCGCATCGGCGTGGGCTTCACCGGCATGGGCAACGCCCTGGCCATGCTGAACCTGCGCTACGACAGCGAGGCCGGTCGACGAGAGGCCGCCCACATCGCCGAATTGATGCGCGATGCCGCCTACGCCGCCTCGATCGACCTGGCCATCGAGCGCGGTCCGTTTCCGGCCCTGCAGGCCGAGGCCTATCTGGCGCCCGGCACCTTTGCCTCGCGCCTGCCCGAAGCCCTGAAGACGCGCATCCGCGAGCACGGCATCCACAACAGCCACCTGCTGTCGATCGCGCCCACCGGCACCGTGAGTCTGGCCTTTGCCGACAACGCCAGCAATGGCATCGAGCCGCCGTTCTCGCTGGCCTACACGCGCAACAAGCGCACCCCCGATGGCGGCACCCAGGCCTTTGCCGTGGTGGACCACGGCCTGCGGGTCTTCCTCGGCACGCTGGAGCCGGCCTTCGGCAACGCCGTGCTGGACGCGGTGTGCCGCTACCAGGACGAGTTCAGCCACGAGGGCCAGCGCCTGCGCGTGAGCCAGGTGCTTCCCGACTCGATGGTGACCGCGCTGGCCATGTCCTGCGATGACCACCTGGCCATGATGGGCGCGGTGCAGCCCTTCATCGACACGGCCATCAGCAAGACCGTCAACGTGCCGGCCGACTACCCCTTTGACGATTTCAAGAAGTTGTACCTGCGCGCCCACGCCTATGGCCTGAAAGGCTGCGCCACCTACCGCCCCAACGACACCCTGGGCGCGGTGCTGGAGGTGCCCACCACAGCCGCCACCAACAGCGCCCCCCCAGGGGCCAGCCCCGGCCCCGCGCCGGCCCCGCTGGACATGGACCCGCTGCGCATCAGCATCGAAAAGCGCCCCGAAGGGGAAACCCCGGCGGTGACCGAGAAGCTGGTCTACCACACCTCCGAAGGCCAGAAATCGCTGTACCTGGTGGTGTCGTTCGTGAGCGTGGAGGGCTTTCTGGACGGCCAGAGCGTGACCGTGGAGCGCCCGCTGGAGGTGTTCATCCCGGCCGGCCAGAACGACGAGGCCCAGCAATGGGTGACCGCGGTGGCCCGCGTGCTGTCGCTGACGGCGCGCGACGGCCGCCTGCCCAAGGCGCTGGCCGATCTGCGCAAGGTGACCTGGGACAAAGGCCCGGTGCGCTCGGGCTACTACCGCAAGGCCGACGGCACCCGGGTGCCGCGCTTTCACAGCTCGGAAGTGGCCGCCATCGCCTATGCGGTGCAGCAGATCCTGTACCGACGCGGTTTTCTGGACGACGAGGGCCGCGTGATCCCGGCGCTGCGCCAGCACGCCTCGCGGGCCGCCGCCCCAGGCCAGGCCCCGGCGCCGGCCCCGGGCGAGCCCGCCATGCTGCCGCACATGGAGGTCACACCGGGCAAGCCCTGCCCCGAATGTGGTGCCCATGCGCTGGTCAAGAAAGATGGCTGCGAGTTCTGCACGCACTGCGGCTACCTCGGGTCTTGCGGTTGAACCGAGTGGGCCCACTCAGGGCCGCTCGGCATCTTGCAGGCCGGCCTGGTAGCGACAGCGCAGCTCAGTGATGCGCACGCCCTGCGGCGCGCTTTCCAGCGACTGGGCCTTGGGCTCCAGCCCACCCCAGCGGTTGCGCACCTGGTCGATCTGGTAGGTGCGGTCCCAATGCGGGCCCAGGCCACGCGCCATGCAGCGTTGCACGTCGGCATAGCGCAGGGCCAGGCCGCTCTCGGCCTCTTCGGCATGGGCCTGGCCCAGGCTCAGCAACAGCGTGGCAAGCAGGAGAAAAGGAAGGAGCAAAGGAAGCAGAGGGCGCAACAGCATCGGCGGGAAGCAGAGAGGATCAAGCGACAAAAACCCCATCGCGACGCGACGGGGTTGAACCGGATCGACAAGAGACCGATCCGGCCAGGCTCACTGTGAGCGGCGCGGCCCAAGATGGTTCCGTGCTGAACACTTGCCTGGTGAAGACGGCAGACACATCAAGGCCCCGCAAGGCCTGGTGCACCCCCACTCACTTGATCGCGGCGCTGCCGGTCACGCTGGCCTTGGCGGCCTTGGCAGAATCAGGGTGCACGGTCTTGTGCCCGGCCTTGGCATGCAGCCTGGTGGGCTGCTTGGCCTGGGCGGCCGGTGTGGCCGCGCCGGTGGCTGGGCTCGCCTTGTCTGCTGCAGGCGGCGTGGCAGCCGGGCCCACGGTGCTGACCACCGCGGGCTTGACCTCCACCGGCTTCACGCCGGGCGCCGAGGCCGCAACCGCCGGCGTGACCGGGGCGGCGGCGGTGGCCGGGGTGGCCGGGGTGGCAGCCGGTGCCTGCGCCCAGGCGCCCAGGGACACGCAGGCCGACAGCACGGTGGCGGGAAGGATGGCAAACAGCTTGTTCATGGCAAAACCCTTTTCTCTCGTTGAGCCCCAGGCAAAAGACCTGGTTGCTACCTTCAACGCCCTGGTTTCGACCGTCGATGACGTCTTGCGCGCCAAGTTGTAACGGCTGGTTTCCCGCACCCGCAGCTCAGGCCGGCAGCGGCTGGCGAAACCCCACGTTCAGCAGGTTCCAGGCCACGATGGTGGAGATCGCAAAGCCCAGCTCGGCGATCTCGGCGAGCGAGAACTGCTGGCTCAGGCGGGCAAACTCTTCATCGCTGGCGTCGCCGTTCGGGGTGGCGTTGATGAGTTCGGCCCAGCGCAGGGCCGCGCGTTCGCGCTCGCTGAAAAACGGCGCCTCGCGCCAGCCGGCCACAGCATTGAGATCGCGGGGCGACAGGCCCTGGCGCAGCAGATCCTGGCCGTGCATGTCGATGCAAAAAGCACAGCCATTGAGCTGCGAAACACGCAGCCAGACCAGGTCGATCAGGCGCTCGCCCAGGGGCCCCTTCTTGAGGGTCTGAGACAAATCGAGCAGGCTTTGAAACGCCTTGGGCGCCAGTTGGATGTAGGGGACGCGGGCAGCAGAGGTGTGCATGGCATGGGCTTTCTATTCAGATGGGAGGCCACCCGATGCGGCCTCGCTTCTGTTAGACGCTGGCCGACGCCACGTTGTGACAGCGCGCCTCAAGCCTGCAGGGCAATGCCCGCCAATTTGTCGGGGTTGCGCACCACATACACCGCCACGATGCGCTCGCCCTCGATCACAAAGGCCTGGGCCGACTCGAGTTGGCTGCCCACATAGCGCAACAGCCCCGGCTCGCCATTGACCAGCACCTGCCGGTAGCGGACCTGATCACCCAGCCGCAGCGCCACGGCCCAATACAGGTTGGTGACGCGGAATGCGCCCCGCAGCACATGGCCCACGGACGCCACCCGGCCGCCACCGTCGCCCATCAGTTCCACATCGTCGGCCAGCAGGGCCTGCAAACTCGCGCGATCGCCCTTCTGGGCTGCTTGCATAAAGCGCTCCAGCAAGGCCCGGTGACGCTCACGCGGAACTGCAAAACGGGGGGATGGATCCGCCCCCTGCGGCTTCATTCGCAGGCTGGCGCGGTGCACCAGCTGCCGGCAGGCTGCCTCGCTCTTGCCCAGGGCTGCCGCGACGTCGGCGTAGTCGTGATCGAACACCTGGCGCAGCAAAAAGGCGGCCCGCTCTTCAGGCGACAGCTGTTCCAGCACCCGCAGCAAGGCCACCGACAGATCGTCGGCCCACTCGGCCACGGCCTCGGGGCTGCGATCGTCCACCGCCACCAGGGGCTCGGGCAGCCAGAACCCCACATAGGCCTCGCGCTCGGCCTTCGCCGCGCGCAGGCGGTCGATGGACAGGCGCGTCACCACCGTCACCAGCCAGGCCTCGCCCGATTGAAGCGCAGCACGATCGCTGCGATGCCAGCGCAACCAGGCCTCCTGCAGCACATCGTCGGCATCGGCACGCGTGCCCAGCATGCGGTAGGCCATGCCAAACAGGCGCGGCCGCAAGGCCACAAAGGTGTCGGTATCGGCGTCAGACACAGGATAGGGGGTGGGACAGGAGGTCAGGTGGGTCATGGTAGCCACTAGACGGCTCAGCCTCTGGCTTTGTGACAGATCGCCCCGGCCATGCAGGCCTGCTGTGGCCGGGCGATGCAATCGACAGCACAGAAACGAAAAAGCCCTTGAAGATCAAGGGCTTGAACGTGTTTGGTGCGGCTGGCGGGGATCGAACCCACGACCCTTGGCTTCGGAGGCCAATACTCTAT
>Ga0066477_1000092_pt1 | contig 30345 bp, 25 predicted proteins | sample LakWasM115_HOW13_2_FD_59554 | JGI IMG/M metagenome (GOLD analysis project Ga0066477, IMG submission 59554) | Freshwater sediment methanotrophic microbial communities from Lake Washington under simulated oxygen tension - Sediment Metagenome 115_HOW13 | ecosystem: Environmental > Aquatic >...
TCGATCCTGAATGCCTTGCACCCGGCGGCCGTCACGGCGCGCCATGTGATCGGCCAGTTGCTGCCCGATGCGGTGTTTGGCGCGCTGCGCCAGGCCCGGCCAGACCGGGTTCCGGCCGAGGGGGCCTCATCGCTGTGGAACCTGCAGCTCACCGGGGGCGACAGCCTGGCCGGCGCCAGCACCGCCGACAACGCGGCCCTGCTGCGCGGGCCGCGCTTCAACGCCATCAGTTTCAGCACCGGAGGCACCGGCGCACGCCCCGGGCTGGACGGCCTGTCGGCCACCGCCTACCCCAGCGGGGTGCGCAATGTGTCGTTGGAGATCCTGGAAAGCTCGGCCCCGATCCGCTTCTTGCGCAAGGAGTACCGGCCCGATTCGGGCGGGCGCGGCCAGCAGCGCGGCGGCCTGGGCCAGCTGATCGAGGTGCGCCACGCGCAAGACGATGCCGCGCTGGTGATTGCCGCCGCCTTCGACCGCGTGGACCAACCCGCCGCTGGCGCCTTGGGCGGCCTGCCGGGCGCGGCCGGCGAGCTGCACCTGGGCTCGGGCCAGCGCCTGCGCGCCAAGGGCCGGCAGGTGGTGCCTGCGGGCGACACGCTGCGCGTGGGCACGCCAGGCGGCGGTGGCCTGGGCCAGCCGGCCCAGCGACCCGCCGAGCAGCTGGCCGCCGACATCCGCCAAGGCCTGGTCACGCACTGGCCCGAGCTGCCGGAACAGCCGCACCAGTCACAACAGCCCCAACAACCGAAACAGCAGAAACAACCCATCACGCCCACCCATGCGGCCTGAGGCCCCACGTGAGCGCAAGAACGTGCGTTTGATTCGACCCTTCTCTGACCTTTTCACACGGAACCTGCCATGACCCACTTCTACGCCAACCGCATCCAGCGCACCGGCACCCGCGCGGCCATCGCCGCCCTGCTGCTCAGCCTGCAACTGGGCGCCCAGGCCGCGCCGCCACAGCACGAGGGCACGCTGACCCTGCTGCTGCCCAGCGAGCCCACTTCGCTGGTCACCATCAACAACGTGGCCACACCCATCCTCAGCGTGAGTGCCAAGGTGACCGAGGGCCTGCTGAAGTACGACTACGACGTGAACCCCCAGCCCCAGCTGGCCACCAAGTGGGCCATCAGCCGTGACGGCCTGAGCTACACCTTCACCCTGCGCCAGGGCGTGAAGTGGCACGATGGCAAAGACTTCACCTCGGCTGACGTGGCCTATTCGATCGAGCTGCTCAAGAAGATCCACCCGCGCGGGCGCAACACCTTTGCCAACCTCAGCGAGATCGAGACCCCCGACAAGCACACCGTGGTGCTGCGCCTGTCCAAGCCCGCGCCCTACCTGATCCGCGCCCTGGTGGCCACCGAAACCCCGATCGTGCCGCGCCACATCTACGAAGGCACCGACCCGGCCAGCAACCCCAACAACGCGGCGCCCATCGGCACCGGCCCGTTCCGCTTCAAGGAGTGGGTGCGCGGCAGCCACATCGTGTATGAGCGCAATGCCGATTACTGGGACAAGCCCAAGCCCTTCGTCGACCAGTTGGTGGTGCGGGTGGTCAACGACCCGGCCGCGGCCAGCGTGGCCTTTGAGACCAACACGGTCGATCTGGGCTACCGCACCCCGGTGCCCCTGGCCGACCTGGAACGCCTCAAGCAGCTCAAGACCTTGCGCTTCGAGACCAAGGGCAACAGTTACTCGCACAACGTGACCCGGCTCGAGTTCAACCTCGACAACGAGTACTTCAAACGCCCCGAGGTGCGCCAGGCCGTGGCCCATGCGGTGGACCGCAGTGTGATCCTGAAGGTGGTCAACTACGGCTATGGCAAGATCAGCTACTCACCCATCGCCCCGGGCCTCAAGGCCTACCACGACCCGGCCCCCACGCCCTACCCCTACGACCTGAAAAAGGCCAACGCCCTGCTCGACGCGGCCGGCCTGCCGCGCGGCGCGGGCGGCGTACGCTTCGCCGTGCCGCTGGATTTCAACCCCATCTCCAGCGATGGCGCCCGCCTGGCAGACTACCTGCGCACCACGCTGGCCCGGGTTGGCATCGCGGTGACGGTGCGGGCCCAAGACCCGTCCTCCTTCATCAAGCGCATCTACACCGAGCGCGACTTTGCCTTCACCACCAACGGCGCAAGCAACCTGTTCGACCCCACCGTGGGCGTGCAGCGCCTGTACTGGTCGAAGAACTTCATCAAGGGCGTGCCCTTCTCCAACGGCACCCATTACAACAACCCGGTGGTCGACAAACTGCTGGAAGATGCCGCCGTCGAGAACGACCCGGTGCGCCGCGTGAAGCTGTTCAAAGACTTCCAAGACACCGTGGCCCGCGACGTGCCCGACCTGAACCTGTTCCAGCCCGAGTTCATCACCATCGCCCACCAGCGCGTGCACGAGCATTCGGTGACCGCCGACGGCGTGGAAGGCAACCTGGCCGACGCCTGGGTCGACCCCAAGTAAAGGGCGGGCCCCGGCGCGAAATGTGGCGGGTCTTGGTCAGTTGACCGTCAGGCTTTAGGCTAACAAAAAGGGCGCCCGACGAGGCGCCCTTTGATTTGAAGCCAGTGCTCAATCAGCGGTTTGGCTGCGGCGTCAGGCGCAGGTAGGGCCGCACGGCCTTGAAGCCCTTGGGAAAGCGCTGGGCAATCTCGGCCGGGTCTTGCAGGCTGGGGATGATCACCACATCGTCGCCATCGCGCCAGTTGGCCGGTGTGGCCACCTTGTGGTTGTCGGTCAGCTGCAGCGAATCGATCACGCGCAGGATCTCGTCAAAATTGCGCCCCGTGCTGGCCGGGTAGGTGAAGGTGGTGCGGATCACCTTCTTGGGGTCGATGATGAACACGCTGCGCACCGTGGCATTGGCCAGCGAGTTCGGGTGGATCATGTCGTACAGCGTGGCCACCTTGCGATCCGCATCGGCCAGGATGGGGAAGTTGACCGTGGTGTTCTGGGTGGCGTTGATGTCGGCCACCCATTGGGCATGCTTGTCCAGCGGGTCCACACTCACTGCGATGGGCTTCACGCCACGCTTGGCAAACTCGCCCGACAGCGCCGCCGTCTTGCCCAGCTCGGTGGTGCACACCGGCGTGAAGTCGGCCGGATGCGAGAACAACACCACCCACGAGTCGCCAGCCCAGCTGTGAAACTGGATCGGCCCCGCGGTGGAGTCCTGGGTGAAATCGGGGGCGGTATCGCCAAGGCGCAAAGTGCTCATGTTGCGGGCTCCGTGAGGGGATGACAAGAAAGAAGAAAAGATGGCCCCCATTGTGGAAAGACCCTCCCGGGCGGGATACGAAGAAAAGTGCGCTTGCTTATGTGGGGCGGGCGGTAGACGCTGCTCAGCCGACGCCCCACTCGACGGTCACACGCAGCCCGCGCGCCCCAACACCCTCTGCCAGCCACACCCGGGCCCCGAGCAGCCGGGCGGCCTCGTGCACGATGGCCAGGCCCAGACCCGAGCCCGGGCCAGCGCCCTGCCCTCGGAAGAAGCGCTCGAACGCCCGTTCGCGCTCCTCGGCAGGCATGCCCGGGCCGTTGTCCTGTACCTCGATTCGATAGTGCCCCCCTTGCTGTGTGAGATGCAGTTCCACCAGCGAGCCCGGCGGGCAGTGGTTGAGGGCATTGCGCAGCAGGTTGTCGAGGATCGAGTGCAGGGCTGGCACCACCACCGTGGCCTGGCATTGGTCGGGCGACTCCAGGGCCATCTCGATGTTGCGGGCATCGGCCAGTGGCGTGAGGTCGATCAGGTGCTGGCGGCACAGCGCCACCAGGTCGATGGTCTGGGTGGGGCGGGAGGTGTCAGGGGACTCCAGCCCCGCCAGGGTCAGCAATTGCTCGACCAGATGCGAGGTGCGCTGCACGCCACGCGCAATGCCCTGCCGGGCCAGCTCCGCCGCCGCGGCGTCGGGCGCAGTGGCCAGGGCATGGGCCTGGGCGGCGAGCACCGCCAGCGGGGTGCGCAGTTCATGTGCGGTGTTGTGCGTCAAGCTGCGCTCATGTTCCAGGTGCCGGCGCGCGCGCGCCAGCAGGCTGTCGATGGCACCCACAATGGGCTGAAGCTCTGCATAGCGCAGGTCGAGCTGCAGGGGCGTCAGCGTGGCCGCATCGCGCCGGGCCAGGGCTGAGACCAGCCGACGCAGTGGCGCCAGCCCAGATCGAACCGCCCACCACAGCGGCAGCATCAGCAGGGGAATGGCCACGAAGACATCGGGCACCATGGTGCCGCCGAGCCAGCGCAGCAACAGCGTGTCCTGCACCACGGGCTCCAGCAGTATGACCCGCCAGCGGCTGGTTTCATGCAGATAGGGCCAGTAGGAACGCCCCCGCAACTCGATGTCTTGCTGGCGCACTTGCTGCGTTGTCAGCGCTGGCAGCCCCGTCAGCAGCGCAGAAGCGTAGACCAGATGGCCCTCGGGGGTCTGGAGCTCAAAAGCCAGGTCTTCGATGTCGGGCAATCCGGCGGCACGCCGCGATCGATTGAACTGCAGTTCTGTGGCCCGCACGATGGCGGCGGCAACGGGTTCGTCCGCGTCGGCCAGGGCATCGCCGAGTGCCTCGGCCGCGGACCGTTGCGACACCCGATCCGAAATGTGCGACCGGAACACCAGATAGTCCTTGACAACCAAGGTGGCAACGACCAACACGACAGCGGCGAGCAGCACCCGCAACAGGCGCCCTTGCAGCGAAGATTGCGAGGTGATCATGGTCTGAGCTGGTAACCCACGCCGCGCACGGTGCGGATGCGTTCGGCACCCATCTTGCGGCGCAGGTTCGACAGGTGCACCTCCACGGTGGCCGCATCCACCGGCTCGCCCAGCGGCTCCAGCAACTGCCCCAGCAGCTGCTTGGGCACCACCGTGCTGCTGTCTTTGGCCAGGGCCAGCAGCAGTTGAAACTCACGTGCCGACAAGGGCAGCAACTCGCCCTTCAGCCAGGCCTGGTGCGAGCGCGGCGACACCGTCAATTCGCCCAGCTCCCACACCTCGCTGGCCTGCTGGCGATGGCGTCGGTACACGGCCCGCACGCGCGACAACAGCTCGGGAATCTCGAAGGGCTTGACGAGGTAGTCGTCGGCCCCTTCGTCCAGGCCCTCGAGCCGGTCTGTGAGCGCGGACCGCGCGGTGATGACGATCACCGGGGTGGTGATGCGTTTCATGCGCCAGTGGCGCAGCAGGTCCAGCCCCTCCTGGCCGGCCAGGGCGCGGTCCAGCAGCACCAGATCCACCTCGGGCCCGAACGCGGCCCGGGCATCGGCGGCGCGCCGCACCCATTGCGCGCTGATGCCCTCGGCCTTCAGGGCGGTCAGCAGCGCGGGGCCCAGATCAAGGTCGTCTTCGACCAACAGAATGTGCATGGCTTGGATTCTAGGGGCCCAAGCTTTGGGAAAGCCAAAGCCGTCGAACGCAGCCGCGGCCAAGCCGCGCCCCCGAAATTTGGCTTGCCTTTGGCTTGGGCTGCGCACACTGGCGCCCTTCGCAACTTCAAGGTCTTCGTATGACGAGTCACGCCACTTCTTCACCCTTGCGCCGCCGTTCCGTGCTGCAACTTTTGCTGTCCGGCAGCATGGGGCTTGGGCTTGAAATTGGGCTGGCAGGGTGTGGTGGGGGCACCGACAGTTCGGATCAGAGCCGACTCACCGCCCTGCTCAAGGCCCAGGCCGATGCCGGGGTCGCTTCAGGCCTGGTCGGCATGGTGCTGGGCCAGGTGAGCAGCAAGCCCAGCAACGTGGCCGTGGCCATAGCAGGCAAGCGGCGCCAAGGCCAGAATGCCTCGGTGGAATCGCAGGACCGCTTTGCCATCGGCTCGAACACCAAGGCCATGACCAGCGCCGCAATCGCCGCGTTGGCCGAGCGTGGCGGCCCGCCCCTGTCCATGACCCTGCCGCAGGCCTTTCCGACCTGGGCTGGGGAGATCCACCCGGCCTACGCCCAAGTGACCGTGGCCGATCTGCTGCACCACCGGGGCGGCCTGCCAGCCTTCAATGGCAGCGGCCCAGAAGAGAACGCTTTCCTGGCGGCGGTCGGCGCCGACACCCGCCCCCTGCCCGACACCCCGCTGGGCCGTCGCGGCTACTTCGCCCGCTGGCTGCTGGCCCAGGCGCCTGCAGACGGCGTCGTGCCGGGGCGCGACTTTCACTACTCGAATGCCGGCTATGTGCTGGCCGCCGCCATCGTGGAAGCGCGCACGGGCAGGGCCTTCGAGGCCGTGTTCGACGAGGTGCTGGTGCAGCCCCTGGCCCTGCAAGGGGTTTGGCGATCCTGGGTGCCCAAGCCCTCCGACCTGCTGTGGGGGCATGAGGGCCCGGCCGGGGCGCTGGCCGTGGTCGAGGCCACCCCGGACAGCCTCGCCACCCAGGATTGGCTGGACATCATCGCGCCCGCCGGCAACTGGGCCTGCACGGGTGAGGCCTACGCGCAGTGGCTGCGCTGGCATGTGCTGGCGCTGCAGGGGGAGCGCACGCCGCTGCCCCAAGTCTACGTGCGCGACCTGCGCGCAGCCTCTGATGGCCGCTATGTCTGGGGCTGGCAGGCCTTGGCCACACCGAAGCGGATGCTGCTGACCCACACCGGCCACGTGACGGGCTTCATGTCCGAGGTGGCGCTCGACCGGGCTGGCGAGTTTGCCCTGTTCGGCCTGAGCAACACCGGCTACTTCGCCCAGGACGGCAGCAGTTGGGTGCTGGCCCGCATCGACCAGGCCCTGGGCGAGGTGCTGAAGCAACAATCGATTGCGCTCTGAGCGCGTGGCGTCCAGTAGGATTTGCGCATGTCTCCATCCCTGACTTCTGCCCTGCGCGGCTTCAGCCACGCCAGCTGGATGGCCGCGCTGTTGCTGGTGGTGTCTTGTGCCTCACCGCCCAAAGCCGGCCTTGCTCCAGGCTCCACGGCCGCGCCTGCCGCCCCAAGCGAGCAGTTGCCGCAGTTGGCCCGGCAACACCATGTGTGCGCCGCAGCGGTGGCGGTGATCCGGCAGCGCGAGCTGCAGTCTGTGGCAACGGCATCGGGTTGCGACCCTGCACTGCAGGTGCCGCCTGACAGCGTGTTCCAGGCCGCATCGCTGAGCAAACCGGTGTTCGCCTATGCCGTGCTGAAGCTCGTGCAACAGGGGCGGCTGGCGTTGGACGCACCCGTGCTGCAGTACCTGCCCCAAGGCTATCGGCATGCCTTCAATCCGCTGCACCCCGAACTGGCCGCCCAAAGCGATGAGGTGACAGACCCGCGGCTGGGTGCCGTGACGGTGCGCATGCTGTTGCAGCACACGGCCGGGCTGCCCAACTGGGCCGCGGGTCCGCTGCGCTTTGAAGGCACGCCGGGCGAGCGCTGGTCTTATTCAGGAGAGGGGTACGTGTTGCTGCAGCGGGTGGTTGAAACCGTGATGCAGCGCCCGCTGGACGAAGTGATGCAGGCGCTGGTCTTCAGCCCGCTGGGCATGGGCCTCAGCAGCTACCGCTGGACACCCCGGATCGGCGACCACCTGCTGCCAGGCACCAAAGCCCATGGGGCGCCGCGCAAGCAGGTGCTCATGAACCAGCCCGTGGCAGCGTACAGCCTCTACACCACCGGGGATGACTATGCACGCTTTGTGATCGCCTGGTTGCGCGATCCGGCGCTCCAGGCGATGACCGCAGAGTCGCCCGTAGACGTCGACACGGGCTTGAACCTGGCTTGGGGCTTGGGCTGGGGCCTGGAGACATCGGCAGACGGCACCCGGTTCTGGCAGTGGGGCAACAACCCGGGCTACCGCGCGTTTGTGCTCGCCGTACCGGTCTCGGGCGATGCCCTGGTTCTGCTGACCAACAGCGACGCCGGGCTGAAACTGGTCGAGCCGCTGGTGCGGAGCTACTTGCCAGGAGAGTACAAGGTCTTGCGCTCGTCTTTCTTGTCGGCAGGCGTGTTGGATACGCTCTGCGAGGTCTTTCGGGTGTGCCTTTGAGGAACAGCCGCAAGACCTCGCAACAGCGGATGGCCCGGGATCCGGGCGCTAGGGGGCCCACCCCTCTGCCAGCAGGGGCTGCGGCACCATGGCCGCCCCCATTGCGGCCCCCATGGCCGTCCCATTCGCAGCCCCATTTGCAGCCCGTTGCACGTGCTGGATGAAGAACTCGAGAAACGCACGGGTGCGTTGCGGCACAAAATGCCGACTGGGCAAAGTGGCCACCAGCCTGAGCCGGTCCACGCTGACCCACGGGGCCATCACACGCCGCAGCTGACCGCCATGGGGGCGCCCGTTCAAGGCGAGCTCGGGTAACAGCGCCAAGCCTGCGCCAGACAAGGCGGCCTGATAGGCTGTCTCATCGTCATTGGAGATGACAGACCAGGCGCAAGAGAGCTCGACGGTTCGATCGCGCTCTGCGGGGTTCACCAGCCCCACCGCTTGCAGTCGTGAGCCTGGGGGGCGCAGGCGCACCATGCGATGCTTGGCGAGTTCTTCGGGTGTCTTCGGTACACCATGCTGCTGCAGGTAGCCTACCGATGCGCACAAGACATAGTTCATGTCCAGCACGGGGCGCACCACCACGTCGGCATTGAAGTGCTCATCGTGTTTCAGGATGGACAGGTCGTGTTGTTTCAGCGCCTGCCCCGGGTGGTCCGTGGTGTGAATTTCCACCTGCACTGCAGCGTGCAGTTTCTGAAAATCCGTCACGCAGGGCGCCAGCAGATTGACCGCAACCAGGGAAGTGCTTGACACGCGCAAGTTGCCTGTGATGTCGCTGGAATGGGCGCGCGCCTGGTCGGCCGCATCTTCAAGTTCACAGAGGATGGGGCGAAGCCGCTGCAAATAGCCTTCGCCCGCGTTGGTGAGGGCCATGCCCCGGGTTGTGCGATTCAGCAGCCGAGCGCCCAGGGTGTCTTCGAGGTACTTGATCTGACGGGTCACCATGGCGGGAGACAGGTCCATCTTGCGCGCGGCGGCGGCAAAGCTGCCTTCGTCGATCACGCATTGGAAGACGCGTATCGAATGGAGGTAGTCCATGGGGTTTCCTGTTCTCGTCTTGCAGCCCTGACCATCGGCACACCCGCCCTCAAGCCAGTCCAAACGTCTTGCGCAGGCCCTTCTCCACCGGGCCGGCGGGCATGAAGCGACGCAGCTTGGCCAGGAGCGACGCTTCACCTTTGGGGGTGTGGCGCATACTCCAAGGCCCGAGTGCTGCCTGGACGATGGTGGCAGCCACCCCATCGGGCGAGGGCGCTTTCTGCACATTGTTCTGGATCGCCTTGGCAACGATGCCAAGCTCCTGACTGTAAGCGGCGATCCTGAGCGCCGTCTGGGGTGCGTTCAGATCCAGGTTGGTCTTGGTGAACGAGGGCTCGACCAGTGACACGCGAACGCCGAATTGGCGGACCTCGTGATCCAGTGTCTCCGCCAGGCCTTCAACCGCGTGCTTGGACGCCGAATAGAGCGCCATGTAGGGCGCGGGCAAAAAGCCCAGCACCGAGCTGACATTGACGATGCGGCCGGCCTGCTGCCGACGCATGTGCGGCAGCACGGCCTGGATGACCCGCAGCAGGCCGAAGAGGTTGGTATCAAACAGGGCCTGCGCCTCCTCAACAGAGGTTTCTTCTGCAGCGCCCAGCAAGGTGACGCCTGCGCTGTTGACCAGCACATCGATGCGCTGGGCCTGCGCGATGATGGACTGGACACCGCGCTCGACCGACGCACCGTCGCGGACATCCATCGCCACCAGGGTCACATGGGGGATGGCTTGGGCTTTGGCGGTATCGCGCACGGTGCCAAAGACCCGGCAGCCCTGCTCGGCAAACTGGATGGCAACGGCGCGCCCGATGCCCGACGACACGCCGGTCACAACAACGACTTTGGAGTTCGACATGGCTATTCCTTGATGGGGGGTGTGAATCAACAGTGGGATCAGCCTGGCTGGGCGGTCGGCCGGATCCTGAACCAGATGGCGTACATGGCTGGCAGAAAGACAAGGGTCAGAACTGTGCCGGCCATGGTGCCGCCGATGAGGGTGTAGGCCAAGGTTCCCCAGAACACGGAATGGGTGAGCGGGATGAAGGCAAAGATCGCCGCCAGTGCGGTCAAGATCACGGGGCGCGCCCGCTGCACCGTGGCCTCCACCACCGAGCGGAACGGGTCGAGACCAGCCTCTTCGTTTTCGCGGATCTGCCCGATCAGGATCAGCGTGTTGCGCATCAGGATCCCGGACAGGGCAATCAGGCCAACCAGTGCGTTGATGCCAAAGGGTTGATGGAACAACAACAAGGTGGGCACCACCCCGATCAAGCCCAGGGGGCTGGTCAGGAAGACCATGACCATGCCCGAGATCGAGCGCACCTGCAGGATGATGATCAGCAGGGTGGCCGCCAGCATGATGGGGAAGATCGGCAGCATGGCGACTGTCGCCTTGCCCGACTCCTCGATGGTGCCGGCCTCCACGAGGCGGTAGCCACTGGGCAGTTTGTCCATGATGGGCTTCAGCTGCTGGGTCATGGCCGCTGAAACATCGGGCGGCTGCAAGCCTTCGGCGATGTCGCCCCGCACGGTGAGGGTCGGGGTGCGGTCACGCCGGCGCAGGATGGGGTCTTCCATGCGCACTTCGACCTTGCCCACCTGCGACAGCGGGATGCGCTGCCCGGTCGCGCCGACCAGGGTGAAGCCAGCGATCTTTGCGGGGTTGAGATGGATGTCGCCCGCAGCACGGCCGACCACCTGCACCGCGCGGATGTCCTCGCGCACCTCCGTCAGCGGCGCCCCGCTCAGGAGAAACTGCAACTGCAGCGCCACCGAGCTGGAACTCAGCCCGACAGCCTGGAGCCGGTCCTGGTCGAGGGTGAAATGCAGGGTGGGTACACGGGGGCCCCAGTCGGTGTTGACGGTGCGCATCATCGGGCTGACCTGCAGCACGGCCTCGACCTGGGCAGCGATCTCGCGCAGCTTGTCGGGGTCGGGCCCCATCACACGGTAGGCCACAGGGAAGGGAGAAGGCGGCCCGAACACGATCTGGGTGACGCGCACGCGCGCCTCGGGGGCCAAACCGTCGGCAATGGCCTGGCGCAGCCTGAACTTGAGGGCCTCGCGCTCCTTATCGTTGCCGGTGAGCACCACGATCTTGGCGAAGGACGGATCCGGCAGTTCAGGTGCCATGGCCAGGAAGAAGCGCGGCGCGCCCTGACCGATGTAAGCGGTGACGATGGCGGCCTCTTCCTGCTTGGCCAGCCAGGCTTCGACCTTGGCGGTGGCGACGCTGGTCTGTTGGATCGAGGTGCCATAGGGCATCTGCACCTCCACCAGCACTTCTGGCCGGTCCGAGGTCGGGAAGAACTGCTTCTTGACCACGGCCATGCCCAGCACGGACATGACGAACAGCGTCACCACCGTGGCCGCCACCAGCCACTTGCGCGCGATGACCCGGCCCAGCACCTGGCGAAAGCGGTTGTAGCGGGGCGTGTTGTAGATGGCCTCATGCCCGCCCTCGATTTGGGGCAACTCAGGCAGGAGCTTGACACCCAGGTAGGGCGTGAACGCCACGGCGACAAGCCAGGAGACCATCAGCGCGATGCCAACGATCCAGAACATGTTGCTGGTGTACTCGCCAGCGGTGGATCGGGCGAATCCATTGGGCATGAAGCCGATGGCTGTGACCAGCGTGCCGGACAGCATGGGCGCAGCCGTGTGGCTCCAGGCATAGGCCGACGCAGCGATGCGGCTGTACCCTTCTTCCATCTTCACCACCATCATCTCGATGGCGATGATGGCGTCGTCCACCAGCAGGCCCAGCGCCAGGATCAGCGAGCCCAGCGTGATGCGGTCAAAGTTCTTGCCCGTGGCCGCCATGACCACGAACACTGCGGCCAGTGTCAGTGGCACGGCCGCCGCGACCACGATACCCACGTGCCAGCCCATGCTGACGAAACAGACCACCATCACGACGAGCAAGGCCACAAAGAACTTGACCATGAACTCGTCGACCGCCGCGCTGATGTTGACGGCCTGATCGGTCACCTTGGTGAGCGTCATGCCCAGGGGCAGCTCTGCATTGATGCTGCTGACCTTGGCCTCCAGGGCCTTGCCCAGGTCCAGCCCGTTCCATTCGTCGCGCATCACCACGCCGAGCAGCAAGGCGGGCTCGCCGCCGTTGCGGATCATGAAGGTGGAGGGGTCTTCATACCCGCGCTCGACACTCGCCACGTCCGACAACTTGAGCGTGCGCCCCTGCGCCACGATCGGGGTCTGCCGGATCTTCTCCAGGGTGTCGAAGGCACCATCGACGCGCACAAAGACCTGGGGCCCCTTGGTTTCGATGGATCCGGCCGGGGTCAACAGGTTCTGGCTGTTGAGCGCCGCAAAGATATCCTGCGGGGTGACGCCCAGTGTGGCCAGGCGGTCATGGGAGAAAGACACGAAGATGCGCTCAGGCTGCTCACCGATGATGTTGACCTTCTTGACACCGGCCACGTGCAGCAATTGCTGGCGCAGCGCTTCGGCGTCGCGCACCAAGAGTCTTTGGGGTTCGCCCTTGGCCTTGAGGGCGTAGAGGGCAAAGGTGACGTCGGCATACTCATCATTGACCATGGGGCCGATGACACCCGCCGGCAGTTTCCGGGCTTCGTCTCCTACCTTCTTTCGGGCCTGGTAGAACTCCTCCTGGACCGCCGAAGGCGGGGTGCTGTCGAGCAGCGAGACCATGGTGAAGGCCAGGCCGGGGCGGGTGTAGGTTTCGGTGCGGTCATACCAGCGCAATTCCTGCATGCGCTTTTCCAGCGGCTCGGCCACCTGATCCTGCATCTCTTGCGCCGTGGCACCCGGCCAGGCGGTGACGATGGTCATCTGCTTGATCGTGAACGGCGGATCTTCAGCGCGCCCGAGTTTGAAGAATGACACGATGCCCGCGACCGAGATCAAGAAGATCAGGAACAGCGTGATGGATCGCTCGCGCACCGCGAGCGCGGACAGATTGAATCGGCTTTCGCTCACGGACGTGCTCCTTGGCCGGCAGCGGTGGCGACAACGTCCAGCCATTTGACCTCTTGGTCTTCGCGCAGCAGGTGCGCACCGAGTGCCACGATCCGGTCCCCCTGTTTGATCTTGCCCGTGACATGAGCGCTGGCGTCATCCAGACGCTCGACGGCCACCCGCTGCCAACTGACCCGGGCCGGCTCGCCGCGCAGGACCCACACCCCAGGGCCCTGACCTGCGTCGTACAGCGAGGCCAATGGCACGTTGAAGCTCCCGCCCGAGGCGGTGCCTCGGTCATTGACGCGAATCACCACCGTCGAGCCCAGCGGGGCCTGGGCCAAATCGCCTTCGAGCACATAACGGGCCTCAAAGGTGCGGGTCAAGCGATCGGCTGAGTTGGAAAGCTGTCGCAGCCGGGCGGACACTTCAACGCCCTCCTTGCCGAACAGGCTCGCTTTTGCCACCGATCCGATGGCGGGGCGCAGTGTCTCGGGCAACTGGATGAGCGCCTCACGTTGACCGGCGCGGGCCAGACGCACCACCACCTGCCCAGCGGCCACGACCTGGCCTGGTTCGGCGAGCGTCTCCACGACGACACCGTCCCCGTCGGCCACCAACTCGGCATAGTGGCTGGCATTGAGGGCCACGCGCGCCTGCGCCTCGGCGGCGCTGAGCTGGGCTTGCGCGGCGTCTGCCGCCGCTTTCACCTGGTCGTAAGCCGATGCCGAGATGGCCCCGGTGCCACGCAGATCGCGGTACCGCGCTTCGTCGTCAGCGGCCTGGCGGGCACGCGCTCGGGCAGCCAGCACGGCCTCGTCCTGGGCCTGCGCGGCCAGCTTCAGGTCCACCGAGTCGATGCGCATCAGCACCTGGCCGCGTTTGACAGACTGCCCCGCATCCACCAGGCGCTCCAGCACCTTGCCCGGCACCCGAAAGCCCAGGTCACTCTGCACGCGGGCCGCGACGGTGCCCGTGAAGGCCCGTGAGGCCAGGTTGGCCTCTTGTACGACGGCCACACGCACCACGGGCACGCCGGTGCGAGGATCAGAAACTGCCTTTTCGCCGCAAGCGACCAGGGCCAACGGCAAGGCACAGATGAGAAACGGGGTAGCGAGGCGGAGCCGAAGCATGAAAGTCCCTTGAACGATTGATCGGGACTTTCATTTTTAATCTTGTGACCAATTTAGTCAATAGTCACAAACGCAAGACTGTCAGGGAGACAGGCTGCGAAGCACCAGATTGGAGAGTTGGGCGGGCGCTTGTTCGGCGTAGTCGAGGCTGTGTTGCAGGATCAAAGGGTTGAGGTAAGGCCGCATCACCAGAAGGATCGCGGCGACCGACTCATCCATCGGCGTCTTGCGCTCGAAGTCGCCGCTGAGGCGCCCCTGCTGCAAAACCTCCAGCAACAAAGCCTGGATGTTGGCCTCGTAAACGAGGGTGGTCTGCCAGCGCTCGGTCGCGGCCGATGCCGCGATTTCGTAGAGCTTCCGATCCTGGAAGAACAGCTTGAGGCTGGCCTCCACAATGGCCTTGAACATGCGCCGAAGCTTTTCGGGCGGGTGCTCGGCCTGCGCTACCGCAGCCCTGACCTCGGACTCGATGTCACCCAGGCAATTGGCGCAGATCATCTCGCCAATGGCCTGCTTGGACTCAAAGAACTTGTAGATATAGGCCTTGGAAAAGCCAATAGCCTTGGCCAGGTCCGAGACCGTGGTCTTTTCGTAGCCGTAGCGGCTGAAGTGCTCCGTGGCAGCGGTAACGATCTGGCTGCGCACCTCGTGGTCAACAGGGCCACGGGCGGTGGTGGAAGGGGAACTTGCGTGGGTCATGGGCACAGCTTACGTCACTCTGAAATGCTGGACAACTAGTGACCATTTGGTATTATGGTCACAAACGAATCTCATCTGAAGAAACTATATGCTGCCCAAAAGTACCCTTGCCGCCCTCGTCGTGGCCAGCCTGTCCGCCGGCTGCGCCGTGGGCCCGGACTACATCCGGCCTGAGATCGCCCTGCCCGCGCAGTTCCAAGGCCAAGCCAGGACGGATCAGGCCCAACAGGCCCAAACACCCGCCCGTGCCGATCTCGTGACCTGGTGGTCTGCCTTCGGCGACCCCCAACTGACGCGGTTTGTGGCGCTGGCCTTGGAGCAGAACCTGGACCTGGCCCAGGCATCGGCTCGGGTCACCCAGGCACGTGCGGGACTTGGGGCGGCCGACGCGGCACTGCGGCCTTCCGGGGCGGTGTCCGCCCAGGCGGCCAGGGCCCATCAGTCTGTGCAGACACCACTGGGTCAGGTTCTGAATTCCGTCCCAGGCTTCGACCGGGATGGCAGCGCCTACGAGGCCAACCTGGGCGCAAGCTGGGAGCTGGATCTGTTCGGCAGTCTGGGCCGGGGCCGGGAAGCCGCCGCCGCCGAGCTTCAGTCATCGCAAGCAGGCGCCCTCGCCACGCGACTGGCCGTGGCGGCGCAGACTGCCGACATCTACCTCATGATTCGAGGCCTGCAGGCACGTTTGACCGTGGCGCGTCAGCAAGTCCGGACGCAGGAAGACCTGCTGGCGAAGGTTCGCTTGCTGAGCAGCAAAGGACTCGCACCTGAATTCCAAGCGCAACAAACAGAAGGGGCACTCGCACAAGCCAAAGCCGCCCTGCCTGTGCTGGAGTCTTCACTGGACACGGCGATGAACGCCATGGATGTCATCCTCGGGACGCCGCCCGGCACCCATCGCTCAGAACTGGTGGCACCCGGCGCGATTCCAGCCACCCCCACAGGCATTGCGACAGGGGCGCCCAGCGATCTGCTGCGGCGTCGCCCCGACCTGATCGTGGCCGAGCGGCGCCTGGCGGCCGCCAACGCGCGCATTGGCGCGGCAGTCTCGGAGTACTACCCCAAGCTGTCCCTCAGCGGCCTGGTGGGCAGCGCGACCACCGTATCGAGCAGCAACTTGTTCTCAGGCGGGGCTGCACAGGCCACAGGGGTGTTGGGACTGCGTTGGCGTCTCTTCGACTTCGGGCGAATCAATGCGCAAATCGAGCAAGCCAAGGGTCAAGAGGCCGAGACGCTGGCCGCCTACCGGCTGGCAGCCCTGAAGGCCACCGAGGACGTCGAGAACTCGCTCTCGGCCTACACCCGGCGCCAAGAGCAGGTGACTGTGTTGACGGCAGGCGTCGAGTCGCTGAGCCGGGCTCGGGCATCATCGCTCTCGGCTTACCAAAAAGGTGTGGTCAGCATGATCGAGGTCTTGCGCGCTGACGAAATATTGCTGCAAGCCACCGACGCTCGCGTGCAGGCGCAGCTTGAATTTGCACGCTCGGCCGTGGCGACTTTCAAAGCGCTGGGGGGCGGGTGGGAGTCGGCGCCCGTGCCAGTGCAGGCCAAGTCCTGACCCTGGTGCTCTGCCAGGCCGCACGGGCGTGGGTCTTGCAAGCTGGTATGAACGCAGCGGCTGGATGAGGCACGTCCAGCCGCCACCCTCAAGACGTCATTCTGGGGGGCTGGGATTCGACCACGCAGGGCGTCGCGGTGCAGACGCTCCAAAGGGTTGCGATGGGAAAGCCCCCGATGGCGAACCAGATCAAGTACCGCGCGCCCTGGCGATGCCATCGCAGTTCGCCGCGGCCAAGCCGGCGTGCCAGAGCCTCATGACGGTGCCCCTGTCTGGCGCACTTCCCTAGGGGCATTGACCAGGGCCCTCGGCAACTGGGTCACCTGGTGGGAACCCGCTGCACGGATCGGGTGTCAGTGCTCCATCACCGCATCGCGGGGGCAAGCTCAAACGCAAGGCAGGTGGTGGTCGCGTGCGCATAGAGCCGGCCTTCAGCGTCAAAGACCTTCGCCTCCGCAGTGATCAACTGTTTTCCGTGATGAACCACATGGGCAGTGGCGCGAAGCGGGCCGGTCTTTTCCGAGGCGGATCGGACAAGTTTGACGCTGAGTTCTGCGGTGGTGTACGCACGACCCGCTGGCAACTTTGACTGCACAGCACAGCCCAGCGCAGAGTCCAACAAGGTGCTGTACCAGCCGCTATGCACGGTGCCCATGGGGTTGCAGTGGGCACGGGACGGAATGCCTTGGAACACGGCATGCCCATCTCCGATCTCGATCAAGTCCAGACCGAGTGTCTCGTTCATGGGGGGATAGGGCAATTCACCTGACATCATGGCTTTCAGGACCTGCATCCCCGACTTGCCGGCGAGCTTTGCAAGCGGCGCGATACCCGCCTGCCCGCCCCCGTCTTGAGCACCCTGCCGGGCCCTTGCTTGCTGAAGAATCCACTCTTCGCTGCTTTGTCTCTCTGTCATCTGAAATCCTTGGGGGTTGGCCTGTGTGTTCATCGTGCCTTCATGGATGGCGCCAGTGCCGTGGCAAGGGACAAGCAAGGGGTGCGCATGACAAGGTGTCTTTCGTGGTGCGAGTCATGACCATCAAATTGCCCACCGAGATCTGGACGATTTCGTCTCTTTGATTGAGGGTGTTGGTTCGAACCTTGATGACGCCTTGCCCAGGCCTGGATCGCAAGGGGCGCACTTCGAGGATCTCGCTTTCCACGCGCAACTCGTCGCCTGGCCGCACGGGTACGGGCCAACGCAACTCGTCAAAGCCGGCCCCCACAATGCCTCCGGCTGGTTGGAGGCCGCTGTCGATGAGCAAGCGCATGGTCACAGCGGCGGTATGCCAGCCACTGGCCGCCAAGCTGCGGAAAATGGACACACTGGCAGCCCTGTCATCGAGATGAAAAGGCTGAGGGTCGAACTCTGCTGCAAACGTTTTGATTCGAGCTTCATCGATGCGGATGCGTGCGGCACCGGCAAAGCGCTGTCCCGGCACGAAGTCTTCGAGGTAAAGAGGGCTCATGATCGAACCTCCTCTCAAAGCAACTCGAGCGCGAGAGCGATGCCTTGGCCCCCACCGATGCACAAGGTGACAACGCCTCTCTTCAGGCCGTCCCGGCGCATCGAATGCAGCAGTCGGGTGGTCAGCACGGCGCCTGTGGCACCGATGGCATGGCCATGGGCAATGGCGCCGCCCTCCACATTGACGATGTCTTCCGGCAAGCCCAACTCGCGCAGACAAGCCAACGTGATGGCAGCAAAGGCCTCGTTGATCTCGATGCGTTCAATGTCAGCTCGCGTCCAACCGGCGCGCTCCAACGCAAGCGCCACAGCGGGTACGGGGCCGATACCGAACATGCCGGGCTCCACAGCAGCCACACCGTGGGCCACCAGACGCGCCCATGGCTGAAGCCCCAACCGGTCGGCATGGCTGCGCTCCGCCACGATCAATGCCGACGCGGCGCTGTTCAGGCCAGGTGCATTGCCAGCCGTGATCGTGCCGCCCTCTCGAAAAGCCGGCTTGAGCTTGGCCAGTGCTTCTGCCGTCGTGCCGGGGCGGTTGGCCTCATCACGCTCGAATCGCACGGGCCCTTTGCGACCGGCCAGTTCGATGGCCACGACTTCATCGTCGAAATGTCCGGCCGCCTGGGCTTCACTGAAACGCTGTTGTGAGCGCGCAGCCCAGCGGTCCTGGTCTTCGCGCGTGATCTTGTACTGCTGGACCAGGTCTTCCGTGTGCCATCCCGAATGCTGGCCGCTGAAGGCATCGCAAAGACCATCGCGCAGCAGGCTATCGAGCAACGACGCATCGCCCATGCGATGGCCCCAGCGCCCGCTGGGAAAGAGGTAGGGGGCCTGATCCATGTTCTCCATACCGCCGGCAATCACCACCTTGGCGTAGCCTGCCGCCACCTCCAATGCGGCGCTCGCGATGGCCTGGGCGCCAGATCCACAGACCCGGTTGACCGTCAACGCTGGCACCTGCACAGGAAGGCCGCCACCCACGGCGGCTTGACGCGCAGGGTTCATCCTGGCCCCAGCCTGTATCACCTGCCCCAGCACCACGGTACTGACGGCCTCAGGCGCGAGCCCAGCGCGCCGCAAGGTTTCGCGGACCACAGCGGCGCCCAGCGCGGTGACGGGGGTGTCTTTCAGTGCACCGCCAAAGGTACCAATCGGCGTGCGAACAGGTGCGCACAAAACAATGTCGGGCTGGCTCATGGGGACTCCTTGACGTGCGAGCAGGACGGTTGAAGAGGATTCAGACAGGGGCCGGGCCGCTTGAAGCCGGCTGTCGCCACCAGCCCTCGCGCTGCCAAGCGCTTGCTGACATTGCCAGCCCCAGGCAGCTGCTGATGATCTTGCCATTTTTCTATTGCATATGCAATCATTGCAAATACAATCCGCAGCATGAAGACGTCCCATCCATTGGCTTGGTATGGGCGATTGCGGCAAGCCCCAAAGGAGACCGAGATGCAATCGATGATGCGGGTCGTCAAAGACACTCAGGTGGACGGCCGATTTTTCCCAAGAGGGGCCCATGTGCTGGTGATTCACGCGGGCGACAGTTGCCTGGTGCTACCGGATCCGGACGCTCACACCACCTTGTGTGCGGTGCCACGGGCAAACCTGGCCCCGCTGCTGCGTTTTCGTGTTGTTCAGATCAACCACCGCGTCGGCCTGGTCGATGTTCAGGAGCGCTGGGGCCTGGATGCCGATGAGGTTCGCTACAGCTTCGCCAGCTCCGCGCCTGACTGCGAAATGGTCGAGCTCTATCAGGTTTCCTACGGCCACTGACGGCCCACCGCGTCAGAAGCGCCCAGCGCCCCGCCCCATTCACACCCCGTCCACCTCAACTGAACAATGCAAAAACAACTACAAGCCACGACCGCCGATGGAGCCACGCACACGCAGATGCCCTTGACGGGCGAACTGCTGCTCTTGCTGGCCGGCTTGGCATCGCTGGGCTCCTTGGCCACCAACATCATCCTGCCCGCCTTCACCGCCATGGGTGCAGAGTTGGGCACCTCGGTGAAAGGCCTGAGTGCAACGCTGGGGACCTTCTTCGTGGCCTTCGCAGTGGGCCAACTGTTCGTCGGGCCCTTGTCAGACCGTTTCGGACGCAAGCGATTGGTCCTGTGCGGCCTGGCGGTATTCGTTGCCGGTTGTGCCATGTGTGCTGCAGCCACCCAACTGCCCCAACTCATTGCGGGGCGCATCGTGCAAGCCCTGGGCGTGTGCGCCACCTCGGTGCTGTCACGCGCCATCGCCCGAGACCTGTTCGACGGCACCGCCCTGGCGCGCGCGTTGTCGTTGATCATGGTGGCGATGGCCGCAGCGCCAGGCTTCTCGCCGCTGCTCGGGGGCGTGTTCAACAGCTTGCTGGGCTGGCGCGCGACGTTCGCGGTGGTCGGCGTGATGGCGATTTTGCTGGGTGGCCATTACACCCTCCGGCTGGGCGAGACGCATGCTGCCGATCGGCGCGTTGCCCTCTCCTTGCCTGCCGTGCTCAAAACCTACGGACGATTGCTGCTGGACCGCCGCTTCATTGCACCAGCCCTGTCAGTCAGCCTGGTCATCGCTGCCCTGTACTCGTTCTTTGGCATGGCACCTGCCCTCTTGATGGAAGGGTTTGGGTTTTCGCCGCTTGGCATGGCGCTGTTGTTTGCCGCCACGGTGTTTGTCGTGTTCGGCGCCGGTATGCTGGCGCCGCGCCTGGCGCGCCGGTGGGGAGCTGTTCGAGCAGCCCGCACGGGGCTCGTCATCGCGTTCGCTGGCACGATCGCCCTGCTGGTCGGCCCGCAAAATATCTATTACTTCACGCTGGCACTGACCGTGTTTTTGCTTGGAATGGGCTTGATCAACCCACTGGGCACCGCCATCACCTTGCAGCCTTTTGGGCAGCAGGCCGGCGCTGCTTCGGCCTTGCTGGGCTTTCTGCAGATGGGCTGCGCAGCCCTGGCGATTGGAATCACCGCAGCCCTGCCAGTGCCTGCCTACCTGGCTTTTGGCATCGTGCTGACGGCCTGCCTGGGTTTGGCCGTGTTGGTATTTTGGGGATCGACCACCACACCATGATGGGACCAACCTTGAAGGTGCCCGCCCCATCGACCATCACATGAAGCTCCCCGGTTCTGCGGGGCCCTCAACGGGCTGTTCATACCCAACCAGGCCCGGCCAAACAACTTGTCAGCGCCTTCAAAACAGGCTGATCAAGGCTGCCCGTGGAAAGCCTCCACACCGTCGGGCAAGGCCACCCAGGGCAGGCGCCGCTGCGTCCAGATCTGGCGCTTGGGTGAGCCGAGTTCATGCCGCTGCTTGAGTGAGCCAACGCGCAATGAGTACGCCGTGGGCGCTTCGGCCGCGCAGGCATAGACCGGCGTGCCGCAATGGCCGCAAAACGCCAGCACCCGACGGGCACCGCTGGCAGCCGTTTTGATGTAGGTGTTGGGCGTGCCGCTGAGCAGCCGAAAGCGGTCAGCAGGGGCCGAGATGTTGGCCCGAAAGGCCGAGCCCGAGTGGATCTGACAGTCGTTGCAATGGCAGACCGTCATGCTGCCCGCCTGAACTTCAGCCTCAAAAGCAATGGCGCCGCAATGGCATTGGCCTTCGACTTTCAATTGATTTCTCCTGATCAAGCCGATGCGGCCCGAGGCGCCATTTTGCGACGCCACAGACCCAGGCCTGCCACGACACCCTGCACGAGGGCCCCCTCAAAACGCCACCCTGTAAGTGACCCGCACCGAGCGAGGCTCACCCGGGTGAACGCGTTGACCGCCGGAGCCTCGCAGGGCCGTTGCAAGGCGTCGTATCAGTGGATGTCGTAGACCTTTTATAGAATTTGGAAGGTGGCTGCAGATATCTCCTGCCGCTATTGAACCCATTGCCCTCTACCTTGAAAAAATGCCAACCACCCATGGGAAGTGGCATCTCCGCAGATCGAGGTCGTACCTCGCCAATGACCACAAAATTGCACGGGCTGGGCGCAAACGTGTACGGCAAGCATCAATTCGCAAACGAAGTGCGGAGCGCTGATTGCGGGATAACGAAGGTCGCACACGTCCCTCCGAGCCTGAACGCCTGTGGCCAGCAGTCGATGCCTCCAGTCAATAGATCAGGTTCGCCGTTTGACACCGCGGCGCGTAGCAACAACCACACCCATCAGACCGATCAGCAACGCGACGCTCCATTGGCTCAACACTGGGACGGACGTGGCCGAACTGGGGATGGCAATACCTGCGGGATCGGCGATGACACCCGCCACATCACTGCGATCACCAGCCCCTCCGTCGGTCACCTGATAAGTCACGGTGTTACCCACGATGGTGGCGGGGTGCTCATACCACTGGCTAGGCCGACCCGTTTCAGGCGGGCCATACTTATAAAACTTGACGTTGGCCGGCAAGGCCTGAGGGTAAGTGAGCGTGACGGTAATGGTTCCACCAACATCACAGGTATTGGTGCTGAAAGTCAGCACGCCATGCGGAAAGCTTAGTCCCGCTGGCAGCGGTGCCACTGAAGCAGCAGTCTGGTAGCCCACAGCTGCAAATCCGCAAGCCGGGCCGCCTCCGTTGAGGCCGGTCGCCACGCTACCACTGCCCGAAGGCGAATTGCCGCTGTAGCTGGTGTTCAGAGCGTACGTCGCTTGAACCGTGCAATTCTCAGTCGCCCCCCCAGTCACATAGGTGCTTCCGGTCAATCCCCCCCCGCATCCACTAACACCTGCAACGATGTAGCCACTGGTGGCCGTCGCGGTGAAGGTGGTATTGGTGTTGTATGCAACCACCTGCGGGATGCTGGGGCTGATGCTCCCACCCGAGCCTGCACTGGGGGTCACGGTGTAGCCTCTGCTTGCACTGCAACTGGCCGTGCTGCCACCGTTGTTACCCGCGCAAGACCAGGTGTAGGCAGCCGCGCCAGAGGTCACGCTCCCAGCCGTACTGCCCCCACTGCAGAGATTGGCGCTGGGCACACTTGTGATCAAGTTGGTACTTTGGGCGCTGCCACAATTCCCATCGATCACCGCCAAACTGTCATAGGAAGCCCAAGTCTGACCGCCACGCACAAGGCGAATGGGATAAGACAGCCTTTTGTCGTCCCCATAGATATTGCCGTCATAAAATGCGACCGCCCACGCGTATGTAGGGAGGGGCACCAAGGTGCTGGCAGTCCAATATGACGCAGAAGAGGAATTCGGAAATACCGCCGTATCGATGGCGGGATCGTAAACGTCCCGCTTGACGATGCTATCGAGTTCTTTTTTGTTGGGCACACGCCAGTCGGAGTAGCCTTTGTAGACGGACATGTTGGCAGAACTGGCTTGCACCATCGCATCGGCCCAGCTTCCTGCGAAGGCCACGCCGCCAGCACAGTCAGCCCCAGACCTGCCATAGGTGCACTGATCCCACATGAGAGCTGTGGCGCTGTCGGTGACAGTGCCATCACCATTCGACACCAGGGCAGCGTGCGCCAAAGGCGCAGCACTCAGCACTAAAAGCAACAAGTAACGGGTCAACTTGAACACGGAGCGCACCTTCCCCAAAGTGACCAGAAGGAGTCCATCTTTCGCACGACGCGTGTTACGCGAGCTGTACAGCAGAACCACGCCAACTGGTCACAGGACGAGTCAAAAAAATGAATGTGGATGGGCCTCTTGTTGGCACCCATTACTGAGGAAATCAAAATCCGTCACGAACCAAACGGACATTCAAAAAGTTGTAGTTCTTGTATGTCCTGGAGGCGTTTCCAGAATTGAAATCGATGAACCACGCGATCAGGGGATCGGGAGCATAAGCTTCCAACGTCCAATACCCATTGCCATCGGTGGAGGGGAAATACGCCCCATCGACTTTTCTCCCGTCAGTCAAGCCGTTATGTACCAAGCCCAGCATCTCGCGCACATTGGGTAGGCGCCATCCACTGCTGTAGCCACAACGGGCAACAATGTTGTGCCCCGCATCTGGAAAAGTTGCCGTCGTGGCGTTGCTCCAGTCGGTGGTTTGGCTTTGCAAACTCCAAACCAGCCCCGTGACGTTGTCTTTGGTGCAAGCCCAGTCGGTGGTCGGGCTGGCGCTAGCAGTACCCGTGAAGTTGGCCACCAAAGACCCCCCGCAGCTGGCAGCCCCCTCTGCTTGTCCATTCCAGCAGAGGCGGGTGAAATCAAAGCCTGCGGCGCCACCACCTACTTTGGTGAGTTGCCCCGTAGCCGCCGCCACGTCGCGCCCATAGCGGCCGTCCTGATGTGAGAGGGCACTGCCACCGGAGATGGCCGAATTGCAAGCTACAGTGGCGCCGCTGCCGTCATAGCAACTGGTTTCGCCTGTGTCGTTGAGGAAACCAGATTGAGCGTTGGCCTCCACAATGGTCCCAAAAACCGTTACAGCCAACACGGCACGCGCTACCCACATAAACAATCCTCTTGTAATTGTCGTCCCTCAACACCAACGAATGGATTGCCGAGCGGTCTGATGCCATGGTTGTATTGGCCTGTCTCGACAAGCACAAACCACGCCAAGCGGGCTATTCTATTCAAGACCGATCGGTACATTTTTGATCTAGACCCGTAGACAATGCCCGCTTAGGTGCCTCAAAAAATGCTACGGCCCATGACATTTAGGCAAGACGTGCCACAGGCTGCTCTATTAAAAAATTTTCGGAATACATTCCCGGGCTCCCCCCTGGCAATGCGCCACTTGGAGGCCTTCAGCCTGCTAAGCCGTGCAGCTATCGACATAGCAGCGGATGCAGCACTCAAAATGGCCGACCGCAGAGAACAACGCGTGGTCACAACGCAATGGCGTCAAGGGTGATGTAGGCCACGGACCCGCAACCATCGATCTTCAAATGTCACCCTCAAATCGGGCATCACCACCCCAGAAAGAAATCTTTCCACTATTCAAAACGCCGCCCTGTAAGTGACCCGCACCGAGCGCGGCTCGCCCGGGTGCACCACCCGGCCATTGACCGCTGTGGCTTCGCCGGGCAGTTGCGAGGCGTAGTAGTACTGGATGTCGTCCACCTTGCGGTTGAACAGGTTGAAGACATCCACCGTCAGGCTGGACGGTCGGCGCGACAGGTCCAGCAGATCGCGGCTCACGCGCAGGTTGAAGGTGGAGGCGGCATTGGAGCGAACCGAGTTGTCCTCGACCAGGGCCCCGCTGCCCAGGTAGCGCCACTGCAGGCTGGCCGACCAGCGGCCGATGTCTTTGACGGTGGCAGCGATCGAGGCCACGGAATCAACCGCGTTGGGGATGCGGTCGCCATTGGCAAAGCGGGCGTGGGTGAGCGCCAGGTCGGCGTCCAGCAAGAAGTGGGGGTTGGGCGTCCAGCGGTTGTTGAACTCGACACCGTGGCGGCGGCTGGCGCCGCTGGCCTCGGTGCTGCCGGCGTCGCCCACATAGACCAGCTCCGAGTCAGCGTTCAGGCGCCAGAACGCCACCGAGCTTTGCAGGTTGGCGATGGCCTCGGTGCGCACGCCCAGCTCCCAGCCGCGGGCTGCCACCAGGCCAGGCACGGCCTGCACCGGGTCGCCGGTCTTGGGGTCGACCTTGGCCGTGGTGCCACGGGCGTCGTTGCTGTGAAAGCCCTTGCCGGTGTTGAAGAAGAACTCGGTCTGGGCCCAGGGGCCGGCCACCAGCGTGAACTTGGGCGAGAGCTGGCTGGCGCGGGCGCTGCCCGAATTGGCCGGGTTACTCAGGCTGTTGACGGCAAAGCGCGCGGTATCACCCCGCAGGCCCACCACGCTGCGCAGCCAGGGGGTCAGTTGCACGGTGCTCTGGCCGTACACGCCAAGCAGCGTCTCACGCACATCGTCGAGTCGGGTGGTGGCCAGGATCTGGCGCGCCTGGGTGTCGTACAGGCCCACATGGATGCGGTCGTTGCGCAGTTGCACGCCCACCTCGGTGCGCGCGTCCAGGCCACCTAGCGTGTGGTTCCAGGCTCGGGAGGCCTGGCCGCCATACACGTTGCGGTCGTCCTGCTGTGAGAACTGATCGCCGGTGGCGGGGCGGTCCATGGCGTAGGTGAAGTTGGAGAACAGCTTGAGCGAATACTTCATCGCGTAGGCCGAGACACGGGTCTCGCCTGTGCGGTCACGGTCGTGCCATTCGCCCGACAGGCTGTAGCGCGAGGTGCTGCCGCCATCGGTAGGGTCCACCGAATCGTAGCGGCCAAAGGGGCGGCCGTTGTAGCTGCCGGCATCGATCAGGCGCTGGGGCACCTGGTCGGTGGAGTTCCAGCGGGCTTCATAGGCCATCAGGCTCAGCGTGCTGCCGCGCTCGCGCGTGCCCTGGGTCAGGCGCAATACCGCGTTCTGGCGGTGCAGGCCCTCGGGCACGGTCCAGGGGCCGTTGTTGCCCATCCACTCCACGGCGCCCAGCAGCGTCACATCGTCGCGCAGTTCGCGGGTATCTGCCACCACGCCTCGGCGGTAGCCGTTCTGGCCCACCGAGACCTGGGCGAAGGGCGCATCGAGCCGGCTCTTGTAGAGGATGTCGGCCGCGCCGGCCGCGGCAAAGTCGCCATGGGTGGCAAAGTACGGGCCCTTGCGGTACTCGACGCGCTCGACCAGCTCGGGGATCAGAAAGTTCAGGTCCGAGTAGCCCTGGCCGTGACCGTGGGTGGGCATGTTGACGGGCATGCCGTCCACGCGGGTGGCGAAATCGGTGCCGTGGTCCAGATTGAAGCCACGCAGAAAGTACTGGTTGGCCTTGCCGTCGCCCGAGTGCTGGGTGACGATCAGGCCGGGCACAAACTCCAGCACCTCGCCGGGGCGCAGCGCGGGCCGGCTGGCCAGCAGCTCGGATCGGATCACCCCTTGCGAAGCCGCATCACTGCTGCCCACTGAGTTGTCGTAGTGGCGGCCTGTGATGGTGACCGGGTCCAAAGTGGCTGGCTGGGGGGCTGCCGATGCCTCACGATTGGGCTCAGACGCCTGTTGGGCCTGAACGGGCAGGCAAGCCCAGGCCAAGGCCAGGGCCCAGCTTGTGTGGCAAAGCTGCGCGAGCCCCAGACGCCGGTTCAAGCCCTTGCCCTCAAAAAAACGGGAGTCACGGCGCACGGTGTGGCTCGGCTCATGGTGCAGGGTGCCGGGTTGCTGGGCGGCGCGCCGCCAGGCCTCGGGCCAGCAGGTAGCTGGCGGCCAGGCTCAGCACCAGCAAGGCGCCAAAGGCCAGCTCTTTGCCATCGCTCCAGGCCTCGAAGGCTGGCGACACCAGGCGGCTGATGCCGAGCGCCGCCACCAGCAGGCTCACCCCCGCCACAGCCGCCCCCATGATCCGAGAGGCCAGGGCGGCGATCTCGTCGGCGCGGGCGATCAGGCGGGCAATCCACCAGCCATTCAAGCCATCCGTGACCAGCATGCCCAGCACAAACAGCAAGCCCAGCGTCACCGACGGGATCACGCCGCCAAACTGGGCGCCGGTGGCGGCAAACATCACCGACTGGGTGACCGTGTCGAAAGACAAGGCAAACAAAGCCCCGACCGCCGCCACGCCCCAAGCGCTGCGCGCCTGGGCCAGGCGCCCCAGAAAGCGCCCCTTCAACGACACGAGGGGCACTGTCTTGCCCGGTGCGGCCGTCAGCACCGCATGCAGGTTGATGGCCCCGATGGCCAGCAAAAAGGTGATGGATACCCAGGCGCCCAACGCATCCAGCCAGGCCGGGGGCGTCCACCGCTCGGTGACCGAGCCCACCACAAGGGCAATGCCCAGCACGATGGCCCCGTGGCCCGCCGAGAACAAGGCACCGCAGTAGCGCGCGACACCGGGCCTGCGCTGCTGGTTCAGCCGGGTCAGGCCATCAATGGCGGCCAGGTGGTCGGCGTCAAAGCCATGGCGCATGCCAAGCAGGAAGATGAGCGCGCACAGGGCGCCCCAATCGGTGGGCAGGTCTTGCATGGATGCGCTGGGTCAGGTGTTTGTATGATTATTTCAGAAATCTTCATACAAATTCCGTGCCAAGCCTGCGGCAGCGCATCGGCAGGTCATGCCTTATTTCGGGGCAATATTCCTCCTCTAGGTGCATTCCGTGCAGACCATCGACTTCAGAGCCGAAGCCGCTGGCGCACTGCACACCATCTTGGGGCTGCAGGCAAGCCGACAGGGCATATCGGTTCTGGGCAGTGCCCTGAGGCGCCCACCGCGGCCGGCTCAAGGGCGTCGACGGGTCGGCGGACGCTCGATGAGCGAGCCGTACGGCGCGGCCTGGCTCTGATTCTCATCCACGGCCAAGGCCCGCCCCACAAACGGAAAGGCTCGCTGGGGGCAGTCCCCCCGCTCGCACACCTTGCAGCCCATGCCGATCGGGGTGGCCGCTGCCGGATCCTGCAAGTCCAGGCCTTTGGCATAGACCAGGCGATGGGCATGTCGCACATCGCACCCCAGCCCGATCGAAAAGGTGCGTCGGGGCGACCCATAGCCCGCCTCACCATGGGTCACGGTGTGGGCCACCCACAGGTAGCGGCGACCGTCGGGCATGCTGGACAACTGGGCCAGTATCTGGCCCGGGCGCGAAAAGGCCTCGTACACATTCCACAGCGGACAGGTGCCACCGATGCGGCTGAAGTGGAAGTGGGTGGCCGACTGGCGCTTGGAGATGTTGCCGGCCCGGTCCACCCGCACAAAGAAGAAGGGCACGCCAGGGTCACCCAGGCGCTGCAAGGTGCTGAGCCGGTGGCACACCGTTTCAAGCCCAACGCCAAAATGCTTGCCCAGCAGCTCAATGTCATAACGCAGTGACTCTGCCGCTTGCAGAAATGTCGTGTACGGCAACAGCACGGCACCGGCAAAGTAGTTGGCCAGCCCGACCCTCACCAACTTGCGAGCGGGCTCATTCTTGGTGAAGGGGGGCACCTTGATCAAGGCATCGATCTCAGCCGCGCACTCCATCAACGCCAGCTGGGTGGCCATCTGAAAGCATTGTTGGGCTGCGTCCAGATCGGCAGACAGGGTCAACAGGGCGTTGTCAGGATCAAAGCGGCGCTTGGTGCGTTGACCGGATCGGTCCCGTTGAACCTGGACCCCGTGAGAGCTCAGACGTTGTTCCAACCACGAAGCCAGTGTTCCGGCGGCATGGCTCCCTTGGGCTTGCGTGGCCAAAAGTTCGGCGGCGCGATCCAGAGAGTCAAAGTAGTTCTGGTTTGAAAAAAAGAAGTCACGAACCAACTCAAAGGGTTGGCTGGTGCCGGGCTCATCCAGGTTTCGACCCTCACCCAGTTGCAAGGACATGGATTCCAAGCGCCCGATGAGCTCGTGTTGACGCCGGTGCAGATCGATCACGGCCTGGGCCAAGGCAGGCATCTGCGAGGCGACCTCCTGGAACTCTGGTAGCGAGATCGGTTGCGAGGCTTCCGCCAGAGCTTCTTTCAATCCCGCGAGGAGCCGGGCTTCCTCGTCCTCCGAGAACTCCTGGATGTCCACACCCATGGCCCGATTGAGCTTCAGCAACACCGAAACGGTGAAGGGGCGCTGGTTCTGCTCCAGCTGATTCAGGTAGCTGGGCGAAAGCCCCATGGCTTGGGCCAATGCGATCTGCGTCATGCCGGTCTCTGCACGGAGCTTGCGCAATTTGACGCCCATGAAGGTCTTTTTCATTGTGATGCGGCGGGCTCTTGTTGATTCGCAAAATTTGCTGATTTGCGAATTGCATTCGCAAAAATTCGCTAATTCAATGGTTTTCGGGCTGGGTTATTTTGCGTAAATTGCGAAGCATGACAAGCCCCTCTGGAACCGTCGAACTGCGCGAACTGGTGTTGCCCGCCCTGGCCAACCACCACGGCACCTTGTTTGCAGGGCAGGCCCTCCAACTGTTGGCCAAGGCAGCGTTTCTGGCTGCCCGCAGCCTAGCGCAGCGCGAGGTTGTGATGGCCAGCGTCACCGGCGTGGACTTCATCCACCCCGTACCCGTCGGCCACCAGCTGCTGCTGCGGGCCTGGGTCAGCCGGGTCGGGCGAAGCTCGATGACGGTCTGCGTCACCGGCCTGGCCGATGCGCCCGATGTGCCGCAGGACGAGGCCCTCCAGGGCGTGTTTGAAATGGTGGCGGTCGATGCCTCAGGCCGCCCCGCAGCGATTGATGGTTCTTACATTCAACAGGAGACTCCGACATGAGCACCGAGACCGTGCAAGCCCCAGCCTTCAAGCCCAAGAAATCGGTGGCCCTTTCAGGCACCGCCGCAGGCAACACTGCCCTGTGCACCGTGGGGCGCAGCGGCAACGACCTGCACTACCGCGGCTATGACATCCTCGACGTCGCCACCACCTGCGAATTTGAGGAAGTGGCCCACCTGCTGGTGCATGGCAAGCTGCCCAACCCGGCCGAGCTGGCGGCCTACAAGGCCAAGCTCCAGGCCCTGCGCGGTCTGCCGGCAGCGGTCAGGGTCGGGCTGGAGCAGTTGCCCCCGTCGACCCACCCCATGGATGTGATGCGCACGGGCGTCTCGGTGCTGGGCTGCGTCAAACCCGAAAAAGAAGACCACAACCACCCCGGCGCACGCGACATCGCCGACAAACTCATGGCTTCGCTCGGCTCGATGCTGCTGTACTGGTACCACTTTGCCTACAACGGCAAACGCATCGAGGTCGAGACCGA
>Ga0066477_1000101_pt1 | contig 28827 bp, 21 predicted proteins | sample LakWasM115_HOW13_2_FD_59554 | JGI IMG/M metagenome (GOLD analysis project Ga0066477, IMG submission 59554) | Freshwater sediment methanotrophic microbial communities from Lake Washington under simulated oxygen tension - Sediment Metagenome 115_HOW13 | ecosystem: Environmental > Aquatic >...
CTGCACGTGCATGATGGCGCGCTGGATGACGCGCTGGAAACCCAGCGTGGGCTGGGTGTCCACCTCGTCGGTGCCGGCCACCTGGGGGGTGTTGTCCTTGATGAAGTTGGTCAAGGACTTGCGCAAATCGTCGATGTTGGCTGAGCAGGCCCGCAGCACCTCGGCGGCGCTGGGGTTGTCGAGCAAGGCGAGCAGCAGGTGCTCCACGGTGATGAACTCGTGGCGCTGCTGGCGGGCCTCAACAAAGGCCATGTGCAGACTGACTTCCAATTCCTGGGCAATCATGTGAATTCCTTTTGCCTTGCTTTAAGTGGTTTGACTTTAAATCGGATCGAAAGCCATTTATTCAACAGGCTCACTGACACATTGCAGCGGATGACCGGCCTTGTGAGCCGCATCCATGACCTGGTCCACCTTGGTGGCGGCCACGTCCCGCGAGTACACGCCGCAGACGCCTTTGCCATCGAGATGGATCTTCAGCATGATCTGGGTCGCGCTTTCGCGGTCCTTGTTGAAAAACTCCTGGATCACGAGGACCACGAACTCCATCGGGGTGTAGTCGTCGTTCAGCATGACCACCTGGTACATCTGCGGCGGCTTGACCTTTTGCGTCAGGCGCTCAAGCACCACGGAATCGCCGCCGCCATGCTCCGGCGGCGCCAGCTTGGGTGCAGCGGGTTTGGAAGGTGATTTCGTTGCCATGAATTTCATTCTAATGACGGTCTCGGGGGCCCGTGGGCTCAAAGGGCAATTGACCCCCATGAGCGGACATTTCAAGGCCTAAATTTTCACAAAATGAAAAAATAGCCCTTTCAACGGCCATTCAACGGCCTTTCAACGGGGATATCTGGCCGCTCAGTCGTAAACGATGCGCGCCTGGCCCTCGTGGGCCTGGGCCGTCCAGCCCGCCAGGGCGGCATCACTGGGGAAGAACCGCGCCCCTTCGCCCAGGTGCAACTCGGCCGACACGGCCATGCCGTCCTTTTCGCGCAACACCTGCAGACGGATGTCCATGCCGCGCTCAAGGGTGCCGGATTCAGACTCTTCCAGGCGTGGCGGGTGCTCGCGCAGCAGGCGGGCAATGTCAGGGGCACGCCCGTTGACCACCACCTGCAGGTGCTTGCCAAAGCGGCAGCGCGCCGAGGCCAGGTCCCAGACCTGCACCACCTGCAGCCGCAACCCGCCCGAAAACCGGTCGGGCTGGCACTTGGCGCTGACGATGATCATCTCGTCGTCCTTGAGCAGGTTCTTGTTGGCATTGATCAAAGCCTCGTCGGCGGTGGCCTCGATGGTGCGGCTCTTGTCGTCAAGCTTGAAAATCGCCAGCTTGCCGCGCTGGCCGTTGATGACCCGCAGATCGCTCACGATGCCGGCCACCATCTGAGGGTCGCGGCTGTCGGCCAGTTCATCGATCTGGCGCCGCACAAAGCGCCGCACCTCGGTGGCCACCTCGTCGAACAGGTGGCCCGACAGGTAAAAGCCCACCGCTGTCTTCTCGTAGGTGAGCCGCTCCTTGATGCCCCAGGGCAGGGTTTCGACCAGGCCAGGCTCTTGCGTGCTGGAGCCATGGGCGTCGTCACCGAACATGTCAAACAGGCCACCCTGGTTGGCGTTGGCGGCCGTGGCCGCAGCAAACTCAAAGGCCCGGTCGATCGAGGCCACCAGCGCGGCCCGGTTGGGCTCGATGGCATCGAAGGCCCCGGCCTTGATCAGCGCCTCGACGGTGCGCTTGTTGATGGCCTTGCGGTCCACCCGCAGGGCAAAGTCAAACAGGCTCTTGAAGGGGCCGCCCTCTTCGCGCGCGGCCACCACGGCCTCGATGGCCGACTGGCCCGTGCCCTTGACAGCGCCCAGGCCGTAGCGGATCACGGTGTTGGTGACCGGCTCGAAGCGGTAGCGACCCCGGTTCACATCGGGCGGCTCAAAGCTCATGCCCATCTTCACGCCGTCTTCGTACAACACCTTGAGCTTGTCGGTGTCGTCCATTTCGACGGTCATGTTGGCGCAGAAGAACTCGGCGGTGAAATGCACCTTGAGCCAGGCCGTGTGGTAGGCCAGCAGCGAGTACGCGGCCGCGTGCGACTTGTTGAAGCCGTAGCCCGCAAACTTTTCCATCAAGTCGAAGACTTCGTCGGCCTTCTTCTCGTCCAGCCCATTCTTGGCCGCGCCGGCCCGGAAGATCTGGCGATGCTCGGCCATTTCCTCGGCCTTCTTCTTGCCCATGGCGCGGCGCAACAAGTCGGCGCCGCCGAGCGAGTAGCCGCCCAGCACCTGGGCGGTCTGCATCACCTGCTCCTGGTAAACCATGATCCCGTAGGTTTCCGCCAGCACCGACTCCACCAACGGGTGCGGGTACTCCACCTCTTCGCGCCCGTGTTTACGCGCCACAAAGCTGGGGATCAGGTCCATCGGGCCCGGGCGATACAGCGCGTTGAGCGCGATCAGGTCTTCCAGGCGCGAGGGCTTGGCGTCTTTCAGCATGCCCTGCATGCCGCGACTTTCAAACTGGAACACCGCCTCGGTCTTGCCCTCCTGGAACAGGCGGTAAGTGGGCAGGTCATCGAGCGGGATGGTCTCGAAGTTGAAGTTCTCCTGGCCCTTGTGGCGCTTCATGATGAATTCGCGCGCAATTTCCAGGATGGTCAGCGTGGCCAGGCCCAAGAAGTCGAACTTCACCAGGCCGATGGCCTCCACGTCGTCCTTGTCGTACTGGCTCACGGCCGACTCGCTGCCCGGCTGCTGGTACAGCGCGCAGAAATCGGTCAGCTTGCCCGGCGCGATCAGCACCCCCCCGGCGTGCATGCCGATGTTGCGAGTCATGCCTTCGAGCTTTTGCGCCATCTCGATGACGGTCTTGACGTCTTCTTCCTTCTGGATGCGCTCGGCCAGCACCGGCTCCAGTTCGATGGCGTAGTTGTTCTTGTCGCCCTCTTTCTTGGGATTGGGCGGGTATTGCAGGGTGTAGGACATGCCCGGCTTGTTGGGCACCAGCTTGGAGATGCCATCGCAGAAGGTGTAGCTCATGTCCATCACGCGCCCCACGTCGCGGATGGCCGCCTTGGCCGCCATGGTGCCGAAGGTGGCGATCTGGCTCACGGCGTCCTTGCCGTACTTGTCCTTCACGTAATCGATCACGCGGTCGCGGTTGCCCTGGCAGAAGTCAATGTCAAAGTCAGGCATCGACACCCGCTCGGGGTTCAGAAAACGTTCGAACAGCAGGTTGTACTGCAGCGGATCCAGGTCGGTGATCTTCAGCGCGTAAGCCACCAGCGAGCCGGCCCCCGAACCCCGGCCCGGGCCCACCGGGCAACCGTGGGTCTTGGCCCACTGGATGAAGTCGCCCACGATCAGGAAGTAGCCCGGAAAGCCCATCTTCAGGATGGTGTTGAGCTCGAACTCCAGTCGCTCCACATAACGCGGGCGTTGGGCATTGCGCTCCTCGTCTTTCGGGAACAACAGCTTCAAGCGCTCTTCCAGCCCCTCGTGCGAGGCAAAGCGGAAGTACTCGGCAATCGGCATGCCGTTGGGCGTCGGGAAATCGGGCAGCTGAGGCTTGCCCAGCACCAGCGACAGGCTGCAGCGGCGGGCGATCTCGACCGTGTTGCGCAGCGCCGAAGGCAGATCGGCAAACAGCGCCGCCATCTGCTCGGAATTCTTGAAATACTGCTCGCGGGTGAACTTGCGCACCCGCCGCGGGTTGGCCAGAATTTCGCCCTCTGAAATACAGACCCGCGCCTCGTGGGCCTCGAAGTCGTCCGGCCCGGTGAACTGCACCGGGTGGGTGGCCACCACCGGCAGCTTGAGGCGCGCCGCCAGCTTGACCGCAGCCACCACATGGGCCTCGTCCTCGGCCCGACCGGCACGCTGCACCTCCATATAGAAGCGGTGCGGGAACACGCTGGCCAGCTGCAAGGCCAAGTCGGCCGCCGCGCCTTCGTCACCCCGCAGCAGTGCCTGGCCCACGGCGCCCGAATGGGCCCCCGACAAAGCGATCAGCCCCTCGTTGAGCTCAGCCAGCCAGGCCCGCGTGCACACCGCCTGGGCGTTGTGCACATTGCGCGTCCAGCCCCGGGCCAGCAATTCGCACAGGTTCAGATAACCCTGGCGATTCTGTACCAGCAACAGCATGCGCGACACCTGAGTGGGCGCCGCGGGCGTGCCCTCGAGCACGATTTCGGCCCCGATGATGGGCTTGACGCCCTTGCCACGGGCCTCTTTGTAGAGCTTGATCGCGCCAAACAGGTTGTTGAAATCGGTCAGAGCCAGGGCTGGCTGGGCATCCTTGGCCGCCAGCTTGACGACTTCATCGATGCGGGTGGTTCCGTCGACCACGGAAAACTCGGAGTGCAGGCGCAGGTGAACAAACATCCGGCCATTGTAGGAAACGCGGCCCGCCGCCAAGAGCTTGCCAGCACAAATCCTTGGCGCCGGCCATGCGGTGGCCGCCTTCCAAGCCCTGACGAGGTCAGTGCACCGCTCACGCCCGATGAGCGGCACAAATCACCACTCATCGTTCAATATTTACCAATCATCACCCCAATTCACCAAATCTGAACCGTCTGCGCTGGCAATGTTAGATTTGGTATCGGTGGTAATCCATTGATCATTCCAGTTACAAAACCCATGCCTGCGCTCCTGCCCCCCAGCTCGCCTCGCCCCGTTCGCGCCCGACATGCCCGTGGCCGAACCCAGCGTGGCTTTTCACTGCTGGAAGTGCTGGTGGCCATTTTTGTGCTTTCTTTCGGCATGCTGGGCATGGTGGGCATGCAGTCGTTTTCGCTGCAGGCCAATCGGCAGGCGCGGCTGGCTTCCACCGCCGCGGGCTTGGCCCGTGAAATGGCAGAAATGATGCGGGGCAACAAGAATCAGGCCCTGCTGACTACCAACAATCCCTATTTCGTCGACCTCAGCGGCACCTTGACCCCGCCAACGGCGAGTTACTGCCTCAGCGTCAGCAACACCAGCACGGGCTGCACCAGCGCGACCGCCATTGCCAATGCCGAAATGACCGAGTGGCTTTACCGCGTGCAAACTGAGCTGCCAGGCGCCAAGGTGCAAATCTGCTTTGACAACACCCCCTACGACAGCAACAACCTGCCGCAATGGGGCTGCAATGGCACGGGTACCGACTTTGTGGCCTATATCAAGCTCGCCTGGCCCCAGACCAGCACCGACCGCAGTGACACGGGCTCAGCGGTCACGGTGCAAGCCAGCACGCGTCCCATCATCATGATCCCTGTGACAGCAGGAAACACCTGATGCCTCTTGATCTGACCCTCACACAACGGCAGCGGGTTCGAGGCGTGACCCTGGTCGAACTGATGGTGGCCCTGGCCGTCAGCATGGTCGTGGCCCTCGCCGCGCTGGCGGCCCTGAACATCGCCCGTCAAGGCTTCACGGTCAATGATTCGGCAGCTCAGCTGCGAGAGAACGGCCGCTTTGTCTCAGACCTGCTGCAGCGCCTCGTGGTGCAGACGGGCTTCAAGGACCTCAGCTACGCCACCACCCCGCGACCCACCAATGTCGCTGGCCTGGTCAGCAACCCGCCCCCCGCCATCTACGGGCTCAACAACCGCAGCCGTGTCAGCACCGACGCCTGGGATGCAGGTACCGCCTGGACATCCGGCGCCACCGGCTATGGCAGCGACATCCTGGTGCTGCGCTTTCAGCCCAGTTCGAACTCATCGACCGCAACGGTGGCAGATGGCAGCATGATCAACTGCAATGGTGAAAGTCTGACCACGCTGCCCACCAACCGAGACGACCGCGCCATCAGCATCCTGCATGTCGGTACCGACTCGGACGGCGAGCCCAGCCTCATGTGCAGTTCCATCCCGGTCAACAGCAGCACCGTGACGCAGACCACCCTGGTGCGCGGAGTGGAGAATTTCCAGGTGCTCTATGGTGTGGACGGCATTGCGCCAGGCAACACGAGCACAACATCTCCCTCGACGGCCCCCAATTTGCCGGATCGCTATTTGCGAGCCGACCAGTTGACCGTGAGCAACCTCGCGGCCAGGTACTTCAACTGGCGCCGAGTGCGTAGCGTGCGCATTGGTCTGGTGCTGCGCAGTCCTCCGGGGCAGTCCCCTGATGTCACCTCGGCGACCTTTCTCCCTTTCGGCGTGGGTAAGTCCAGCAGCACCGCTGCGGATGGCAGCGCCTTCGCCAGCACTGACGATCCAGGCACAACGGCCAGCGCGAACACCTTCACCGATACCCGTTTCCGCCGCGCCGTGACCTTCACCATCCACTTGCGCAATGACCAGGGAAGCTGACATGGCCATGGCCTCCTCCACCCGCAATGCCTCAACAGCTTGCGCCCAGAAGGGCGCATCGCTGATAGTGGTGCTGATTCTGCTGATTGTGGTGTCCTTGCTGGGCGTGGGCAGCATCCAGATCGCCACCATGGGCGAACGAAGTGCTCGCAACGACCGGGATCAGCAGATTGCCTGGCAGGCCGCTGAAGCAGCCCTGATGGATGCCGAACTGGACATTGACCCGAACGGCATGGGCACAGGATCAAGGCGCAGCACCTTCGCACCGACCACTGACGCCAGTGCCTTTGTGCTCAACTGTGGAAGTTCGTCCACCAACCGGGGACTGTGTGCAGAAAACCCGACCGGCAAGCCGGCCTGGTTGAGCGTCGACTTTTTAAACACCACCACACCCAAAACGGTCGGTTGGGGCGATTTCTCCAACAGGGGCGCCAACACCTATCCGACGGGAGGTGGCCTGAAGTCCTACCAGGCGCCCCGTTATGTGATCGAAGCCATCAAGGACCCTGCCGAAGTGCAGACCAAAGGCATCGTCGAATCCCGTTATGTGTATCGCGTGACGGCCATGGGCTTCGGCCCGCGCCAAGACATCCAGACCGTGATGCAAATGATTTACCGCGATTGAGAAGGCAACTCCATGAACGCCCCTACCCCTCATCTCTCGTGGCTTCAACGATCGCGCCTCGCCTTGAGCCAACGTTCCGTTTTTGCGACAGTGACACTGGCACTGCTGCTGACGGGCTTGGGGCTGTCTTGGCTGGTGCATGGCCAAAGCACAGCGCCCAATTACCCGGCCATCTTGCTGTCTTCCAACCCACTGTATGCCACCACCCCCATCGACAAGCCCAGCCTGGCGCTGGCGCTGTCAGTGGAATACCCCACCGTAGGCGCCCAATACACCCCTGGCGGGAGCAGCGACAACACCTATTCCAACGCCACCGAGTACCTGGGTTATTACGACGCAGAGTCGTGCTACACCTACAACGATAGCCCCACTGAAACGCCGGCCACCGGCCTCAGCGCCAGCGACTACAAGCGCTTCGATCGCAGCGGTGCCGCCAGCAGCCGCAAGTGCAGCAATGCCTTCAGCGGCAACTTTCTGAACTGGGCCAGCAGTTCGGCCATCGATATGCTGCGCCTGGCCCTGTCGGGCGGCGACCGCTACATTGACCAGGATGGCCTGACCATTCTGCAGCGCGCACTGATTCCCAACGGCGACCCGATCTGCATGTGGAACAGCAGCAACTTTCCAGCCAAGCAACTCAGCAAAGATGGCGGCGGAGCCGGAACCTATTGGGGGGCCGTGCCCACGGCCATGATCACCGCCGCCAATGGCAGTGACATTTATGTGGCCAACACGCTCAACCGCATCTATTTCGGCACGTCAGCCACGGGTGATTGTGGCAGTGGCCCCAGCAGTTACACCCTTGGCGCTGCAGTTTTGACGCTGCCATCGGATGCCACTTTTTGCGTCAATGAGGGAGGCACCTGCACCGTCAATGGCAGCTATGAGATCTGGTACGGTGCTGGCCAATCCTGGTCTGTGATTCCCTATCAGGGTCGGAGAAACAACGTCAGTTGCAGCAACGGAACATTTGGCGACCCCATTCCAGGTACAGCAAAAAAGTGCTATTACCGTGCCTACTCTGGTACATGGACAGCGCCCCAGCCGACCGGGGGCTTGAACAGTGATGGCTACTTCTTCTCGCGGGTCCAGGTCTGCGCCAAGAGCGGCAGCGCCCTGGCCGATGTACGCGATTACGGCCTGTGCTCTCTATACCCCAGCGGCAACTACAAACCCACAGGCGTGATCCAGAAGTACAGCGACCAATTGCGTCTGGCTGCCTTCGGCTACCTGATGGACCAGACCGCCAGTTACAACAACGGCGGTCGTTACGGTGGCGTGCTTCGCGCGCCCATGAAATACGTGGGCTACAAGACCTTTGACGAAACCGGAAACGACAACACCCCCAGCACCGGCAATGCCAATGTCGAATGGAACACCACCACCGGCATTTTTGTCGCCAACCCCGACAGCAATGCCATGGGCATCAGCGGCGTGGTCAATTACCTCAACAAGTTCGGGCGCACCGGGCCGGTTCCCGGCCGCTACAAAATTTACGACCCGGTGGGCGAATTGCATTACGAGGTACTGCGCTACCTGCAGGGGCTGAGCCCCAGCGCCGATGCCATCAGCAACATCACCGACACCTACAAGGACGGTTTCCCTGTCTTCACGACCTGGACCGACCCCTACGGCGGCAGCCGCAGCAGCACGGCCGACTACTCCTGCGTGCGCAGCAACATCGTGGTGATTGGCGATATCAACACGCACGATGGCAACCGACTGCCCAGCACGGACATGGCCAACAACATCATCGACATCAATGGCTGGCGCACGACGGTGCAGAATTTCGAAAGAAACGTCACCACTGCCACCTACACGGACGGCCAAGGTGTATCGCGGAACACGGGCAACCCCAACGGAGCCAACAACAGCGTTCCATCAGGCACCAGCACCAGCCAGATCATGGGTTCGGCCTACTGGGCACATACCCATGACATTCGAGGGACCACTTGGACGAATGCGACGTCAAAGCAACGGCCTGGGCTGCGTGTCAAGACCTTCCTCTTTGACGTGAACGAATACGGTGCTCAGAACGACGCCAACACCCGCCACTATGCCAACCAGTTCTTCATGGCCTCCAAGTACGGTGGCTTTGAGACCGACGCGTCCAACGTGGGTAGCAACCCCTACAACACGTGGGGCAACCCCTTCAAGCGGCAAGACGGCACCAACGACAACAATGTCTGGCAGAACCTGACCTCTCCCGGCGAAGCCAGCACCTATTACCTGCAAAGCAGTGCGCGTGGTGTGTTGAGCGCCTTCAACGGGATTTTCAGCCGCGCAGCCAACTCGTCACGCAACATTGCTGGCGTGGCGCTGCAGTCCAAATACCTCACCGCCACCAATGGCAGTGTGATTTATCAGGGGGCTTTCGACACCAGCAACTGGACCGGTGACGTGCTGGCCTTGCCGCTGAGCGTCAGTGGCACGACGGTGACGCTGGGTACCAATGCCAACTGGAGTGCGGCCGACGTGCTGACCAATCGAGCCAACCCGGCCACCTCACGCAACATCGTCATGGGCGTGGCTGGCGCCACCGCCAACCCCACGGCGACTGATTTTCTATGGACGTCCATCAGCACCACCGTTCAGAGTGCGTTGAACAAGGCCTCACCCACTGCAGCGACCGACACCCTGGGCCAAAGCCGCCTCAATTACCTACGGGGCGACCGGTCGCTGGAAGGCACGACCTTCCGCACCCGCAGCAAGCTGCTGGGGGACATCATCAACTCCAGTGTGGTGTATGCGGGCAAACCCGCCACGGGCTACACCGAGAACAGCTACAGTACCTTCTACAGCACCAATGCGAGCCGCACAGCGGCCGTCTACGTGGGCGCCAACGACGGCATGCTGCATGCCTTCAATGCCAGCACCGGTGCAGAGTTGTTCGGCTATATACCGAGCTGGATGGCCACCAAGCTGTCTGCCCTGACCGGAGCCAGCTACGCCAACAACCACCAAAGCTATGTGGATGGCCTGCCCGCCGTAGGTGAAGCCTGCGTGGGCGCCTCGCACACCTTGAGCGCCACCACCTGTACCTGGAAGTCAGTGCTGGTCTCGGGCACCGGCGCTGGTGGCCAAGGCGTGTTTGCCCTGGATGTGACCGACCCGACGGCGTTCTCGGCCTCCAAGGTCATGTGGGAGTTCACCAACACCGATGACAACGACCTGGGTTATGTGGTGGGTCAGCCGCAGATCCTCAAGATGGTCACCAGTGCGCCCGGAGCCACGTCCACCACCTACCGCTGGTTTGCGGTGGTAGCCAGCGGTGTTGACAACTACGTCACCGATGCCAACGGGCGCTTCAGCAGCACCGGCAAGCCAGCACTGTTCTTCCTGGCTCTGGACAAGGCGGTCGGTGCTGCCTGGACACTAGGCACCAACTATTACAAGGTATCGTTGCCATTGGACACCACGCTGGCCGCCAGCAAGGCGCCTGGCGTGACCAATTTCACAGCCCTGTACGACGCGGCCGGCGCAGCCAACCGCATTTTTGTCGGCGACCTGCATGGCAAACTTTGGAAGTTTGATTTCACGCCCCGTGCCGTCAGCACCACCCGAGCGGCTTTCGATCCCACGGTACTGGACAACTGGAACGCCGACAACCTGTCCTTCTTCTCCAAAAGCGGCGACCCGGCCGCCCCGACGGCCTACCCGATGTACATCGCCAAGGACGCGACCACCAGCACCAACAACCAGCCCATCTTTTCGGCCCCAAGAGCGGTGACGGGCCCAGTGGTGGGCGGACTGCAAACCTTCTACGTGATCTTTGGGACCGGCAAATTTCTGGAGTCAGGAGACAAGACCTCGACCGCGCAGAATTCGATCTACGCCGTTTATGACGACGGTAAGACCACGCTGAACCAGTCGGACAGCGCCACGCTCACCAGCACGACCCCCAGCGTGATCACCGGGCGCAGCCGGCTTCAGCAGGGCACCCCAACGACCACCACCACCACAACCACAACAGGCACCACCACCACCACCACGACGACCAAGACCATCGTGGTGTCAGCGTTCGTCTGGGGCCGTCCCTTGACGGACACCGCGACAAGCACGGACTCGAGCACGGGCTCGGATGTCACGCAGCCCCTCAAAGCGGGTTGGTACTTCGATCTGCCCGACTCGGGCGAAAAGATGATCAGCAACTTCCTGGACCTGAGCCCCCAGGTCACCTTCAACACCATCATTCCAGGTGCAGCGGGGGCCACGGGCTCATGTACCGCCACACCGGGTAGCGGCAATCAGTATGTAGTGAACATTGCAACCGGCAACGGCACCTACACCGCCTCTACTGTGGGTTTGCTGGGGGCCAGTCTCTACATCGACATCGATTCGGGCAGTTCGGTCACCAGCAGTGACAACACTGGCCGTCGCACGCGAACCACCACGAAAACCAGCCTGCAAAGCGGCTCCACGGGCTCCGCAGTGGCCGGAACCCCGGTCGTCATCACCGACATCCTGGGCCGCCTGAGCTGGCGCCAGATCAACAATTACTGGGACTTGAAGGCAGCACCATGATGTTCAAACGAGCCGATCAAGGCTTCACCCTCATCGAGTTGATGATCACCGTCGCCATCGTGGCCATTCTGGCCAAGGTGGCCCTTGGGGCCTACCAGGACTCGGTGCTCAAGGGCAAACGCGCCCAGGGCCGTACAGCCATCACCGAGTTGCTGCTGCAACAGGAGCGATACCTGACCCAGCGCAACTGCTACCTGGGCTTCTCATCCACCACCAGTGGCGCTACCGCGAGTGCCTACCCTTCCGGTGTCTGTGGCGGTGGCACACCCTCGTTCACGGCCTCGACATTCCCGTTCAAGTACTACTCTGGCGACAATGCCAGCAGCCCGGCCTACCTGCTGAGTGCCTCGAACTGCACCGGAAGCACCATTGCCGATTGCGTGCAGATCACCGCCACGCCCCAGTTCACCGACACAGCGGTCGGATCCCTTCAGGCCACCAGCAGCGGCACCAAGAGCTGCACCGGCACCGCCGCATCCACCAACCCCAAGCTGTGCTGGCCATGAAAGCCTTGCCACACCGGGGCTCCCGGGGGTTCACGCTGATTGAGCTGATCGTGGTCATGGCCATCATCGTGGTGCTGGCCGTGGTGGCCGTCCCCAACTTTGTGACCTTCCAGCGCAACTCTCAGTTGACCTCGACGGCCAATGGCCTGCTGGCCTCGATCAATGCGGCACGCGGCGAGGCCATGAAGCGCAACCAGACGGCGTTTGTGGTGCCCAACAACGGCACCGACTGGACCACGGGCTGGAAAGTGTTTGTTTCGAGGCCCGGCTACAGCACCTCCACCGGGGTGTACGACCCGACCTCGACCGACATCACATCTTCGACCTACAACGACGGACATGACCTGCTGGTGCAAAACGTGCCGGCCCAGCCCAGCTACCTCAGTATCACCTCCAGTGACTCAGCAGGCACAGCCGTGGACCTGATTCGCTTCGATGGCTCTGGCTATTCCAAGACCTTCGACAACAGCGGCTTTCAAGCCATGACCTTGCGCTTGCGCCGCAACGACGTGAGCACGGGTCAACAAGCCGCAGAGACCCGCATCCTGGTGCTGGCCCGTACAGGACGGGCCCGGGTCTGCAAGCCGGCCTCGTCCAGCGACACCAACTGCAGCACTACATCCACACAATGAGTGCGGGGTGGTGCGCGCGCCCTACAATGCGCGCCGTGAACACCCAGGTCCTCAACATCTCCTGCTACAAGTTTGTGCCGCTGCCCGATGCGGCCCAGCTGCGCGATCAATTGGCCGATCAGACCCAGCGCCTGGCGCTGCGCGGCACCATCCTGCTGGCCGAAGAAGGCATCAACTTTTTCCTGGCCGGGCCCGCTGAGGCCGTGCGCGAGGTGGTCAACACCCTGCGCCAGGACCCCCGTCTGGCCGATCTGGCGCCCAAAGAGAGCTGGTCGGACCACCAGCCGTTTCGCAAGATGCTGGTCAAGGTCAAGCGCGAGATCATCCGCATGAACCACCCCACCATCCGCCCGGCCGAAGGGCGGGCCCCTGCGGTCACGCCGGCCAAGGTGCGCCGCTGGCTGGCACAGGGCCATGACGACGATGGCCGCCCGGTGGTCACCCTGGACACCCGCAATGCCTTCGAGGTGGATCACGGCACCTTTGAAGGCGCGGTGGACTGGCGCATCAACAAGTTCACCGAATTCCCCGACGCCTTGCGCGCCCACAAGGCCGAGCTGCAAGGCAAGACGGTGGTGAGCTTCTGCACCGGCGGCATCCGCTGCGAGAAGGCGGCCATCCTGATGCGCGAGGAAGGCCTGCCCCATGTGTACCAGCTCGAGGGCGGCATCCTCAAGTACTTCGAGGAAACCGATGGCGCTCACTACCAGGGCAGCTGCTTTGTGTTTGACGAGCGCGAGGCCCTAGCCCCCGATCTGTCACCCCTTCGCTGAGCCCGTTCGGGGGCCACGACGCCCAGGCCCCCTGCCCCCTCGCTGTTTTCAGGCTCAGTGCCCCGGGCGCACGGGCAGATCAATGCGCTCGGTCTCGCCGGGTACCTGGCCCATGCCGGCCTCGACGCGGCCTTGTGCCCAGTCCAGCTCGGCCTGCTCGATGCGGGCCTTGGAGGTCGAGACAAAGTTCCAGCGGATGTGGCGATGCCCCAGGGGCTGGCCCCCTACCAACACCCAGCGGCAGCCCTCAGGACCAGCCTGCAGGTCCAGCGAGCCCTGCGGCAGCACCAGCTGCTGCAAAGGCAAGGCCTGATCACCCGCCAGCAAGCCACCCTGCACCGCGTACAAGGCCTGCTCCTGGGCCAACAAGGGCAGATGAAAGCTCGCGCCTGGCGCCATCTGCACGTCCAGGTACAGCGTAGGCGACAGGGTCTGCACCGGAGAGCGCTGCCCAAAGGCCTCGCCCACCAGCACCCGCACCTGCACACCGGGGTGTTGAACTTCAGGCAGCGCTTCGGCCGGGGTGTGGACAAAGCTCGGCGCCACGTCTTCCAGCGCTTCGGGCAGGGCCACCCACAGCTGCAAGCCGTGCATGGCATAAGACTGGCCCGCCAGGTCAGGCGGGCGACGTTCGGAGTGCACGATGCCGCGGCCGGCCGTCATCCAATTGATCGCGCCGGGCTCGATACGTTGCTCAAAGCCCAGGTTGTCGCGGTGGATCTGTGCGCCTTCAAACAGGTAGGTCACCGTGGCCAGGCCGATGTGCGGGTGCGGGCGCACGTCGAACTGGTCGGCCGGCTGCACCTGCACCGGGCCGAAGTGGTCAAAAAACAGGAAGGGCCCCACGGCCTGTCGCTGCGCGGCCGGCAGAGCCCGGCGCACCAGGAAGCCACCACCCAGGTCTTTGGTGTGGGGCGCAATCACGGTCCAGGCCGTCATGGGCTGTCCTCCTTGTGAAATGAACGAAAAAGGAATGAAACATGAATGAAGGGCCTGCGCCCCACTGGGCGACAGGCCCCAGACACCCATGCTTACTTGGCGAAGCGGGCCGCGGTGGCCGCAACGCGGGCACCGAAGGCCTTGGCACCGTCCAGGTCGCCTTGCGGCATTTCGGCCGGCGAGCAGTCCGAAGGGCTTTGCGCCATGGCACCCAGCGAAGCACCCAGCACGTTCGAATCATTGCGCTGAGCGGCCTTGCTGTTGCTCGGCAACTCGCCCAGGCCCACCCACAGGCCGCCATGCTGCATGGCCAGGGTCATCAGGTATTGCAGGGTGCTTTGCTTGTCGCCATTCAAAGAGGCGCTGTTGGTGAAGCCGGCAAACAGCTTGTCTTTCCAGGCGCGGGTGAACCAGGCCTTGGAGCTGGCGTCGGCAAACTTCTTGAACTGCCAGCTCACCGAGCCCATGTAGGTGGGCGAACCGAAGACGATGGCGTCGGCAGCGTTCAGGGTGTCCCAGCCACCTTCGGGCAGGTTGCCCTCGGCATCGATGGCCAGCAAGGTGCCGCCAGCGCCTTCAGCCACCGATTGCGCCAGGCGCAGGGTGTGACCATAACCCGAGTGGAAAACAACAACAACTTTTGCCATGAAAGACTCCTAGGTTGAGAAAAATGAATTCTGCCGCCCTGCTCAGGGCGCCAGATCGAACACCAACACCTCGGCATCGCTGCCGTGGCTGAGGGTCAACTGGTTTTCGTGCTCCAGCAGCAGCGCGTCGCCGCCTTCCAGCACCTGACCATTGGCCTGCAGACGGCCACGCACCAGGTGCACATAGGCCTTGCGGCCCGGTTGCAGCGCCAGGGTGGCCTGCTCGGCCTCGCCGTCGAACAGGCCAGCATGCAGGCTGGCGTCCGCATGGATGCGCACCGAGCCTTGGGCGCCATCGGGCGAGGCCACCAGGCGCAGCCGGCCGCGCTTGTCGGCGTCGGGAAACGTCTTCTGCTCGTAGCCGGGCTCGATGCCCTGCACGTCGGGCAGGATCCAGATCTGCAGAAAGTGGGTGTTCTGGCCCGGCGCGTGGTTGAACTCGCTGTGCGTCACGCCGCGGCCTGCGCTCATGCGCTGCACCTCGCCGGGGCGGATGCCTTTGACGTGGCCCATGCTGTCCTGGTGGGCCAGCTCGCCGCTCAGCACATAGCTGATGATCTCCATGTCGCGGTGCCCGTGGGTGCCAAAGCCGGTGCCCGGGGCGATGCGGTCTTCGTTGATCACCCGCAGGTTGCCCCAGCCCATGTGGCGGGGGTCGTGGTAGCCGGCAAAAGAGAAACTGTGGAAGGACTTCAGCCAGCCGTGATCGGCATAGCCTCTTTCCCCTGATTTGCGAACGCTGAGCATGGTGTGCATCTCCTGAGGCTGAACTTTAGGGCCCGTCCCCCCATCTGCGATGCGTGGTGATTGATGGCATCATTCATTTTTTTTGAATCGACGGTGGCCATGCCCTCCACGAAACCCACGGCCCGCGATGTCCTCACCCCCGATGCCCTGGGCATGTTGAAGGAGATCGCCCAGAGCGGCAGCTTTGCCGCTGCGGCGCGCCAGCTCAATCTGGTGCCCAGCGCCCTCACCTACCGGGTGCGCGCCATCGAAGACGCTCTGGATGTGCTGCTGTTCGACCGCAGCAGCCGCCAGGCCCGCCTGACCGAGGCCGGACAAGAGCTGCTGCGCGAAGGCGCGCGCCTGCTCGACGAGATCGACGCCGTGGCCAACCGCGTCAAACGCGTGGCCACCGGGTGGGAGCCTCAGTTCACCGTGGCCGCGGATGGTGTCATCACCCGCAGCACCCTGCTGGAGCTGACGGGCGACTTCTTCCAGCTCAACCCGCCCACGCGGCTGCGCATCCGCGACGAGATCATGACCGGCACCCTGCAGGCCCTGGTGCTGGGCCATGCCGACCTGGCCCTGGGCGTGATCATGGATGGCACCACCCCCAGCGACATCCAGCAACGCGAGCTCGGTGCCATGCAGTTCATCTACGTGGTGGCGCCGCACCACCCCCTGGCCAAGGTACAGGAGCCGTTGTGCGATGACCTGATCCGGCAGCACCGCGCCGTGGCCGTGGCCGACTCCAGCCAACGCGGCCGCGGCATGACGGTGAACCTGCTGCCCGGCCAGGACGTGTTCACCGTGCCCACCATGCAGGCCAAGGTCGAAGCCCAGTTACGCGGCCTGGGCGCGGGCTTCCTGCCTGAGTCCATGGTGCGCAACTACCTCGATGCCGGCATGCTCATCCACAAACCCCTGGAGCGGGGCTCGCGCCCGATGCGCTGCAGCTATGCCTGGCGGGCCAGCCCCGGCCAACGCCCCGGCCGGGCCTTGCAATGGTGGCTGGACCGCCTGGAATCCCCCGCCACCTGCCAGGCCTTGCTGGAGCAGCCCCGGCATGTGGTGCGCTGACAGCCAGGCTGCGACCGCACGCCAGGGGTGGGAAAGCCCTGAAGCCCGCAGCGCAAAACGCTGATCCAACTCGCCCGGAAGGCCCGCCAATTGGGTTAGGCTTTGTGACGTCCTCATTGATCGGAGACTCAGCATGGCAAAACGCCCTCGAAGCTCGACCGGCCCGCGCAAGAAGCCGGCCCAACCCACCCTGGTGCCCCAGCGCATTGCCATCGTGGGTGCCGGCATGGCCGGCATCACCTGCGCCCGCACCCTGGCCCAGGCGGGGCACGACGTCACCGTGTTCGAGAAAAGCGCCGGCGCCAGCGGCCGCATGGCCAGCACCGACACCGCCTTTGGCAGCTTCGACACCGGGGCCCAGTACTTCACGGTGCGCGACCCCCGCTTTGAATTGGCTTTGGCCACCGCGCCCAACGCCGCCCGCCGCTGGAGCGCCAACGCCGTGCGCATCCTCGATGAACACGGCCAGGTGAGCTCCCCCAGCCTGCCCCACCCCGAACCCCATTGGGTGGGCGTGCCGGCCATGAACCGCCTGGTGCGCGACTGGGCCGCCCCCTTGCAAGCCCAGGGCAGGCTGCTCACCCAGACCCGGGTGAGCGCCCTGCAACGCGACACCCTGCAACCGCAGCGCTGGCAACTGCACACCGCTGGTGACGATGGCAGCAGCCAGGTGCATGCCGGCTTTGATGCCGTGCTGCTGGCCCTGCCCGCGCCCCAGGCCGCCGAACTGCTGGCCGCCGTGCCCAGCGCCGGCGCCCTGGCCGAAGCCCTGCAACCCGTGACCATCGCCCCCTGCTGGACCCTGATGCTGGCCTTCCCGCAGGCGGTGCAACCGGGCCTGACCACCCTGGGCCCGCAGTGGAACGCGGCCCGCAGCACGCACCACCGCATCGCCTGGCTGGCCCGCGAGTCGTCCAAGCCCGGGCGCAGCCAGATCGAGCGCTGGACCGTGCAGGCCAGCGACGTCTGGTCGAGCGAACACCTCGAAGACAGCGCCGAGCGCGTGCAGGGCAAACTGCACCGGGCCTTTGTCGACGTCACCGGCATCCATGCCGAGCCCAGCCACATCGCCTTGAAGCGCTGGAAACACGCCAAAACCCTGAAGGCCCTGGGCCAGACCCACCTCTGGGACCCGGCCAACGGCATCGGCCTGTGCGGCGACTGGTGCCTGGGGCACCGGGTGGAAGACGCCTTTGTGTCCGGCCTGAGCCTGGCGCTCTCGCTGAGCTGAGCTGCCCCCGGGGCGGCCCCGTAGCCGCCCCCGCCTGCCATGCCCCTGCCCCCCGGCGGCTACAACGGCCGCTTTGCGCCTTCTCCCACCGGCCCTCTGCACGCCGGCTCTCTGGTGGCCGCCCTGGCCAGTTGGCTGGACGCGCGCGCCCACAACGGGCAGTGGCTGGTGCGCATCGAAGACATCGACCCCCCCCGCTGCAGCCCGGGCGCCGACCTGTTTCTGCTGCAACAGCTGGCGACCTGCGGCCTGCACCCGGATCAACCACCCGTCTGGCAATCCCAGCGCCACGCCCTGTACACCGAGGCCTTGCAGAGCCTGATCGAGGCCGGCCTGGCCTATGGCTGCGCCTGCACCCGCAAGGAGATCGAAGCCGCCCTGCTGGCCCAAGGTGTGCAAAGGGCACGCCACCAGCAAGCCGTCTACCCAGGCACCTGCCGCCAAGGCCGCCACGGACGGGCTGTGCGCGCCTGGCGCCTGGAGGTGGGGCGGATCCCCGGCGCCACCGAGCTGCACTGGCAAGACCGGCGCCTGGGGCCCCAAACCCAGGACGTGGCCGCCGAGGTCGGCGACTTTGTGCTGCAACGTGCCGATGGGCTCTGGGCCTACCAGTTGGCCGTGGTGGTGGACGACGCCGCCCAGGGGGTGAGCGACATCGTGCGCGGCGCCGACCTGTGCGACAACACGGCGCGCCAGATCCTGCTGCAGCGCGCCCTGGGCCTGCCCACGCCGCGCTACCTGCACACCCCGCTGGTGCTGGACGCCCGCGGCGAGAAACTGTCCAAACAACACGGCGCACCCGCCATCGACACCAGCAGCGCGGCCCGTTGCCTGGCGGCGCTGCGCCAGGCGGCCCTGGCGCTGGGCTTGCCCGATGAACCCACGGCCGATACCGGCATCAGTGATCAATTGCTCAGGTGGACCGCGATGTGGCGGGTCCGCTGGGGCTGAACAGGCCTGAATGGGCGCAGACAGCGCCCGCTTGCCTACAATCTCACTCCATTTGGCGCCCTGTGTGCGCCTCGATCGCGCCCTGATCGCGCCCGGCCCCGCGCCTGAAACCCCGACACCATGCAAGAACACCCAGAAAACACCGACCCCGTGGCCCCCCAAGCAGCAACCGAACCGGTTGCCACGGCCTCAGAGGCCCAGCCCGCAGGCGCCCCGGCCGGCGTGGCTTTTCCCAAGACCATCAAGAGCTTTGTGCGGCGCGCCGGCCGCACCACCACTGGCCAGGCCAAGGCCTTCGAAGTGCTGGGGCCGCGTTTTGTGCTGCCTTACCGCGCCGCACCGCTGGACATGACCGAAGCCTTTGGCGCCCCGGGCCCGGTGGTGCTGGAGATCGGCTTCGGCATGGGCGACGCCACGGCCCACATCGCGGCGCTGATGCCCGACACCCACTTCCTTTGCTGCGAAGTGCATGAACCCGGTGTGGGTGCCCTGCTCAAGCAGGTGGGTGAGCGCGGCTTGAGCAACATCCGCATCCTGCAGCACGATGCGGTCGAGGTGATCGACCACATGCTGCCGCAGGGCGTGCTCGAAGGGGTGCACATCTTCTTTCCAGACCCCTGGCACAAGACCAAGCACAACAAGCGCCGGCTGATCCAGGCGCCGCTGGTGGCCAAATTGGCGGCCCGCTTGCGCCCTGGCGGCTACCTGCATTGCGCCACCGACTGGGAACCCTATGCCCAGCAGATGTTGGAAGTGCTGGGCGCGGAGCCCCTGTTGCGCAACCGCCAGGCCACCGGCGGCTACGCCGATCGCCCGGCCTACCGCCCTGAGACCAAGTTCGAGCGCCGTGGCCTGCGCCTGGGCCATGGGGTGTGGGACCTGGTGTTCGAAAAGGTCAGCTGACGGCTTGTGCCTCGGCGTGAGCCGCCCCGGGGATGCGCCCGGAGCTGCCAGACGGGCATAGCCACAAAGCCGCGGGCAATGCCAGGGCCTGGTGCATTTTTGCGACAAAACCACCTGATTTCGAACAAATCTCAGGACAGCTCGGTGCGGCACAAGCGTGCTTTTACAAAAACTGGCTACCATCGCGCCTCATCCATCTTCTGCCGGGATTGAAACGGATCCGCCCCCTTCGGCCCGGCTCGAACTCGTCATTTCCCCTTGTGTGCAACCGGTTTTGACAATGAATCCACTTTTGCAGCATCTGGTCGAGATCACGGGTCATCGAGATCATGCCCGCCTGGAAATTTCGGTCATCTCTGCCTTGCACCAGTTGGGTAATGTGAAAGAGATTCGCGCCTTGGAAGTGGTGACCATCGGCGAAGAAACCCATGTGCGCCCCAAGGCCTGGATCAGCGATGGCGCGCTGCAGTCCATTGAAGACCCACAGCACGCCGAGATTCCGCGCCTACCCCTCCTGGCCTACCCGGCATTGGCCGCCTGTATCGCCGAGAAATCCGCCGGCCGTGAAGAGCGCGCTCCCGGCGGAGAACATCAGTTGTGGCTGCCGGTATGGCTGCAGGAAAAGGTGGTGGCTTGCCTCGAAATACGCAACGACCGCCCCTTTGCCCAGGACACGTTGAACGTGATCCACGGCATCTTCCACGTCTACCGCAACTACCAAAGCCTGCTCGACTACAGCGAGCGCGACGCCCTCACCGGCCTGTTCAACCGCAAGACGTTCGACGCCGAGTTCTCCCGCCCCGGCCAAAGCCCCGCAGTCAGCGGTACGGCAGTGCAAAGCGATGAAGACAGCCCTCGGCATTGGCTGGCCGTGGTGGACATCGACCACTTCAAACAGGTCAACGACCGTTTCGGGCACTTGTACGGTGACGAGGTACTGATCCTGATGGCCAATCTGTTGCGCGCGTCTTTCCGAGCCCAGGACCGAATTTTCCGCTTTGGTGGCGAGGAATTTGTGATCCTGCTGCGTTCGGCCACGCTGGCCACAGCCCGCCAGATCTTCAACCGCTTTCGTCAGGCGGTGGAGCACCATGTGTTTCCGCAGGTCGGTCGCGTCACCGTCAGTGTTGGTTTTGTCAGCACCCACGAAGGGTCGGCCGTCGAGATTCTCGGCCACGCCGATCAGGCGCTTTATTACGCCAAAGAGCATGGTCGCAACCAGGTCTGCCATTACGACGAGTTGATCGGCTCAGGCCGGTTGAAAAAGCAAACTCAGGCGCACGACGAGGTCGAGCTGTTCTGAGCGCCTGCTCCAGTCCGGACACTGCGGCGGCCGGGCCGGCCTAGGTGGCCAGATCCACGCCAGCCCGTGCCTCACACCAGGCTTGCAGATCGGATGCCGACACCGGCTTGCTGAAGTAATACCCCTGCATGTTGCAGCAGCCGAAGGCCACCAGAAAATCGGCCTGCTCCCGGCTTTCCACCCCTTCGGCAATCACCTCCAATTGCAGGTGGTGCGCCAGATCGATGATGGCTGTGATGATGGCCATGTTCTTGGGGCTGGCCTGGTAAGCATCGACAAACGACTTGTCGATCTTCAGCACGTCCACCGGGAGGGTGGCCAGGTAAGCCAGGCTGGAGTAGCCTGTGCCGAAGTCATCGATGGCAATGCGCAGGCCGAGCGCCTTGAGCCCATGCAGCACCCCCGCCATCGCCTCCATGTTCTGCATCAGCCCGCTTTCGGTGACTTCAATTTCCAGCAGGGCCGGCGGCAAGCCTGTGTTCTTCAGCACCTGCTGTACCTCGGCCACAAAGCCGGGGTCGGCCAACTGCCGTATCGATACATTGACCGCCATCGGTGCCCTGAGCAGGCCCAGAGCACACAGGCGGCTGGCCTCTTCACAAGCCGTGCGCAGAATGTGGCGCCCGATCTCGATGATCTGCCCACTTTCCTCAGCCACCGGGATGAACTGGGCGGGCGAAACGCGTTGCCCGGACCAGCGCCAGCGCGCCAACGCCTCGACACCGACGACCTGGTCGGCACTGAAATCCACCTTGGGCTGGTATTCGAGAAAGATCTCGCCGTGTCCCAGTGCCGCCTTCAGCGCCTGCTCCTGCTGCAGGCGCAGGTGGGCCGCCACCCCCAGTTCACGCGTGAAGTAATGGAATCGGTTGCGTCCCGCATTCTTGGCCGCATACAAAGCAGCATCGGCGTGCTTGGCCAACTCATCGAAGTTGTTGCCATCGGCCGGGAACAGGGCAATGCCGATGGTGACGGACACATTGAGCTCCCGGCCCTGCACCACAAAGGGCTCGCTGCACAGGCGCAGCAGCTTGCGGGCCAGTTGACCGGCCTGCGCCGCATCCTTCAGGCCGGTCTGCAGGATCACGAACTCATCCCCCCCTTGGCGGCTCAAGGTGTCGGAATGCCGCATGGCACTGGACAGGCGCCGCGCGAAGTCCACCAGCAGGCGGTCACCCACCTCGTGCCCGAGGGAGTCATTGACGGTCTTGAAACGGTCCAGGTCCAGGTACATCACTGCCACCTGCTCCTGCTCACGCTCGGCGATCAAAATGGCCTGCTCGGCCCGGTCGTAGAGCATCAGCCGGTTGGGCAAGCCGGTCAGGGCGTCATGCTGGGCCAGGTGGGCCATGCGGATCGCCATCGAGCGCATCTCGCTGACGTCGTGGAACACCATCACCGCACCGATGATCTCGCCATGCCGGTCCTTGATCGGTGCGGCGGAATCTTCGATGTCAAAGCGCTGCCCATCGCGCCGGACCAGGGCCGTATCGGCCGCCAGGCCCACCGTGTCCTGCAACTCCAGCGCGAGTCGCACCGGGTTGCGCAGAGGGCTGCCATCGACCGAATTGACGATGGGCATCACCGCCTCCACCGGCTCGCCTCGCGCCAGGTCCAGGCGCCAGTCGGTCATCAACTCGGCCACCGGATTGAGGTAGGTCACCCGCCCCGCCACGTCCACCGTGATCACCGCGTCGCCAATCGAGCTCAGGGTGACCCGAAAACGCTCCTTCTCCTCGAACACCTGGCTCTCGGCCTGTTTGCGGTCGGTGATGTCCATGAGCTGAGCAAAAATGCCCGCCACACGGCCCTCGCGAAGATCAGGCGCCAAGGACACCAGCAAGGTGCGCGGCAGGCCCCCCGGCGGCTTGACCGACCATTCAAAGGTCTGCGCCTCGCCCGCCAGAGCCAAGTTGATGTAGGGACCGTATCGGTGCATCAGGGCTGGCCCCACCACATCCGGCAGCGTCTGCCCCCGCAACACCTCGGGCAGGAGGCCGAAAAGATCACGGTGCAAGTGGTTGGCAAACAGGTTGCGCAGATCGCGGTCCCAATAGCTGACCAGAGAAGGCAAGTGATTGACGATGGTGCGCAGATGCCCCTCGGCGTGGGCCAGCAACTGCGACACCTGCTGGCGATGCCGCAATTCACGCTCGAACAGCAGCACCAGGCCCAGACAGCCGGCCACCAGCACCAGCGTCACCCCCCCCGTGCTGGCCACCCGTTGCCACCAGGCTGACTCGACGGCAGCCGCAGGACGCATCAGCACCAGGCGCAGGGGAGCATCACCGACCTGGAGATAGCTGACCAGCCGCGGCACACCATCGCCCGCCAGATCCGATCGAAAATTGCCGGCCGGCGCGGGGCCTTGAGGCCCGTGCTCCGGCCAGCTCAGGCTGCCACTGACGGATGCCCCCCCCGGGCCGACGGCCCCAGCCAGGTGAGTGCCATCACGGTGCTCCAGCCAGAGCAGCGAATCACCCTGCAGATCAGATCTGTCCAGCAGGCCCTGCCAATGGGCCAGCGGGACCAGGCCCACCACCACACCGGCAAAATGCCCGGCTGCATCCTGCAAACGCCGACTCATGGCCAACGCAGGAATCTTCTTGATCTGACTGACAAAGGGGTGGCTGACATACAGCGCATCGCGGTCCGCCCGCGACTGCGCCTGAAAATAGTCGCGCTGTGTGGCCATGACCGGGCGGGGTGCCAGGCCTGCGCTGTCGGCCACAGCCATCCCGGCGCGGTCCAGCACCAAGGTGACGGCAAAGACCGGTTCACCCGTCACCCGTTTGAACAACAGGCGCTGGCGCAACTCGGGTGTCAGCCGCTGCAAACCGGGATCCTGCCAGTCATCGCGTATGGCGCCCAGCACGCGGTCCCCCAGGTTCACATGGCGTCCGAGCTCCTGACTCAGTTGGGCCAGGACTCGGGCATCGTGCTCAGCCACACGGGCCCAGGTCTCGCGCAGATCCGTGCGCGCCCAATGCACCGACAGGCCCGCCATGGTCAGCGCCAGGCACAGGGCCATCAGCAGCAGCCAGCGGGAAGTGATGGGGCGGAGCATGGTCGGTATGGAGGGGCCAGGGGCGGATTCTAGGGACGGGGCTTGCCACCACATTGATACCGGTCAAGCTCCGATCTTGCTACCGCGGCACCAGGCGGCTCTTGGCGTGTCAACTCCTTGACATGCCGCGGCGCCCGCGTGGGGCAAGATGCGGCAGCCCCATCGCCCCCCTTTCAGGAGACAGCATGAACATCCCCTCACTGCAGCAGCAGGTCAGCGCCGAAGAGTGGCAGTTGCGCGTCGATCTGGCCGCCTGCTACCGCCTGGTGGCAGCCTATGGCTGGAGCGACCTGGTCTTCACCCACATCAGTGCCAAGCTGCCCAGCTCGGTGGCGGGTGATGAACACCAGTTCCTGATCAACCCCTACGGCCTGATGTTCGACGAGATCACGGCGTCCAGCCTGGTCAAGGTGGACATGCAGTGCAACAAGCTGCACGACAGCCCCTTCCCCGTCAACCCGGCAGGCTTCGTGATCCACAGCGCCATCCACGAAGCCCGGCCCGAGGCAGGTTGTGTGTTGCACACCCACACCCGGGCGGGCGTCGGGGTGAGCTCGCAAAAGCACGGCATCCTGCCGCTGAGCCAGCAATCCACCTTTGTGTTGAGCTCGCTGGCCTACCACGACTACGAAGGCGTGGCGATCCGCGACGATGAGAAAACCCGGCTGCAGGCCGACCTGGGCTCGGCCAACTACCTGGTGCTGCGCAACCACGGGCTGTTGACGGTGGGGCGCAACATCCCGGAAGCCTTCCTGGCGATGTACACCTTCGAGAACACCTGCCGGATCCAGATCGACGCCCTGGCGGGCGGCAGTGAGGTGGTCTCGGTCAACCCCGCCATCCTCGACGGTGTGGCGCATGCCATGAAGGTACAGACCAGCGGCATGGGTGGTCAGTTTGTCTGGCCATCGCTGCTGCGCAAACTGGAACGACTGGACCCCGGCTACAAGACCTGAGCGTGCCGTGAGCCCCTCCAGCGAGCCAAAGGCGCATCAACCGCTCACTTCGACGCGGTCTCGCCCTTCGCTCTTGGCGTGGTAGAGCATGGCGTCGGCGCGCGCCAGCAGATCCGCCACCCCCTCGTCAGGCCCGCACTGGGCCACGCCGAAACTGGCAGTTCGTGGGATCACCATGCCCTCCCAGAGGGCAGGTTGGTCACCCACGCGTTCTCGCAAACGCTCTGCTGCTTGACGAGCATCCACCAGATCGCTCTCGGGCAGGACGATCAGGAATTCCTCCCCGCCATAGCGAGCCACCCAATCGACCTGGTTGCGCAACTGCCCCAGCAACAAGGTGCCAAAGTCGCGCAAAACTGCATCCCCGGCCGCGTGACCATGGGTGTCGTTGATGACCTTGAAATGGTCAATGTCGGCAAAAATCACCGACAAGGGCCGCCCATAGCGGCGCGCCCGCTCGATCTCTGAGGGCAAGCGCTCCTCGATCACGCGCCGGTTGAAGCACCCGGTCAGCGCATCGGTGATCGACAGCCTGTGCACCTCACCAATCAGTTTCTCCAATTGCTGAGTGCGCTCTGCCACCAGGCCATCCAGGTTGGCAATGTGACTTTGTAGTTCGCCTTGAAGCTGGCGAAAGCCCTGAGTCACCAGATCGATTTCGTCAAGATGATCGCTGCTGGCACGGTCCAACACCAAGGGACGGGAGATTTCCTGCGGCTTGAGCTCGGAAGCGAAACGCGCAATCTGCTGCAGCGGTTGCTGCAGATCTCGCCGCAGCATCCAGGCCACCACCAGGCACAGTAAGGCGGTGAACACGCCATAACCCGCAGCGATGGTGAGTGTGTTGGCCAGGATCTGTTGGTAGAGGTAGCTGGGATCGACCCACAGTTGCAGCTGGCCCACGGCCTTGCCCCCCTGGGGCGCCAGGATCTCGAGTGTGTGGGTCGGCGGCGTGTCACCCCCGACCTCCGAAGACAAGGCGCCCGCCTCGAACATCTGACCCGTGCTGGCCAACACCCGGGCACGACCGATCTCGGGCAGGCCCGCCAGCCAGTTCATCTGGCGCTGAATCACCTCGGGCTCAATGTCCCACAGCGACAACGACAGCATCGGCAGGCTGTTGTCAGCAATTTCGCTGACCGCATGCTCCACCTGGGACTGGCTGCTGCGATAGGCCAAACCAGCCTGGAGCAAGGTCATGGCCAACAAGCAAAGCCCGGCCAGCAGCACAATGCGCCGGATCAGCGTCGCCGCTATCGAACGGTAATAAGGCTGGTTCAAAGACATGTCGGCCTAGCGTAACAGGTCGCCCACATCGAAATCGTAATGCACCAGACGCGGGTTGAGCGCCAAGCTGTAACGCCTGAAATCCAACGCCCCACTGTCGGCGGCAAAACGCTGCATGAAGCGCTCGGCCAGTGGCGGTGTGAACAGGATGAACATGGGCACCACCAGTTCCAGCCCCTCGGACTGTGCAAAGTCATGGCCCTTGGCATGGTCGTGGATCATGACCAGCGCCCAGGCCCCGGCCATGAAATGCCCACCCGCCAGGGCCGAAAGCTCGCCTGAACGCACCGCGTTGAGGGCCTCTGTGGAGGTATTGACGCCACTGAACAGCACATCCTTGCCCGGCACGTCAGCATGCTCTCGCCAAGCCTGCATGGCACCGAAGGCCATCTGGTCGCTGCCCGCCCAAACCAGGCGCGCATCCGGGTGGCGACGCACCAGCCAACGCGACTTGGTCAAGGCGGTCTCACGGCTCCAGTTGGCATAGACGATCTGGTCCAGCACCACATCAGAGGCTTCGGCCAACGCGCGCTGCAGGCCGGCATTGCGGGCGGCCGAGCTGGGTGTGGAGCGGTCGCCGGCGATAGCGATCACGTGCAGCAGACCGTCCACCCCCCGCATTTGGGCCCGACGACCTTTCTCGATCAACGTCTTGGCCGTGAGGTAACCCGCATCTTCGGCCCGGGGCTCGAGCGTCCCCAGCCAGAAATCGTACTTTTCACGTGGCCCTCCGGTCTGGCGCCGGTCTGCGCCGTGGATGCCACTGAAGGCCATCATGACCTTGATGCCCGAGCCCTTCAGCAGCCGCAGGATCTCCGGACCTGTGGCGTAGTCGTTGGAAAACACCACATAGTCAGGCCGCTGGGCAGCTGGACGGGCCGCCAGCGAGGCAGCAATCTCCAGCGCCTTGAGGTGATCCCGTTCGGCGTAGCGCACCTCCAGTTGCAGATCGAGGCTGCGCGCCGCTTGCACCATGGCAGACGCTGCAGCGACCCAATAGGCCTCATTGCTGCGCCCGGGATTGATGAACGCCACCGACAAAGCCTGGGCCGGCCCCACCAGGCCCAAGGTCATCGTGAACAACAGAAAGAGTCGATTCAGCGCGGCACTCACAACAGGGATCCAGAAGAAGTCGACCCACCTGGCACGGGGCAAAGGGGTTGCATGGTCACGGATGGCCCAAGGCCATGGGCCGCATTATCGGCATGGGGGCAACGGCCGCCACCGGGCAAGCCCCACCCAAGGCTTGTCCCAAGCTGATCGGGGCGGTAGCTCCTGTGGCGTGCAGCGTTGCCTCAGGCGCGCTCGGCCACCCAGGCCTGTACCGAGGCCAGGGCCTTGGCCAAACCAGAGGCATCCGTGCCGCCCGCCATGGCCATGTCGGGCTTGCCACCGCCCTTGCCGCCCACTTGCTGGGCCACAAAGTTGACCAGCTCACCCGCCTTGACCTTGCCCACGCTGTCGGCCGTGACGCCGGCGGCCAGCTGCACCTTGCCGCCATCCACGGCGGCCAGCACGATGGCGGCGGTCTTGAGCTTGTCTTTCAGCTTGTCCAGGGTGTCGCGCAGGGTCTTGGCATCGGCGCCGTCGAGCAAGGCGGCCAGCACCTTGATGCCCTTGACGTCCACCGCCTGGCCCATCAGCTCGTCGCCTTGCGAAGAAGCCAGCTTGCCCTTGAGCGCCGCCACTTCCTTCTCGAGGGTCTTGACCTGGTCCAGCACCTGGGTGATGCGGCCTTGCAGCTCGGCGGCCGGGGCCTTGAGCGTGCCAGCGGCCTGGTGCACCGTGGCTTCCAGGTCTTGCAGGTAGGCCAGCGCGTTGGCGCCCGTGACAGCCTCGATGCGGCGCACGCCAGCGGCCACACCGCTTTCGCCCACCACCTTGAACAGGCCGATGTCGCCCGTGCGCTGCACGTGGGTGCCACCGCACAGTTCGCGGCTGCTGCCGATGTCGAGCACGCGCACGGTCTCGCCGTACTTTTCGCCGAACAGCATCATGGCGCCGGTTTTCTGGGCCGACTCGATGTCCATCACCCGCGCCTGGGTCGGCACGTTGCCGAGGATCTCGGCATTCACCTGGGCCTCGATGGCGCGGATCTGTGCATCGGTCACCGGGGCGTTGTGGGCAAAGTCGAAGCGGGTGCGCTCGGCGTTGACCAGAGAGCCCTTTTGCTGAACGTGCTCACCCAGCACCTCGCGCAAGGCCTTGTGCATGATGTGGGTGACCGAGTGGTTGCGCATGGTGGCGGCGCGCACGGCCGTGTCCACCGCCGCAGTCACGTGGTCGCCCACGGCCAGGGTGCCGGCTTCCAGCGTGCCGTGGTGGCCGAACACATCGGCCTTGATCTTCAGGGTGTCGCCCACGGCAAAGGTGGCCGAGCCGCTGCTGATCACGCCTTC